>ERZ773028.26-NODE-26-length-148546-cov-8.426847_pt1 | contig 148546 bp, 111 predicted proteins | sample MGYA00511123_ERZ773028 | MGnify/ENA primary metagenome ERZ773028 (study PRJEB29015, sample SAMEA2738134) | human oral metagenome | biome: human oral; feature: human-associated habitat; material: saliva | place: China | collected 2206 ... | reverse complement strand
TCTTCATACCTAACTAATGGGTTATCCGATTATCTTTTACTAATGATTCAAGAATCAAATACAAATTTATAGATTTTCTAAGTAGGTTGCTGTAAATCTATCATTAAAAAGATTTAATAGATAGGAATTAATTGCTTCTTTAACTCATTTTTTATATAATGTAAAGTGAGGTTAATCATCTCGTAATCTGTCTCATTTCATCGTGCGTTTTGCCCCAGATTAGGCTACAAAGTCATAGGAATTGTGAGCGCATCTCACTTGTTGTGTTTTTTAATCCAACTTTACCCCCCTTGTCTTTAGATTTGGCGTGGGTTATCATTTGGCTTTCAGCGTGCTGAAATAAAACACTATGCGGTGCATCATACAATAGAAGTATCTCTATAACTCCTTTGAGAAAAGAAGATGATTTGTTTGCTTTTTTACAAAAACAATGCAGGATTTTGTAAATAAGTTATGACATTTTTCATTTATCTTTGTATTTAAGAACGAGACAAAAAGTTTGTTTCTATAAAACGTTATCATTGCTTATATGGCATCATCTCAGTTGATTTCTCTGCCGAATGCATTGTCGGTGTCGTCGCTTCTCACGATAGTAAGGGGTGCTTTCCAACGTGAATCGTGCTGTGCATCAGCGCTGAGTGGCGAGTCAATCAAAGCAAAACGTCTACACCTTATATATAATAGGGGCTCTCGTTTTCATCAAATAGTCGGCCCCTATGCCTCACTTTTCCTCGCGAAAGGGCAGGATAGGTGCGACAAACTGCGGCAAAAGCCGACTTTTTTGTGTAAAAAGAGTCGATTCTTTATAACTCTTTGATTATAAGCACTTATAAAATTGAAAAAAGGAAAAGGGTTACGATTTGGTTACTACTCAAATTCCCCGGACATCCTTGATTTGCTGTCGTTTCAAACAACTCTTGTTATTGATGCAAAGATAAATAAAATGTGCTGTCCGACCAAGGAAAACACTTATTTTTTTCTTATTGGACAGACTTTTCAGTTGTCATTTCGATGGTTTAATTGTCTTGTTGAAATTCTCCTCATCTTCGGCAGAAACAAGTTATGCCCTCTCTTCGTAAGCTTCGCTATCAGCATAACCTATTCCTACCTTTGGTATGGCCGACGAAAAGAGGCAGGGAGCAGTCTGTCGAAAGAGTTTTGGCAAATCTGCTTCCTGCCACATTTCTGTGTATCGGCCATACTTTCTAAGGTATGGATTTCAACAAGACAATTTTCAGTACTTTTTCTCTTTTGGTATTTTCTTTTCTTGGAAGCGGTCGTAAAAGCCGCATTGTTTGTCGTCGGGGAAGTCGGAGCTATTCAGGTGGTGATAAATCCCTCACCCGTTTACCTCCGACACATTCGACTTGTCTGCCAAAGCCGAAGGAAAAGTACACGCCTGCCTGTCGCAGCAAGCCCAAAAGGCAGACTTCGTACCTTTCCTCTTCCGTCTTTGTCTTCTATAGGTGGTTTTTACACGCCCGCTTCATTACGCTTTTTACTATCTGATTGTATGGCATGCAATCAGATTTTTTACTTTTTCATCCGAATCTGTCTCTTTTCCGTTTACCTCCATTTGGATGCGGTCTTCACCGTATCGCATCCGTTGGTCGTCCCCGTTCAGGCGCAAAGGTAATTTCGGGATGCTCCGCTGCTGCAAGGTCGGTGCCTTCGGCTTCGGAGAAAATCTCCACGCCTGCGCTCGACTGCATTTTGCTCCGGGTAGTATTTTCCCTCAAAAACCTTGCATTCGCTCATCCCTACCTTTGTGGGGCACCTGAAACGAAAACGACCGATGCGGCAGGAAGACGCATTAAAAAGAATTCCCAAACTGGACTATATGTGGTTGATAATGTTCAAATCTCTCCTATCCCTGAACCCCCGACTTAATTTTAATATACGTTGCTGTCAGTTTCAATATCTCACATAACCAACTTAAAAACAGAATCTTACAACAACAAGAAGCAGTGAACACGGAATTCTTTTCATGAAAAGAAATAATTATTTTCGTGAAAAAAAATATTTTTCTTCATGAAAAGAAATATTTTTCTTCGTGAAAAGAATTCGTGATTAACAATATTTCGTATCAAAAGAAACTGGCTGTTAGGAAAAAATTATGATTACGACCGCAACCTGCTGGTATTCTCCATCGGTGACAAGTGGTTCTGCTTTGTGAATATTGAGGTCTTCGACTTCTGCGACCTGAAGTCTGCCCCAGATGTCTCTGCCGACTTACAGGCTGAATACGAAGCTGTAAAGCCCGGCTATCACATGAACCACAAGCATTGGATATCCGTCTACTTCAACCAGGATATACCCGACAAGCGTATCTTTGAGCTTATTGATGATGCCTACCAGCGAGTGCTGGACTCACTGCCTAAGCGGGAACGGGAAAAGTACAAGGTGTCAAATATTTAATGAACGATACACGGCAAACTGATAACTTAAAACGCAGATAATACTGAGAAACAGTCCAACATCAGGTCCTGTTTCTCCGTTCTCCATTTACTTTAACTATAAAAAAGCTGTTTTCATCCAATTAATACGTATCCCTGTCGCAGGAACAACACTATCCGCATGAAGATTAGTATAGAGGTATAGTATTATAAAACAGGGGTGTAGTCCTTATCAAAACAAACAGAAACATTATCAACAGGAAAGAAAACAATGATGACCTATCGTAAAAAAGGGGTAAGGATAGCTTTGTGTCTGTCTCTCCTCACACTCGTTCCAGTGCGCTCAATGGCACAGGACAACGACGACTTCTCGCCAGACGCACTCGGTGCAACAACCGGCGTCAGCATAATGCCCCAAGGAAAGATTGACTGGAAAACTGGTTTCTCGCACGAATAGAACAGGAGAAACGGTGCGCATGAACGTACATGGACTGTCAACACATCAATGTTCCGTCTCGGAATGCCTCCACAGGCTGAGTTGAGACTGCAGATAGACGAATGTCTTACCCACACATCGGAAGGAAACTACGGAGGCATCGCCAATGCCGCTATTGGTACGAAAATCAAGGTTTATGAGGGTGGAAAGAGCTTGCCGAAAGTTGCTTTCATGGGTACATTGCTCATTCCCGGAGGCAGTCATGCACGCTACCTGCCCGGTCATGTCGGCTTTCAGGCGCATCTGCTGTTTGAGAACGAGCTGAGCAGTAAGTTCACACTGGGCTATGAAGTGGGGAGTGATTGGAGCGGCGACACGAACAATCCCGACCTTTTCTTCGGTATCAACCTAACCTATCAGCCTTCTGCCAAGTGGAGCTTCTTCATCGAAAGCTATAACAGCTACAACTCTCAGCGACAGGACGACTGGGCAAAAGCGGGACGCAGCAGCCACTTCAACTGTATGAGTGAGTTCGGACTGGCTTATATGCTTACGCCACGACTGCAATTAAACGCATACAGCGACATCTGTTTTAACGAGTTTTACCGATACAATAACATCGGCTTTGGCATTGCGTGGCTGCTGAATTAACCAATGGAGCTTATTCATCAAGGAACTTTTCTACCTATAATCTATTCATAATTCGATTTTATTTCTTAATTTTGTGACGTTTTAAATTAGGGGTGTTGTGCCCCTATACTTTTGTAAAAAGACGATGAAATTCAAGTATGATGTACTTGTTATCGGCGGTGGACACGCAGGTTGTGAGGCTGCTACGGCAGCCGCCAACATTGGTGCAGACACTTGTCTGGTGACAATGGACATGAATAAAATCGGGCAGATGAGCTGTAACCCGGCCGTTGGAGGAATTGCCAAAGGACAGATAGTCAGGGAGATAGATGCTCTTGGAGGCTATATGGGACTGGTAACTGATGCCACGGCGATACAGTTCCGTATGCTGAACCGGTCCAAAGGCCCTGCCGTATGGAGTCCGCGCGCACAGTGCGACCGTGGCAAATTCATCTGGGAATGGCGGAAAAGACTTGACCATACGGACCATCTTGACATCTTTCAGGACCAGGCTGACGAACTGTTGACAGAGAACGGCAAGGTATTGGGTGTCAGGACAATATGGGGTATCTGCCTGTATGCGCGGACAGTAATTGTCACCGCCGGCACCTTCCTCAACGGACTGATGCACATCGGCAGACGGAAAGTGGAAGGCGGACGATGCGCCGAGCCGGCTGTCCATCACTTTACGGAAAGCATCACGCGCCACGGAATCCGCTCCGAACGCATGAAGACAGGCACTCCTGTGCGCATAGACCGCCGGTCAGTACACTTCGACGAGATGGAACCGCAGCCGGGAGAGACAGACTACCATCAGTTCTCTTTCTTCGGTCCGCACCAGCAGCTTCCGCAGCTTCCCTGCTGGACCTGCAACACAAACGAGCAGGTACACGAGGTGCTGCGTAGCGGACTGGCAGACTCTCCCCTTTTCAACGGACAGATTCAGAGTACAGGGCCACGCTACTGCCCTTCCATAGAGACGAAACTCGTTACCTTCCCTGACAAGCATTCGCATCCGCTCTTCCTCGAACCGGAGGGTACGGACACGAATGAAATGTATCTCAATGGCTTCTCTTCAAGCATGCCATGGGAGATCCAGCTGGAGGCCATACACAGGATTCCGGCTCTGCGCGATGCTAAGATCTACCGGCCGGGGTATGCCATCGAATACGACTACTTCGATTCTACGCAGCTGAAACACTCACTGGAATCGAAAGTCATAGACGGACTGTTCTTTGCCGGACAGGTAAACGGCACGACAGGATATGAAGAGGCTGGCGGACAAGGTACGGTTGCAGGGATCAATGCAGCCCTGCTTTGTGCCAGCAAAGCACCTTTCGTAATGAACAGGGACGAAAGCTATATCGGTGTGCTGATTGACGACCTCACGACAAAGGGGGTCGACGAGCCTTACCGTATGTTCACCTCGCGTGCTGAATACCGCATTCTCCTGCGCCAGGATGATGCCGATGCCCGCCTGACGGAACAGGCGTATGAAATCGGCATCGCCAGACGCGACCGATACGAATGGTGGCTGCAGAAGAAAGCAAACATCAACCGCATTACTGACTTCTGCAACAACACTTCGGTAAAGCCGGATGTTGTTAACGGTCTTTTGGAACAGCTGGGGACTTCTCCGATAAAAGGTGCGGCCAGGATTACTGACCTCGTAGCCCGCCCGCAGGTGAACTTCAAGAATCTATCAGCTGTTGTTCCAACTCTGAAAGGAGCCATCGAAGCATCTCCCAACCGTCAGGAAGAGATTGCGGAAGCTGCGGAAATAAAGCTGAAGTATAAGGGGTACATCGACCGTGAGCGTGTGTTCGCCGAAAAGATGCACCGACTTGAGGACATAAAAATCAAAGGATATTTCGATTACAGCAGACTTCACGACCTCTCGACAGAGTGCCGGCAGAAGTTAGAACGAATACAACCGGAAACACTCGCACAGGCAAGCCGCATCCCGGGAGTAAGCCCAAGTGACATCAATGTGCTGCTCGTCCTCATGGGAAGATAGTCAGCAAAGGGCTTCTGAAAAAGGAACATCTCCCCAAGAACACCCCGCAGAAGTACGGAACAGGCTTCCGTTTCACGTGAAACAAACGCATAAAACAAAACAATATAACAAATTGGAAATGAACAAGAAACTATTATTGGACAACCTGAGATGTATTCCGGACTGGCCGGTCAAGGGAGTCAACTTCCGAGACGTAACCACCCTGTTCAAGTCACCAGAAGCTCTTCAGGAAATTACAGATGAGATGGTCGACCTTTACAAGGGGAAAGGCGTGACAAAGATTGTGGGCATTGAGAGCCGGGGCTTCGTCATGTCGTCAGCAGTAGCCACACGCCTCGGTGCCGGCATCGTGCTCTGCCGCAAACCGGGGAAGCTCCCCTGCGAAACCGTACAGGAAAGCTATGCCAAGGAATACGGCGTAGACACCATCGAGATTCACAAGGATGCAATCAATGAAAACGATATTGTCCTGCTGCATGACGACCTGCTGGCAACAGGTGGAACAATGAAGGCTGCCTGCGACCTTGTCAAGAAGTTCCACCCGAAGAAAGTATATTGCAACTTCATCATCGAACTACACACGGAGTTTCCGCACAGTCGTGAACAGTTCGACAAGGATGTCGAAATAAGCTCGCTGCTCCGATTCTAAGCGGTGACGGAACTGTAAGGAAGACAATTCCCAGCCTTATCAGAACAAGAAGTGGAACAAGAAGAAAAACAAAAGAATGAGGAGCTGCCAACAAAAGGGGCTGCTCCTCCTTGCTTTAAGACAATGCTCTCACTCCCAGCCTACCGATGCCCAATTTTAATCGGCCATACCCGCTATTGATACTCCACGGCCTATCAATGCCCATAAATGATTATTCCTTTCCGCCAGCTCATAGCTTTTCGACTTCACGTTCCACGTGAAACAAAATTGCTTAGAAGCCCTTTATACAAAGGAGTTACAAAAAATGAATAAAGAAGACAACTTGAAGCGATTGGCTTATCTGAGGAACATTGTACTCAATATGCCTGAGAAACCAGGTACGTATCAGTTCTATGATACGGAGCATACCATTATCTATGTCGGTAAAGCAAAAAACCTGAAGCGTCGTGTGTCATCCTACTTTCACAAAGAGGTAGACCGTTTCAAGACAAAAGTACTCGTCTCAAAGATTCACGACATATCCTATTCCGTCGTCAATACAGAGGAAGATGCACTGCTGATAGAGAATCAACTGATCAAACAGTACAAGCCGAAATACAACGTACTGCTCAAAGACGGGAAGACTTATCCCAGCATCTGTGTAACGAACGAATACTTCCCCCGTATCTTCAAGACACGAAACATCAACAAGCGTTACGGCACTTTCTACGGCCCTTACAGCCATATCAGCAGTATATATGCCATTCTTGACATAATAAAAAAGGTATATAAACCGCGAACTTGCCGCTTCCCTATTACGAAAGAGGGTATAGAACAAAGGAAATACAAGCCCTGCCTGGAATATCATCTGCACAACTGTGGTGCACCATGTATCGACAAGCAGAGCTACGAAGACTATCAGGAAGCGATACGGCAGGCCCGGGAAATATTGAAAGGAAACACCCGTGAAGTACAAAATCTTCTAAAGCAACAGATGCAGAAATACGCAGAAGAGCTTCGGTTCGAGGAAGCTGAAATATGCAAACAGCGTTACATGGCTCTCGATAATTTCGCAGCAAAAAGTGAAATCGTAAGCCATACGATTACAGATGTCGATGTATTCACGATTATAGATGATGACACAAGGAAGAATGCCTTTATCAATTATATTCATGTAAAGAACGGTGCAATCAACCAGAGTTTCACGTATGAATACAAGCGGAAGCTCGATGAAACCGATGAAGAGCTTCTGAATGAAGCCATCCCAGAGATACGTGAACGCTTCAACAGCACTGCCAAGGAGATTATCGTACCCTTTGAACTCGATTTCAAGATAAAGGATGCGTCGTTCTTTATCCCTCAGCGTGGTGACAAACATCATCTTTTAGAGCTTTCAGAGATGAATGCAAAGCAGTACAAGTTCGACCGGCTGAAACAGGCAGAGAAGCTGAATCCCGAGCAGAAGCAGACCCGACTGATGCGGGAACTGCAGGAAAAGCTGAAACTGACGAAGCTGCCTTACCAGATAGAATGCTTCGACAATTCCAACATCTCGGGCACTGATGCAGTCGCAGGCTGCATTGTCTATAAGGGAATGAAGCCCTCCAGGAAAGACTATCGCAAATACAACATCAAGACTGTAACCGGTCCTGACGACTATGCCTCCATGCAGGAAGTCGTAAGGCGACGCTACAGCCGGATGCAGGAAGAGGGCACTCCCCTCCCCGACCTCATCATCACCGACGGCGGAAAAGGACAGATGGAAGTCGTCAGAGAGGTCATCGAAGACGAACTTCACCTTTCCATCCCCATCGCAGGACTTGCCAAGGACGACCGACACCGCACAAACGAACTTCTGTTCGGCTTTCCCCAGCAGACAATTGCCTTAGATGTCAAGGGAGAACTCTTCAAAGTGCTCACACAGATACAAGATGAGGTACACCGTTTCGCCATAACATTCCACCGTAACAAACACTCTAAGCATCAGCTACACAGCGAATTAGACGATATAAAAGGAATCGGAACGAAGACCCGTGAGGCACTCATGAAGCAGCTAAGAACTGTTAAACGTATCAAAGAATCTGATATTCAGACGCTTACAGGAATCATAGGAGCGAGCAAAGCAACCATCATTTACAATTATTTTCATACAAAATAAACCATAAATCAAATAAAAATCGTATATTTGCCGTATGAGAATCGTAATACAACGTGTCAGCCAAGCCTCTGTAACAATTGACGGACAGACCAAATCTACCATTGGAAAAGGATTCCTCATTCTTATCGGAATAGGCAGAGACGACACGGAAGAAGACATTAAATGGCTGGTAAACAAGATAATAGGACTCCGCATTTTCGACGATGAAAAGGGAGTTATGAACTGCAGCATCATGGACATTGACGGCGAGATACTGGTCGTTTCACAGTTTACGCTCATGGCAAGTTACAAGAAAGGCAACCGCCCCAGCTGGATCCATGCAGCCCCGCACGAGCTGTCCATACCACTCTATCGCCGCTTCTGCAACACTTTGAGCGAGGCCTTGGGCAAACCTGTAGGCACAGGAGAATTCGGAGCAGATATGCAGATAGAACTTCAAAACGATGGCCCCGTCACCATCTGTATGGACACGAAGAACAAGGAGTAAAGAGAACCCACCTATGAACACCTATCAACACTCATCAACGCCCATCATCGACTAAAAGAAAAGAAAACAATGACACTCAGAGAAGCCCAAGAAGCCGTAGACAAATGGATAAAAGACTACGGCGTACGCTATTTCAGCGAACTTACCAACATGGCCTGCCTGACCGAAGAGGTAGGCGAACTGGCCCGTGTGATGGCACGCACCTATGGCGACCAGAGTTTCAAGAAAGGCGAGCAGCCCAACATCGGCGAGGAGATGGCCGACATATTGTGGGTCCTGATCTGTCTTGCCAACCAGACAGGCATCGACCTTACGGAAGAACTGCGCAAGAGCTTCGACAAGAAAACCATACGTGACAAAGACAGACATAAAAACAACCCAAAATTGAAGTAAAGACTGTTTTATTCAATAAAATAGACTATAATACAAGAAACAATCTTTTTAAGGGCAGAACAAGGCAGTCCCAGACTACGGAAAGAGACACCCCTTCAACATTCCTCCATCCTTCTGCAACCCCAAAGGGAAGCTGTCCCGGCAACATCCTCTGCCTTCACCCTGAGGAACAGAGAACAACAAATATAATTAAAACAAATCATGGGAACAATCAAAGACACAGTAACAAAAGACATCCAAGCACAGAAAGCCGATGGAATCGTAGAAAAAAGCAAGTATGATCAGGCTCTGGAACAGTACGACCTCAACATCACCGATGAGGAAGTAAAGGCCGCAGTAACCAAAATCATTGCAGAGAAAGTTTCAGAGAACGACAATCTCGAAGTGAAAAAATTCCTGCTGGGCAGTGTCGAGCTGACCACCCTCAGCACATCAGACACCGAAGAGAAGGTTCTCGCAATGATAGAGAAGGTGAACAGGTTCGACAGCGAATACCCGGACCTCCCGCACGTTGCAGCCGTCTGTGCCTACCCCTGTTTCACGAAGCTGATGGCCGACAGTCTTGAAGTAGACGGTGTCGAAATCACCAACGTAACCGGCAACTTCCCTTCTTCGCAGACCTTCTTAGAAGTAAAAACCATCGAGACAGCACTTGCCATCAAGGACGGGGCAACCAACATCGACATCGTCATGCCTGTCGGCAAATTCCTGTCAGGCGATTACGAGGGCGTATGCGACACCATCAGCGAGATAAAACAGACCTGCGGCGACGTGCCCATGAAGGTGATTCTTGAGACAGGCGACCTCCGTAATGCCCGTGACATCAAGACCGCTTCCCTTCTCGCCATGTACGCCGGCGCCGACTATCTGAAGACAAGTACGGGAAAAGAGAAGGTCAGTGCGACCCCCGAGTCTGTCTACATCCTCTGCCAGGCCATCAAGGAATACTACGACAAGACAGGCATCCAGATCGGTCTGAAACCAGCCGGCGGAATCAATACCGTGATGGATGCCGTGATTTACTACACCATTGTCAAAGAGGTACTCGGCGAAAAATGGCTCACCAACTACTGGTTCCGGATGGGCACCAGCCGTCTTACAAACCTCCTGCTGAGCGAGATTACAGGCACTGAGACCAAATTCTTCTAAACCTCTTTATCCTCACAGCATTCCGTTCAACAGCCAGCACATATTGTGCAGAGCAAAATCAACCCGACAGGGGCACACAGCTTCGTGCGCCCCTGAATTATATCTGCCAATAGAAATAAAATGAATACGTACTTGAAGGGAAATCAAACTACACTCGAGGGGAAAAAACAAACAAAATAATCTATAATCACTATATATATAGACTATACAATAAATTTACAGCTTACACAACCAATCGGGAATCCCTCTCCAAAGTCCGTCCCAACACCCATAAGACATAGTCCAAAACACACTTCCCACTACGGACCACCTATTATCAACCTATCCACTGCCGATACTTACAATTCCGAAAAATCCTTACACAAAGTATCGTCAGAATCCCTTGAAAACAAGATAAAGCCCCAAAAGACATCATGATTAACAAGTTACGAATCAATAAGTTACGATATGCGGTAACAAGAGATGCTTAGTTAGACCTCTATTAAGCCTTACTTAGCCATCAACAAAGCACCTATTGAGAGCCAATTAAGGCTTGAATGAACGGCAATCAGGCACCGGCAGGACTTGAAAGATAAAATATTACGACAAAACAAGCCTCTTAAGCACGTCTATTCCACTCCTTGAAAGAAGACAATAAGTTACAAGAGAACAGGCTTACCAGTTTCGTAAACAAGATTGCACTATACCCTACAGCTCCAGAATACTGCCCGGAACGGGAAGAAGCAGGAAACACACAACTGCCTGGAAAAATCAAAAAAAACTTCATGGCAAGGGAAATCACCATGAAGATAGTCCGACCTTGCCGTTACAGATACCGACAGGGGAAAACTGGCAAAATAGAAAAAAACACTTCAACAGCACACCGGCCGGCAGTCATTTCTCCCTTTTAATTACATAATCAAGATAAGTCTGGAGCGAAGTGCGGATGCTTTCATCCTTCACATATTTGTCAAGGAAAGTCTGTGCTTCAGCATGGAAATCCCACATACGGCGTTCTGCATATTCTATTCCACCACTCTCCTTGGCAAAAGCAACCAGTCTGCCGATTTCTTCACGTGTCACCTCGTGCGCCTTTACCTTATTCGCCAAAGCAAGCATCTCGTCATTTTTCGCCGAATTCAACGCATAAATAACAGGAAGCGTGAGCTTTCCCTCTGCCAGGTCATTCCCTGTAGGCTTGCCGATATTCGTTTCAGAGTCATAATAGTCGAAGATGTCATCGCGAATCTGGAACACAATTCCGAGATTCTTTCCGAAACATCTTGCCGCATCCACTTCCTCTTCAGAGGCACCGGCAGACACTGCCCCGATCGCAGCACACGCTTCAAAAAGTGCGGCGGTCTTGCGTTCGATTATCCTGTAATAAGCTTCTTCCGTGATATCCTTACACTGGATATTCGACAGTTGCAGAATCTCTCCATCACTCAATGTCTGCCCCAACCCCGCCAATCTGCGGACAATAGCCTCAGAATGTGTGTGACTAACATACAGCAAGGCCGTTGAGAGCACATAATCACCCACCAGAACGGCCACCTTGTTGTCGTAGTCGGCATTGACACTCGCCTGCCCTCTCCGCTCAGCAGACTCATCAACGACATCATCGTGAACAAGTGAAGCCGTATGCAAAAGCTCCAGTCCCACAGCAGCGTGCTGTGTTGCTTCAGAAACCTTACCAAAGTTCTTTGCTATCAGGAGGATAAGGATGGGGCGCATCCGTTTGCCGGCCCGCTGGCGGATATGGTTCAAAACCGTCTGCAACAAACCGTCTTCGTGGTCGAGAGCATGATTAAAAAGGCCGATGAAATCGTCCAGTTCCGCCTCAATCGGCCGTTTTATTAGAGAAAGGGTATCCATTATTAATCTGAAATTTGATACAAATTTACTCATTTTATCGGAGATTATGGAAGAAATTTAGTAATTTTACGGCTGAAAACAGAATAATTACTTATGGCAAAACTCTTCCTCCTCGACGCATACGCACTCATCTATCGTTCGTATTACGCATTCCTCAGGACTCCCCGCATCAATTCCAAAGGACTGAACACTTCGGCCATCATGGGATTCTGCAATACCTTGAACGAAGTGCTGACAAAGGAGCACCCTACACATATCGGCGTAGCTTTCGACCATGGAAAGACCTTCCGCCACGAAGTTTTCCCGGCCTACAAGGCACAGCGCGAGGAAACGCCGGAAGACATCAGACAGTCAGTTCCCATCATCAAGCAGATTCTCGAGGCGATGCGCATCCCTATTCTGCAGGCAGACGGCTTCGAAGCCGACGATGTCATCGGAACCGTTGCCACCCGGTTTGGTGCCGATGGAATCGATACTTTCATGCTTACCCCGGACAAAGACTACGGGCAGCTGATCGGGCCGAGGGTCTTTATGTTCCGTCCACGTCATGGAGGCGGCTATGAGACGCTGGGTGAAAAAGAAGTGGAATCGAAGTATGGCATTCCTACCCCAGCCCAGGTAATCGACCTTCTGGCACTGATGGGTGACTCGGCAGACAATTTCCCGGGCTGTCCTGGTGTCGGAGAGAAAACAGCTGCTAAACTGATCAACCAGTTCGGCTCCATCGACAACCTGCTCCGGCACACAGATGAGATCAAAGGAAAGCTGCGCGACAAAATCGAGAATGCTGTCGAAGACATAAAAATGTCAAAGTTACTCGCAACCATCCGTACTGATGTTCCGCTACAGCTTAGTCTGGATGAACTGAAGATAGAGCAGCCCGATGAAGTCAAATTACGCAGAATCTTCGAAGAACTGGAGTTCAAGACGCTTGCCAACAAACTTCTTAATAAAAGTGAATTAAAACCGAAAAATGTAGAAACACAGCTCGATCTCTTTTCCGTAAACACACCCAATGGACAGGAAGAACCGGAAAAAACGAATTATGAAACCCATAAAACGGTGCCACATGAATATAAACTCATTGACAATGAGGAAGAAATGGACCGGATTTGTGACTTTTTTATGACAAAAGAATTTGTCAGTATAGACACGGAGACCACTTCTACCGATGCGATCAGGGCCGAGTTGGTAGGTCTGAGCTTCTCTGTCGAAGAAAACAAGGCGTTTTATGTGCCTCTTCCCGCCAACCGTGAAGAGGCGTTAAAATATGTCCGGATATTCAAACCCTTGTATGAGAACGACAAGATCCTGAAAATCGGCCAGAACATCAAATACGACTACGAGGTACTTAACAACTATGGGGTGACACTCCAGGGGAAGATGTTCGACACAATGATAGCCCATTATCTCATCCAGCCGGAACTCCATCACAATATGGACTATATGGCAGAAACGCTGCTCGGCTACCGGACCATCCACATTGAAGAACTGATCGGTCCGAAAGGGAAGAAGCAGAAGAATATGCGCGACCTCTCTCCTACTGACATCTGTGAATATGCAGCAGAGGATGCCGACATCACCTTGCGCCTGAAACACCTACTCGAACCACGCCTGAAAGAACTGGGCTTGGAAGAACTCTTCTGGAACATCGAGATGCCGCTCGTCCGGGTACTTGCTGACATGGAACTGAACGGTGTCTGCCTGGATACGGAAGCCCTGCAGGAAACGTCAAGAATATTCACCGACCGCATGAAGCAGTATGAACAGGAAATATACAAGGAAGCCGGTGAGACATTCAACATCGGAAGTCCGAAACAAGTAGGCGACATCCTCTTCGGCAAGCTGCAGATCATGGACAAACCCAAGAAGACCAAGACAGGACAATACGTCACGAGTGAAGAAGTCCTGCAAAGCCTTGAAGCCAAGCATCCTGTCGTACGCAACATCCTCAATTACAGAGGGATGAAAAAGCTGCTCAGCACCTATATCGATGCGCTCCCGAAACTGATCAACCCACGGACAGGGCATATTCACACGTCGTTCAATCAGGCACAGACTGCAACCGGCCGTCTCTCCTCCAGCGACCCTAACCTGCAGAATATCCCTGTACGCACCGATGACGGCAAGGAGATACGCAAGTGCTTCATACCGGAAGACGGCTGTCTGTTCTTTTCAGCAGACTACAGTCAGATAGAGCTGCGCATCATGGCACATCTGTCAGGCGACGAGAACATGATGGAGGCATTCCGCGAAGGACACGACATCCACCGTGCAACAGCGGCGAAGATATGGCATGAAGACATCGACAAGGTGACGGATGCCCAGCGGAAAAAGGCCAAACAGGCCAATTTCGGCATCATATATGGCATTACGACTTATGGCCTTGCCCAGCGCATGGGCATCCCGAACAGCGAGGCGAGAGAGCTGATACAGGACTATTTCCACACTTTCCCGAAGGTGAAAGCCTACATGGAACAGGCGAAAGAGACGGCAAGAGCCAAAGGATATGCCGAGACACTTTTCCATCGCCGACGTTACCTGCCCGACATCAACAGCCGCAACGCCACCGTACGCGGCTTCGCAGAACGGAATGCCATCAATGCGCCGATACAGGGAACAGAGGCCGACATCATCAAAGTGGCGATGGTCCGCATCTGGAAACGATTCAAGGAGGAAGGTATCCGCTCGAAAATGATTCTGCAGGTACACGACGAGCTTAACTTCTCGGTCTACCCGGAAGAGCGGGAACAGGTGGAACGGATTGTCATCGAAGAAATGCAGAACGCCTGCCAACTGAACGTTCCGCTGACAGCCGATGCCGGATGGGGCAGCAACTGGCTGGAGGCACATTAAACAGCTTACAGCATCGGAAAAGCCTCCATCAAAGCTTCGGAAAAGACCAAACTGACGAAGCCCGGAAGCCTTTGCAATGAACATGAAAAGAATGGGAGGAATCTTATTTATAAGCTACAATAAAACTATTTATAGACTATAAATAGAAAATGAATATCAGAAATCCGGCTGCCTCATCGCAAAAGAAAGGGTAGAATCCTGTAACGGAAACAGGTTGTTATTTTCAAATACACCGGCTCTTTCAAGCCCTCGAATCCCTTCGCCTGCCGATAAGACATCCGCTATTCGGACAGGCGAAGGGATTTTCTTTCCAGCCTTCATTCTGCCAATAAAGACGGCAGAAAGTATTGCTGTCCGGTAAACATTTACTGTAACAGGTCTGACACCCGCCTCCTGCTTGTATGTATCATGTTGACAAGAACGGACCAGGTGACCGCCTCCCGCCGGCGTGCCGATGCCCGTCACCAATGGTACCGGCGGTGAACACCAGTCGTGTCGGGCGTTCGCACGCATACAATATGCCGTCGGAATGAGAGCGACCTGTCGTGAAAGAAGCGTTTTTCTACCAAAGGCCAGCCTAAACCGGCAGACGAAATAAGAGACTGCCATTCCCCAAACAATGACGAATCGCCTGTTAAATGGAATTTACGCATAGAGAGCTATGACGGCTAAAGTTTACCGAACAGCAGTCATAGAAACGTATCTTGTAACATGACTATCCGCTGTCCCCCACTACGCAAACAACAGGAAGGCATCCTGTAAAGGGACGGTACGAAGTCTGCGACAGGTGGCAAAATAATCTAACAAATATACTAAAATAATCTATTTTATAAAACACTAACTGTTGTTCCTATATCATTCCCATGAATGATCAGGCAGACTTTATCTCGGAAAACCACCAGCAAGCTCCCGCTTTCTGCCTTGTTTCCAGTTTATAAATCCAACAGAAACGAAGCGGTTTACGGAAACTTTTTGTAAATTTGCACATCAGTTATAATAAGAAACGAGAATGGAATACAACTTCAGAGACATCGAGAAGAAATGGCAGCGGAAGTGGGTTGAGGACAAGACCTACAGAGTTGTTGAAGACGAGAACAAGCAGAAGTTCTACGTACTCAATATGTTCCCCTACCCTTCGGGAGCAGGATTGCACGTCGGACACCCGCTGGGATACATTGCAAGCGACATCTATGCCCGCTACAAGCGGCTCAAAGGCTTCAACGTCCTGAACCCTATGGGGTATGATGCCTATGGACTCCCGGCCGAGCAGTATGCCATTCAGACAGGCCAGCACCCTGAAGTCACTACAAAGAAAAACATTGCCCGTTACCGGGAACAGCTGGACAAGATCGGCTTCTCGTTCGACTGGGACCGAGAGGTACGGACGTGCGATCCGCATTATTACCACTGGACGCAGTGGGCATTCGAGCGGATGTTCAATTCCTATTATGACTACACACGGCAGAAAGCGCTGCCCATCACAGAACTGATCCGCCACTTCGAGGAAGAAGGGACACTCGAACTCCATGCAGCACAGAGCGAAGAGCTGATGTTCTCGGCCAACGACTGGAAGAGCATGGACGAGCAGGAGCAGCAGAAGACGCTGATGAACTACCGCATCGCCTACCTCGGTGAGACGATGGTGAACTGGTGTCCGGGGCTCGGTACAGTGCTGGCCAACGACGAGGTGGTCAATGGTGTGAGCGAGCGCGGGGGCTACCCGGTCGTACAGAAACTGATGAAGCAGTGGTGTCTCCGTGTATCGGCCTATGCGCAGCGACTGCTGGACGGACTGGAAAAGATCGACTGGTCCGACTCCATCAAGGAGACACAGAAGAACTGGATAGGACGCTCTGAAGGAACGGAAGTGGAGTTCAAGAGCCTCACCCCCAGGCATGCCTCTCAAGGCAATGGAGACGATATGCAGGAAGGGCATTTCACCATCTTCACAACCCGTGCAGACACCATGTTCGGCGTTTCCTTCATGGTGCTTGCACCGGAATCGGAGCTTGTCAGCGAACTGACATCAGACGAGCAGAAGGCCGAAGTGGAACAGTATCTGGCCTATGTGAAGAAGCGCACGGAGCTGGAACGTATGTCCGACCGCAAGGTGACAGGCGTCTTCTCGGGTTCTTACGCCATCAACCCGTTCACCGGCGAGCAGATTCCCATCTGGATTTCAGAGTATGTCCTGGCAGGCTACGGCACAGGGGCCATCATGGCCGTACCGGCCCACGACAGCCGCGACTATGCCTTTGCCAAACATTTCAACCTGCCGATCATCCCGCTGATCGAGGGTGCTGATGTATCGGAGGAGAGTTTCGATGCAAAGGAAGGCATCGTGACTAACTCCCCTGCAGCAGGCAAAGAGAGTCTGGACGGCTTCTCACTGAACGGACTGACCGTCAAAGAGGCAATAGCCCGTACGAAGCAGTTTGTCACCGAGAAAGGCATCGGCCGTGTGAAGATTAACTACCGGCTGCGCGATGCCATCTTCTCCCGCCAGCGTTACTGGGGCGAACCGTTCCCCGTCTACTACAAGCAGGGAATGCCCTACATGGTACCCGAGGAGTGCCTGCCGCTGGAGCTGCCGGAGATTGACAAGTACGAACCTACGGAGACCGGCGAGCCTCCATTGGGCCGCGCGAAGGTGTGGGCATGGAACGAAGCAGAGCGCAAGGTCGTCGACAAGTCACTGGTTGACGGCAGTACGGTCTTCCCCCTGGAGTTGAACACGATGCCGGGCTTTGCAGGCAGTTCAGCCTATTATCTCCGTTACATGGATCCGCACAATGACGAGGCACTCGTGGGCCGGAAAGCCGATGAATACTGGCAGAATGTCGACCTCTATGTCGGCGGTACGGAGCATGCGACCGGTCACCTGATTTACAGCCGTTTCTGGAACAAGTTTCTCTACGACCTCGGTTGCAGCTGCAAGGAAGAACCCTACGAGAAGCTGGTTAACCAGGGAATGATTCAGGGACGCTCCAACTTCGTCTACCGTGTCAACTCCGACGACCATTCCAAAGCCCCCGTCTTCGTCAGCCTGGGACAGAAAGACAAGTATGATACCACCCCCATCCACGTCGATGTGAACATCGTCCATGCCGACGTACTGGATATTGCAGCTTTCAAGGCATGGCGTCCGGAGTACCACAACGCCGAATTCATCTTCGAGGACGGCACCCGTTCAGCAGAATCCACCGCCGACCGCCCCACTCCAGCTGCCGTCTACAAGTGCGGATGGGCCATCGAGAAGATGTCAAAGTCCATGTTCAACGTCGTCAATCCGGACGACATCGTCGAGCAGTACGGTGCCGACACGCTGCGTCTGTACGAGATGTTCCTCGGTCCGGTAGAGGCAAGCAAGCCCTGGGACACGAACGGCATCGATGGCTGTTTCCGCTTCCTCAAGAAGTTCTGGAAGCTCTACCAGCAGGAACTCGACGACGGAGAGCCGTCAAAGGAGTCGCTCAAGAGCGTCCACAGGCTCATCAAGAAAGTGACCGGCGACATCGAACAGTTCTCTTACAACACGGCCATCTCGGCTTTCATGATCTGCGTGAACGAACTCGGACAGCAGAAGTGTGCCAGCCGTGAACTGCTGAAGAAGATGATCGTCCTCATCGCACCGTTCGCACCTCACATGGCCGAAGAGCTGTGGGAGCAGCTGGGCGGCGAGACGAAGAGTGTCTGCGATGCCGCATGGCCGGCGTGGGAAGAGGCTTACCTCGTGGAGAACGAGGTGCAGCTTACCGTCTCCTTCAACGGCAAGGCACGCTTCCAGATGACCTTCCCGGCTGATGCCGCACGGGAAGACATCGAGAAGACGGCTCTGGCCGACGAGCGGAGCAAGCATTACATCGACGGCAAGACCATCGTAAAGGTCATTGTCGTGCCGAAGAAAATCATCAACATCGTCTGCAAGTAACCATTCGTAGCAACAACAGGAGGCTGTATCGGAGTGACAGGAGACAGAACCGCCATCATGCTGATACGCCTCCCTTTACCATAAAGGAAAGACCTATGACTATTGATCAACAACTCATCCGTTCCGAGTCCAAAGACTACTTCTTCTTGACCGTAGGCCTGCTGATCTACGCCGCAGCCTTTACCGTCTTCCTCCTCCCCTATGAGATTGTGACAGGCGGCGTGACAGGTATGTCGGCTATCATCTACTATGCCACAGGCTTCAAGATTGAAAACACCTACATGATCATCAACATCTCCCTGCTGGTGGTCGCACTGAAGATACTGGGATTCAAGTTCATGATGAAGACCATCTACGCCATCTTCGCCCTTTATTTCATGCTGAAGTTTGCGCAGGAGCTCATGCCTGTCGATGCACAGGGACATTTCGTCAAGGTGCTCGGCGAGGGACAGGACTTCATGTCGCTGATCATCGGCTGCAGCCTGACCGGTACCGGTCTGGCCATCGTCTTCCTGAACAACGGCAGCACGGGCGGTACGGACATCATTGCAGCCTGCGTCAACAAGTACCGTGACTTTTCCCTGGGGCAGGTCTTGATGGGCGTCGACATTCTGATCGTAGGCAGCTGTCTGTTCTTCCCGCAGTTCGGAGATGTCATCGAACGGCTGCACAAGATGGTGTTCGGCTACTGTACGATGTTCATCGAGTGCTTCATGCTGGACCACGTGATGAATATGCGGCGCGAATCGGTGCAGTTCATGATCTTCTCCTGGAAGCATGAGGAAATCGCCAAAGCCATCGTCGACGAGACGGAACACGCCCTGACCATTCTCGACGGACATGGCTGGTACACAGGCAACGACATGAAGGTCATCTGTCTGTTGGCAAAACGCAACGAGAGCAAGACCATCTTCCGGCTCATCAAGATGGTCGACCCGACGGCCTTCGTCAGCCAGAGTTCCGTCATCGGCGTCTATGGCGAAGGCTTCGACCAGATAAAAATCAAGGCGAAGAAGGAGAAGAGAAAGCAGGAAAAGAAATTGGCTCAGGCCAGGGAAACCGCTGCGGATGAAAAGAAATAGAAACGCTGGAAAGCTGTGTTCCAGACAGCGTAGCTACAGGGACACATGACTCGTGTGACCGCCGGCAGCAAGCCTTTGCGGAAACATGGGTTGTGTGTCTCTGTTGTATAGAACAGGCCTTGTGATGCTCAGGCATGGATTTTTCAGGGCTTAAAAATGCTTCATGAACATGAAAATAGTATTTGCAACAAACAACAAGCACAAACTGGAAGAAATCAAGGAGATTCTTGGAAAAGACTTCGAGATTGTCTCTTTAGCCGAGATCGGCTGTCATGAGGATATTCCCGAGACAGGGGCAACACTGCAGGAGAATGCCCGCCAGAAGTCAACCTATGTCGTTGAGCATTACCGGCAGAACTGTTTTGCCGATGACACGGGTCTGGAAGTGGATGCGCTCGGCGGCGAACCCGGTGTCCATTCGGCACGCTATGCCGAGGGAACCGACCACGACAGCGAGGCGAATATGCGTAAGCTGCTGTCGAAGATGGCAGGTGTGGAGAACCGGACGGCACGTTTCCGCACGGTCATCTCACTGATAATCGACGGGGTGGAACATCAATTCGAAGGGCGTGTTGACGGACGTATTGCAACTGAGAAACACGGATCGGAAGGATTCGGGTACGACCCCATCTTCATCCCCGAGGGCTATGACAAGAGTTTTGCCGAGCTTGGAGAAGAGGTGAAGAACAAGATTTCTCACCGGGCAAAAGCCGTGAAGAAGCTGGCAGAATACTTGAGAAAAGTAAAAGGATAAAAAAAGTAAAAAGGGAAAACAGGCCCTTTGAAAAGTAAAAGGGTGAAAAAGAAAAAAGGAAAAACAGGCCCTTTGAAAAGTAAAAGGGTGAAAAAGTAAAAAGGTTAAACAGGCCCTTTTGTTCTTGGGAATAGCCCATTGCCGATTTATTTACGTGAAAAGAAATAATTATTTACGTGAAAAGAATTTTTTCTTTTCATGAAAAGAAATACTTATTTACATGAAGATAATTCGATGAGAACAACCTCCTGCACCACCTGCAAGTCCCAATATTTACTTGAAATAACCGTTGTTCAATGCTTATCGTAGGCATATAAACTGCATAATAAGTGATATGTTGTCAATTCTTCTCCCTGTTTACAACTGTAATTGTGCAGCTCTGGTCACAGAGCTGCAGCGGCAATGCGTAGAAAGCAGTACCGACTTTGAAATCATCGTGGCTGACGACGGTTCTTCCGTTGCAAGCTATATAGAGCACAACCTGCGCATTGAAAGGCTGGAAGGGGTACGTTACATCACAAGACGGCAGAACGTCGGGCGTTCAGCGATACGCAATTTCCTCGTTTCTCAGGCCCAAGGAGAGTGGCTGCTCTTCATTGACGGCGATTTGACATTGGACAATCCACACTTTATCCGACGTTATCTACAGGCGAGGAACAATGATATTGTTGTAGGCGGAATAAGGATTGGCGGCAATCCGGATGTATGGAGAAACAACCTCAGATACCGTTATGAGAAGGCGTATGAGCAGAAGAATACGGTGAAGAATAGGCAGCAATATGCCACGAAACACTTCCGTACGGCCAATTTCTTAGCACATAAAAGTGTTATGAAGAACCACTCTTTTGACGAGCGTTTCACCCGATACGGCTATGAAGACGTGCTCTTCGGCAAGTCACTTGCCGAAGCTCACATCCCCATCACACATATTGACAATCCCATAACATTTGATTTCTTCGATTCAAACAGTACGTTTCTGGATAAGACAGAGGAGTCTCTCCGCACGCTGTATAACTTCCGCGACCAGCTGAAAGACTATTCCCGACTGCTTGATACGGCCGCCCGCCTTAGGGCATTACACCTGCAAGGCGTGCTTTCCATGGTTTATTCTCTTGTCGGACAGCCTATAAAGAAGCATCTGCAAGGCAATAATCCGAGCGTTTTCTGGTTTAATGTGTATAAACTCCTGTATTATTTACATTACGCAAAGAACACGATATGACCATAAAAAGATATTTCCTATCGCTTATTCTCCTGCTGACAGTTGCCGTATCTGCCGCCGGCAAAGGCATGGGAACGTGGAAGAGCTACCTTTCCTACAGCAACATACAATGGGTAGAACAGGGAGGAAACAAGCTGTATGTGCTTGCTTCCAGCAGCCTTTACTCCTATAACAAAAACGACAAGAGCATCCAGACCTACGACAAGCCCAGCGGACTGAGTGATATGGACATCCGTTTCATCGGATGGAACAAGCCGGCACGCCGCCTGGTGATTGTCTATTCCGACTATAACATCGACCTGCTGGACGACAAGGGCAATGTGACGAACGTCCCCGACTACTACCTGAAGATGCTGACGGTAGACAAGACCGTCAACGGCATTGATATGTCAGGTACAGACTGTTACCTGTCCACCGGCTTTGGACTCGTCAGACTGAATGTCGCCAAGGCAGAGATAACCGACAGCTATAACCTCTCCTTCCCTGTCAATTACAGCTATATTGAAGGCAATTATATCTATGCTGCCAGCCAGAGTAACGGCCTTTACCGTGCCCTGCTGACCGCCAACCTCCTCGACAGGAACAACTGGGTACATACAGGCAGCTATGCGGCACGTCCCCATACCATGGATGCCGACCTGCTGGCGCAGGCCAAGACACTGAAACCCGGCGGGCCGAAACGCAACACCTTTATATGGACTGACTTCCGTAATGACCGCCTGTACACTGCCGGCGGATACTTCGACCCGATTGCCGACAACTGGGAGAACCCGGGCATCGTGCAGGTACTGCACGGTGATGAGTGGGAAATCTACGAGGACGACTTCCCGAGCCGTACAGGCTATCTCTACCGAGGAACAAAGGCGGTAGCCATCGACCCGAAAAACAGCGGGCACGTGTATGTAGGGGCGAGAACAGGGCTCTACGAGTTTCAGTCCGGCAGGATGGTCTCCTTCTACAACAGGGACAACAGCATCCTGCAAGCCGCCATGGACAGGGGGAAAGAACTGGACAACAACTATGTTCTGGTCAACGGACTGGCGTATGACAGGGACGGAAACCTGTGGGTACTCAACAGCCAGACAAAGAAAGAAAACCTCATCCGGCTGTCCAGAGACGGGAAGATGACCTCCTTCTGCAAGCCCGAACTGATGAAAGACGGCGTGGGCCTTTCCGGCCTTTCACAGATGCGACAGGACAGCCGGGGGCTGCTGTGGTTCTGCAATGACGACTGGCGCAAGCCGGGACTGTTCTCCTATGATCCGAAGAACGACAGACTCAACGCCTACACCCGCTTCGTCAATGACGACGGAAACAATGTCGAGCTGACCGCCGTACACTGCTGGGCAGAGGACATGGAAGGGAACATCTGGACCGGGACGACAGCCGGCCCGCTGGTGCTCCGACGCTCGCAGATGAACGACAAGGACGGCTACCGCTTCGTACAGGTCAAGGTGCCGCGCAACGACGGAAGCAATCTTGCCGACTATCTGCTCGCCGGTCTCGACATCACGGCCATGGCCATAGACGGCGGCGGACGCAAGTGGTTCGGCACGAAAGGCAACGGTGCCTACCTCATCAGTGCCGACAACATGACGCAGGTACAGCATTTCCTCACGTCGAACAGCAATCTCCTGTCCAACAACGTGCAGTCCATCTCCATCAACGATGCCACAGGAGAGGTGTTCTTCGCCACAGACAAAGGGCTCTGCTCCTACATGGGCGATGCCACGAAGGCAGCCGATTCGCCCGATGACGACAAGGTGTACGCCTACCCCAACCCGGTGAAACCCGGTTATACCGGGCCGATAACCATTGTCGGACTTACCCTGAATGCAGATGTGAAGATTGTCACTACCAACGGTGTTCTGGTCGCCGAAGGCACGAGCAACGGCGGCACTTTCGTCTGGAACGGCAAAGACAAGAACGGTAAACGGGTTGCATCGGGCATCTATATGGTGCTGTCTGCCGACGAAAACGGCGACAACGGCACTGTCTGCAAGGTTGCTGTCGTGAATTGATGAAAGCTATGAAGGCACGGATAAGGCGCAATCCGATTTTCTGGATACTGCTGACGGCTCCGCTGGCCTTGCTGCTGCTGTGCCAGCTCCAGCCCACCTTCGACGACTGGACGTATTACACCGTACCGCAGACAACGCCCCTGACGATTCGGAGTCTGTTGCCCGACGGCAATTACTGGCGGCCTTTCGACGTGCTATTCGGGCATCTGCTCGGGCTTGATTACCGGCTTTTCCCACTCTTGAACCACCTTTTCATCCTGCTGGGGCATATCCTCAACACGTTGCTAATCTGCCGGATTCTACAATGGTTCCAGGTCGGCAGGCTGTCCCGCAACCTGTCTGTCATTTTCTTTTATCTGTCGTCAGGCACGCTGGGAACCGTCCTGGACATCGATTCACTGAACCAGGTCTATTCGCTTCTATGGGGACTTCTTGCCTTATACAGCTACATCAGCCTGTCAGGATGCCGGAGACTTATACTGTGGCTGCTGTGTGCTCTGCTTTCAGTCTTTGCCAAAGAGTCTGGTTACATCTGGTTTGTCTGCCCGCCGTTCCTTGTGTGGAGCGTCGGAAAAGACAGTTTCAGACACGCAATGAGACAGGCTGTCTGCGGCTGCCTGCCGTTCGTTCTCTATCTTGTCTGCCGTTTCCTGCTGACCGACAGTTTCCATCTTGAGAATAATGTCTATATGGAGTTCACTGCGCAACGGCTGCTGCGCAACATCATCCTGCTGTTGGGAATGACCCTCTACCCCGTCGATTACGCCAGCCTCATCCACCCCCAGCACCGCCATCTTGCCGTGGTCGTGGTCACAGGACTGCTCCCCTTGCCTTTCCTATGGCTTCTGCTGCGTTCCTACAGGTGGCGGAGACCACTCACAGTACTGCTTTTATCCTTCTTTGCCGGGGCTTTCGTCAATCTGATGACCGTATTCACATTGATGCACTGCTATGCTGTGCTGCCCTTTGCAGCGATGATGATTGCCCTGCTTTGCGAACAGATCAAGAACAAGCGGGTACTGATCGTCTCGGCATCGCTCTACCTGCTGACCGCAGCCTTTACCCTGTTCCATCACGGCTATGCCGCCTGGCTGTCGGGAAAGACGGGCGAACGGATGGCAAGGAGCTTTGTCAGTCAGTGCAGCCGGCCGGTAAACAAGGTGATGCTGATACATTTAGAGAAAGGCGAAACAAAGTATTCCTCTTTCTGGGTCATTCCTTACGAGGCCTTCGGGTGGGGTTATTCCGTGAGGCAGCAGACAGGTTACCAATGGCCAAAGACCATTCTCAACGAGGAAATAACAGATAAAAAGCAGCTGGAGTCCTTACTTCCAAAGGCAGAGAAAGCCGGCTGTGACGGCGTGTGGTACGCAGAAGACGACACAGTAAAACGCATCAGATGAAACAGAAGATAACCGAAATATCCTTCCTCCATGTGTTTGCCATCCTCCTGGTAGTCATCGGACACTCTTTCTTCCGGACAGAAAGCCGTGTCGTCGACTGGATCTATCAGTTCCACATACCGCTTTTCTTTTTCATATCGGGCTATCTGCTCCACGTCTCCATGCAGGGAAAGACCATCAGCCTCTGCACCTTCCTCCTGCGGAAGGCACGCCGCCTGCTGCTCCCCTACTTTGCATTGAGCACGCTGCTGTTCATTCCGAAAGTTCTTCTTTCCCGGCTCATGGTACGCCCGATACATGCCGGATGGGGCGAATATGCGACCATGCTCATCTATCCTTACCGCAATGTCAACGGCTCCTATTGGTTTCTGCCTACCCTGTTTCTGCTCTTTGTCTTTGCAGCAGTGCTCCTTTCACTTTCACAGCGAATGAAGCACGGACCGTCCCTCACCGTTTCCGGCCTGTCACTCTTCCTGCTCACACTGGCAGACATCTTACTTCCTTTCTCCCACGACACGCTCTTCAATGTTGTCGGAGCCGTCCATTACGCCTTCTATTTTGCCTTGGGCTACTTTACATCAAGATTCTGCCTGACACGTTTTCTCGACAAGGAGAAAACAGACTTTCTGGTTCTCCTGTTTACGCTGGGGGTGTCATTCACCGGTCTAAACGCACGTACATCCCCTCTGACGGACTTTTTCCTTGCTTTGAACGGTATTCTCATGTCGGTTGCCCTGGCACGCTTGTACGCCAAACAAGGGGCTTATTTCCTCAACCACCTCGCTCCCGCATCCTATACCATCTATCTCTATCACGGTATCTTCCAGGCCTTGTGCCTCCAGATACTGACCCATTTCTCCCACCTCGATGCTCTCTTTTACCAGTTCCTCGCCATCCTGACGGGCGTTTACGGACCTCTTATCGTTTACAAAGTACTTTACAGCTGCCGTAACAGCCGCATCGGAAGACTTCCTGCATTGATTTCGGGCATTCATTTCTCTTAGCCGGGCCGCAGACTGCCCTCAGTGTGGAGGGCAACCCGAAAACCGTCAACAAAGGAAGAAGTCTATGCCCGTTTCCCCCGTAGAGTCAACCAGTGTCTTGCAAAGACAGTTCTTTTTGCAGAGACAACGCCGTTCTCCTGTCGCTTTTCTACGTGCTTCTTCCATTTATACACGCTGTCTTCTTCTCTGGAATCCCCGTCCTTCCGAATCATATTCAAGTTCCTTTCATGGACTTATAAGGTCTTGACAGCATTCACAACAAACGTCTGGAGAGTTGCCCGACCTTGCTTTCGGAGTGTGAGGACAGTGTCGTCCGGCATCGTACGACAACGCATACAGAGAATTATCTTCACGAGAAAAAGAAATTATTTACGTGAAAAGAAATATTTCTTTTCATGAAGAAAAAAAATTATCTTCATGAAAAGAATTCCATTTGGACTGCTATGTGACACTGCCCGAAAGGAGAAAACACGACAAAAACAGTACTCAAGACCTGCCTGAACAGACCACCCCCCGCCCGTCCGAATCCTTGTTGCGGAAACGGACTGACGGGGGGTGTTTTTATACAGGGAGGACCCGCGACCGTCTGAAGAACGTAATGCTCTATCCTCTGTCTGTCATTGCCTTTCCAGATGTCTTGCGCTTTGCTTTTTTCACCTTCTGCTTTCCTGTCTGGACGGTTTCACCGGGAAAGGGAATTCCAAGGCTCCGGGCACGTTCCAGATTACGGCTTTTAGCCTTGCGCTGCGTGTCGGCTTTCTGCTTCGTTATAGCTCCGGGCTTCTGCCTGTAAAGCGGAAGCAGACGCGGATTCCACGTTCCCTGCACATCGCGTTTTGCCTTGCACTCGATGACTTTCGGGTAATAGTAAACGGCTTCAGGCTGCCGCTGTGTGGCATAGTCGCCCGTGTCCCACCTGCCATTGTCGTTGTCGTCGACAATAAGACGGAGATAATAGCTGCCGGGCCTGACATAGTGGAAAGTCGCTTTTCCGTCTTTGGCATTCACTTCTTTTACGGGTCTGTCGCTTTCGTTGAGCAGTTGCAGCAGGCAGTTCCTGCCCGCCATGCCCTGCAAGGTCATCACCAGCGTGCCGTACTCGTCTATGGAAGGAATGCGAATACCCTGTTTGTACTTCCCGGAAACCCTTCCGTAGATGTCTGTAAAGGCAGCAGAATCCACCTCAAGACTGTATTCATGTCCCGGATCCCACGTACTGATAAGTTTCAGGGAACGCGGTCTGCCAGGCTCAGCACCGAACTGATACTTCGCCCGATACCACAGGGTGTCAATCTTTTCGTAGAGATGAATCCTGGCCGTATCGGTCTTTTCTATCGGAGAAGACACTTCAAACGTCGGGTTCTGGTCAGGGTCCATCTGCGAGGGGACATCGAACTTCACCTCCAAGGGTGCTGCGGGCATCTCCGTCTCATAGCTTTTCCCCCGTTCCCTGGCCTTCTCCTGTTTCTTCTTCCACTTGTCGTATTCCTCTTGCCGACGCTTCAGACGACGGGCGTATGGAATCTTCGAGAGCACCTCCAACGTGTCGCTCTTCGGAACAAGCCCTCCCATGCTGTCGGTCGTATTGTAAGTAATCTGCATACGCAGCGTGTCCTGGTTGACAAGGGCGGTGTCACGGAGCCAGTAGGTGACGGTGTCCTGGTTCAGACTGGGTTCCGTGACGAAAGCATCCCGGGCATTGAAATTGAGGCCCTTTATCTGCGGAAGGTCGGCATCGCCATAGCTGAAAAAGAGTGTGAAGTGATTGGCTTCCTTGCGTTCAGCCTTCAGGAAGAAGCGGTCGGTCTGCGTGGCAGTAAAGGCATTCAGCACCACATCGTCCGGAAGGAAATGTGTATAAGGCATCTGCCTGATGTCCTTGATATGCAGCGTATCGGTCCAGAGCGTGTCCTGCCGTATGTCCGGTTTCCAGGAAGGCATGATGACTTCGGGCGTGAAGGCGATCCGTTCACTCTTCTGGTTGTACATGTAATTGCCGTCAGCATCCTGCAGCGCATAGATACGGTAGTCTCCCTTGGCAACACCCCGTATGACGAAGTGGCCGCGGCTGTCGGTACGCGAGACACGCAGCATGGGCTGTTTCAGGAAAGCCGTGTCGTTCTGGTTGCTGTAAAGGCCCACGAGAATGCCCTTTATGGGTTCCAGGTTCTCGGCATCAAGCACGTAGCCCGCCACTTCGAGCGTGTCGATATGGTCGCCGGTGGAGAAGCTGTAGGTATAGTTTCCCAACGGGTTTCCCTCGTTGTTGTCGGAGATGGCATCCGAGAAGTCGATGGTGTAAGTGGTGTTTGGCTGCAGCTTGTCCTGCAAGCTTACTGTAATCTGCTTCCCGGTGGCCTTGATTTCAGGTGCCTCCAGCTGCGGCGGCGACACGACGACCTTCTCAGAGGCGTTCTCCAGCTTGATGAACTCGTCGAAGTAGATGCTCACCTTCCTGCTGTTCACATCGGTAGCACGCTCGGCAGGAGATGCCCCGAGCACTCTGGGTGGCGTCTCGTCGTACCAGCCGCCATCGGGCTGTCCCATCTTGGCACAGGAAACAAGGAGGAAAAGTAAAAGGGTAAAAAGGTAAAAAGGTACAAGCGTCGGCCGGTAAACCGCTGAAAGGCAATGGCTGATCCTGACAGGAAGAGCATGGCTGATCCTGGCTGAAAAGTCCTCCTTTCCATCCCTGTCTTCCGGGCAATATCTCTGTTTCATCTTCTTCATATCGCTGATTTTACGATTTACCTTGTCTATTTTATTCCCCATCAAAGCCTGTCCGCTTCAAAGAGTTTTTGCCTTTTTATCCTTTTACCCTTTGCCTTCAAAGGGGGACTTTTACCTTTTTACCCTTTTACCTCCTTGCCTTCAAAGGGGGGACTTTTACTTTTTTACCCTTTTACTTTTTTACTTTTCACCGGTTCATGCTCAGCAGCTCTTCAAGGTTCGTCCGGCTATTGGAGAGGCGTGGAATCTTGTGCTGCCCGCCGAGCTTGCCCTTTGTCTTGAGCCAGTCGTTGAAGAGGTTTTTCCTGGCAACGATAATTTCCAGCGGCTGGAGGGTGACGTTGTGGAAACGCTTTGCCTCATAGTCGGAGTTGATCTCCTGGAGTTTCGAATCGAGGATGTCGGCAAACTCCTTGAGGGACGACGGTGCCTTGGCGAACTCTATGAGCCATTGATGGCGGCATTTTGCCTTCGCATCCATATAGATAGGTGCTGCCGTATAGTCGGAAATCTGTGCCCCGGTAGCCTTGCAGGCCGCCTCGAGGCCCTTTTCGGCATTGTCCATGATCAGCTCTTCACCGAAAGCATTGATGAAGTACTTTGTCCTTCCGGTGATGATGAACTTATAAGGATGGGTCGAAGTGAACTGAACCGTGTCGCCGATTTCATAACGCCACAATCCGCAGGAGGTACTGATGATCATGGCATAGTTGCGTCCTGTCTCCACGCCGGACAATGGAACAATGTTCGGGTGTTCGCTGCCGAACTCGTCCATGGGCAGGAACTCGTAAAACACACCATAGTCTATCATGAGCGACAGACTGCTGTCCGCCGGGTCGTCCTGTATACCGAAGAAGCCTTCGGAGGCGTTGTAAGTCTCCATGTAGTTCATGTCCGGCTTGGTGATGAGCTGCTGGTATTGCTCCCGGTAAGGTGTGAAGGCGATGCCGCCATGGAAGAACACCTCCAGATTGGGCCATACCTCCTCCAGATGCTGCTTGTCGCTCAGCTCCATCACACGTACCAGTACGGACAGCATCCACGACGGCACGCCTGATATGTTGGTCACGTTCTGCCTCAGCGTTTCCCGTGCGATACGGTCGCGTTTCACCTCGAAGTCGCTCAGCAAGGCGGTCTCCTTCTTCGGGACCCGACACAGGTTGGCAAGCGGGTTGATGTTCTCGATGAGAATGGCACTCAGGTCACCGACAAGCGAATTGGGCAGGTTGTAGTTCGGAGAATGGCTTCCCCCAAGGATAAGGCTCTTGCCGTTGAAGAGTCGACTCTCCGGATGATTGCCGAGATAATAGGCAATCACATCCTTCCCGCCCTGGTAGTGAATGGTCTGCAATCCCTCATGGGAAACCGGGATGAACTTGCTCTTGTCATTGGTCGTACCCGACGACTTGGCGTACCATCTTACCGTCCCCGGCCAGAGCACATTGCGTTCTCCGTGGCGCATACGGTCGATGTCGCCCTTCAGTTCTTCGTAGGTATTGACCGGAATGTTCTGTACGAAATCATCATAGGTCCTGATTGTCGAGAACAGATGTTTCCGTCCGTATTCGGTGTCTTTCGCCCGTTCTACGAGGTATTCCATGACTTCCCGCTGGATAGTCTCTCCCTCCGTACCGTACCGCTCAAGCTCCTTGCGGCGCGGCTGGAAGTACAGTTTGTTTACTATATCAGTAAGACTCATTCAATTTTCTCTGGTTGTTTAAATTGCAAAAGTACGCCAAAAAAGCCAAAAGTACAGGCTTTTTCTATATTTTAACACAGCATTCAAGGCTTTCGGAAAAGGCACTTCTCCATCTGCCAAAAGCGACAAGAGAGACACGGCCACACAGTGCCGTCGCACTGCAAGCCCTCCCTCATGCTGCCGTATGGGAAAGTTTTTTTACGGAAAAGTTGGTCGTATCGAAAAAAAAACTAACTTTGCAGACTATACGACTAATAACGAGAAACGGTTTACCATGCGTAAGAAAGCCCTGCTAACCCTCGCCGCCAGCCTTGCAGCAGCATCTCTGCCGGCACAGAACACAGTCCGGACCGACTCTACCGAAACACATAAGATGGAGGAAGTCATCGTAACACAAAGGCGTCAGCTTATCAAGAATGATATTGACAAGCTGGCGTATGACGTGCAGCACGACAAGACTGCACAGACCAAAACAACCTTGGAAATACTCAAGAAAATACCACTTGTCACTGTTGACGGGCAGGAAAACATCAAGATCCAAGGCTCTGCCAGTTTCAAGGTTTACAAGAACGGACACCCCGACCCCAGCCTTTCAGGGCAGAACCTCAAGGATATCCTGAAGGCAATACCCGCTTCCACCATCAAGAGAATAGAGGTAATCACCGATCCCGGAGCCAAGTACGATGCCGAGGGAACCACGGCGATCCTCAACATCGTCATGCTGGGCAGCTCAAGACTACAAGGGGTATCGGGCAATGTGAATGCAGGTGCAAACACGAATGGCTCTACAAGAGTCGGGGCCTACCTGACCACACAAGCCGGAAAGCTCACGACAGCTGTCAATTATAACTACGCAGACCAGAACAAGAAACAGACAGAAAATGATCGGGATGAGGCCTACGACTACGTAAAGACCGGCGAACACACACATGAATATGGCAAGAACAGCACGGGGGCAAAGATACATTTCGGCAATATCAGTGCCAGTTACGAAATTGATTCCCTCAACCTGTTAACAGCATCCACCAATTTCTTCGGCTATAAAGCCGATGCCAACACACAAAGCACGACTGAACGATGGGACAGAAACAATCAATTGATTTATAAATTCGATTCGGATGTAACCACACCGGGCTACTCCTATCTTAATCTTGGAGGACGTTTTGATTATCAACACAAGACCCGCTTAGAAGGAGAAACGCTTACACTCTCTTATATGCTGGCTGCTACACGACAGCACACCACATTCCGTCAGACATATAGCAATATGACAAACTTCCCTGCCGATTATACGGGTTATGACCAAAACAGCCGTGAACGCTTCACGGAACATACGTTCCAGATTGACTATGTACGGCCCTTTGGCAAACACCACAAGCTGGAAAGCGGAACGAAATACATTCTCCGACACAACAACAGCACGTCATTGATGGACTATCAGGGTACAACACCTGATATGGAAAACAGATTCAAGCATAACGCACAGGTAGCAGCTGCTTACCTGTCTTATATCCTCACCGCTGGTAAATGGTCGGCTCGTGCGGGCTTAAGATATGAATATACCCACATGAAAGCCACCTATCCCGATGGCAGTAATGCTGATTTCCACGCTCATCTCAATGATTGGGTACCGTCAGCAAGCATACAATACAAAATCAGTGACGGACAGACGCTGAAATTAAGCTACAATACCAGCATCAACCGACCGGGCATCAGCTATCTCAATCCGGCCGTAATCAGCACGCCCACTTCGCTGTCCTTTGGTAATGCAGACTTAGGAAGCAGCCGTAACCAAAAGCTGCAAATGGAATATATGCTGGTGACATCAAAACTCACAGTCCAGTTTAATCCCTACTATTCTTTTACCAACAACGGTATCGCTCACATCTTTTATGAGCAGAACCGCAGAAATGTGTCCACTTATCAGAACGTATTGAAAAGCAAAGTCTTCGGTATTTCATCCTACACAGAATGGACTCCTTTCACCGGAACGTCATTTACACTCAACGCCTCGATGCGTTATGCACACATCATCTTGCCCACACCTTACATCAAAAACAGCGGATGCGGTGGTGGTATCTACTTTGACTGGGAGCAGAAAATACCCTGGAAACTGACGTTGACGACCAGTCTTGGAGGTGAATACGGCAACAGAGTTTACGATCCGTATGCCATTGAGGGGCACTGGTTCTATTATGATTTCACCTTGACACGCCGCTTTCTCAAGGACAAGCTGACAGTATCTCTATCAGCCGAGTCGCCTTTCATCAAAGAAAAACCAACTACCTATCGTACCGTTCAAGGTGATTATACAGGTTTTGAACGTGCTGTAATGAAACCCCGATGCTTCGGTATCCGTCTCTCATGGAACTTCGGCAAGCTGAAGGCCAGCGTGAAGAAAGCCGACCGAAGCATCGAAAACGACGACCTGGTGGGCGGCGTGAAGAAGTGAATCCCCTACCCTCTTTCCCGCCAAAAACGCCATTCCCGCCCAGCGGGAGGCCATGAGCCGGCAGCATCACCCTCCGGCTCATGGCCTTTCCATGATGTACTGCCGTCAATCCCCTTTCGCCCCGTTGCCGGTACCGCAGAGGGTAATCCGCTTACTGATGTCGCGCTTTCTGTCGTGTACGGTCAATGTGACATCCCCTTTCCCCGCAGTCCTTTCAATGATGACAACCAGTTTGCCATGAAAGAGTTTCATGTGCGGTTCAGCGAACGACTCCAATGATGTAGGGTCGCCATTGCAGACCGCCTTGAACCTGCCTGCACCTGACACGGAGAAGGAAAGCTCGTCATCAGCGTCAGGCACAGGGACTCCTTTCCCGTCAAGCATCGTCACGGTGACGTAGGCAAGGCCGTCACAGGGAAGGCCTTCCACCGTATTGTCACAGGTAAGGAGCAGCTGCTCGGGCTTACCGGCGGTATAGACTGCCGTCGAACCGACCTTGCGACCCTGTCTGTCGTATGCCACGACCTTCAGTTCTCCAGGCTCATAAACCACGTTGTCCCACATCAGACGGTAGCGTCCGGCACGCCTCCGGGCCTCTTCCGGTGTGGCGGCGTGCCCGGCGGCGGCTTCTCCCTGCACCGCTTTCCCCGCCTTGCGGCGGCGTCCCTGTGACTTCCCATTGACGAAAAGCTCGGCTTCAGGGTAGCTGGTATAGCAGAAGACGGGCACCTTCTGCCCCTCACGTCCGTTCCACGTCCAGTGGGGCAGAAGGTGCAGCGTCGGTTCTTTCGTGTTCCATACCGACCGGTAGAGATAGTAGCGGTCCTTGGGCAGGCCGGCCAGGTCGCAGGCTCCGAAGTAGCTGCTGCGGCTGGGCCAGTATTCATCGTATGGTGTCGGTTCGCCAAGATAGTCCTCTCCTGTCCATACGAACTGTCCGATGGTGTAGGGCAGGTCCTCCATGGCGATGAAGTCCTCCTCCGGCAGGTTGCTCCACGAGCACCATTGCGTGTCGTAGCCTGTTACCTGTCCGTCGCTGTCGGCCTCCGCCACTCCCCATCGGACAGGCAGCTTGTACACCCCGCGGCTTGATACCGTCGAGGCCGTCTCCGACCCCAGGAGAAACCCTTTGGGCAGCTGTGCCACGTTCCGGTTGTATTTGTAGACACGGTAGTTAAAGCCCGGCACGTCCATCACCTGTGCAAAACCCGACTTCAGGGCATCCTCTGCCCTGTCCATCCCCTGGGTGACAGGGCGCGACGGGTCCAGCCGGTGGCAGACGGCCTGCAGCCGTCCGGCGATCTGCCGTCCCTCCTCGCTCCACTGCTCCGGAATCTCATTGCCGATGCTCCACATGATGATGCTGGGGTGGTTGCGATGATGCCTCACAAGGGCCTCCATGTCCTTGTCGGCCCATTCGTTGAAGAACCGTGCATAGCCGTTCCTGCACTTGGGATAGACCCACATATCGAAGCTCTCCGCCATCACCATCATTCCCAGCGAGTCGCAGAGCTGCATCAGGAGTTCCGAAGGCATATTGTGTGCCGTGCGGATGGCATCCGCCCCCATGTCCTTCATGCGCTTTATCCGGCGTATCAGGGCCGTCTTGTTCTCTGCCGCACCGAGCGGTCCGAGGTCGTGATGGAGGCAGACCCCTTTGATCTTCCGCGTCACGCCATTCAGCTGGAAGCCCTTTTCACGGGAGACGGAAACCGTGCGGACTGCCGTCTTCGCCGTGTAAAGAGCCGTCAGCACATCTCCGTCAAGGGCATAGATCGTGAACGGAATGAGGACGGGATGCTCCGGTGTCCATGCAGTGTACCTTCCCTTCTTCCAGTTCAGCTCGCCATGCGCCATGACTGTCTGGGGATTCACGGTAAGGGGAATTTTTTCAAAACGTCCGGAGACAGTGCTGACAGCGACCGCCACCAGCTTCTGTCTCCCGTCCCATCCGTCGACCTTTGCGTCAACGGAAAGCGTGGCACCGCCGGCATCCAGCCGGGTCGTACGCAGATAGACATTCCACGGGTCAATACGCAGCTCGGAGGTAAGGACGAGTTTCACCGGGCGGTAAAGTCCTGCCCCGGGATACCAGCGTGAACTTTCCTCACGGTTGTTGAGGTGGACGACGATGTTGTTTTCACCCTTCCGCAGATATTTCGTCGCATCAACGCGGAAGGCGTTATAGCCATACGCCCAGCGTCCCGCCTCCTTTCCGTTGATATAGACAACAGGTTCCGACATGGCACCGTCAAAACAGAGATAGGCATGGGAGAAGTCCTTACGGTCGCCGAACGTCAGCCGGAAGCTGTACCATCCCTCGCCGATCCAGGGCAGCGCGCCGCTGCGTCCCGACTTCTCCGTAGCCTGCTTCTCGCCGTTCTGGGCTATGGCTACACGCTGTAGATCCCATTTCTTGTCGAAAGGGCCGCTGATGGCCCAGTCGTGGGGTATGTCCACGGCCTGCCAGTGGAGACTGTCACGTGAGAAGTTCCAGGTCTTCAGGTTGATGACCCGTACCTGTGCGATGCCGGCTGTGACATGACAGAAGATGAATGATAAAGTAAAGAGTATGCTTGTCTTCATTGTTTAAAGTGTATTTGTCTGCTGTTTTCATTTTTCCCTGCATCCTTGCCCCCCACGTCACAGCCATCGGAAAGAGTGTTCCCAACCGGTCGGGAAGAATGTTCCCAACGTCCGGGACACGTGTTCCCAACGCCTGGGAACGGCATTCCCGACAACTGGATGCGAGCGTCATTGTGTTGTTTCCTGACATCGGGGACCTGTAAACAGATGTTCTCAGGACGTATTCCCCATACATCTCACACGGAAAGTCTGTTTCAGGAATGCCGGCTCAGTACTTGAACGAACTGCCTCCGAGGAACTCCCGCAGCAGCGATGTCGGCGGAAGGGCACGGAAGGGCAGGGGAGAGAAATACTTGAGGAACTTGCGCAGCCGGTAGGCTTCGGCATACTCCTCGCAGTTTTCGGGCACCTGTTCCAGCACCTCCTCGGCCTGCGGCTTGATGACGGCCAGCTCGAAGAGCATGGCCGTATTGAACATTACATCGGCCTGTTCCTGATAGGGGAATATCCATTTGTTCTCGCCGGCACGCACACTGGGCCACCGGTGGATGGTCTCCTGTGCCGAACAGCCACGGTATTTGTAGTCGCGTACGATGCGCCGCAGGAGGCGGTTGTCAGTTGTCGGGATATAATTATGGTCGTCCAGGAGGATGGTGGTGAGGGCGGAAGCATAGATCTTGAACTTCTTTTCATCGGGAATCTGTGCTGTCAGCAGGGGATTGAGGCCGTGGATGCCCTCCACGACGAGCACGTTGTTCTCGTCCAGATGCAGCTTCTTTCCGCTCTTCTCGCTCATTCCTGTCTGGAAGTTATACTTCGGCAGTTCCACCTCCTCGCCCCGGAAGAGGGCATTGAACTGCTCGTTGATGAGCGGGATGTTCAGTGCATGGATGCTCTCGTAGTCGAGTTCTCCGTTCTCGTCCTTCGGTGTGTCCTCACGATGTACGAAGTAGTCGTCCAGCGAAATCTGCACGGGCTTCACGCCGCTGGCAAGGAGCTGTACGGAGAGCCGCTTGCAGAAGGTCGTCTTGCCGCTGGAGGAAGGTCCGGCGATGAGCACGACTTTTGTCTCTTTCCTGCCGGCAATCGTGTCGGCGATCTGCGATATCTTCTTTTCCTGCAGTGCCTCGCTGACGTTGATGAGGTCGGTGGAAAATCCGTTCTTCACGGCTTCGTTGAAGTCGCCTACGGTCTTGATGCCGAGGATGCCCTGCCAGCGGTGATGCTCCTTGAACACCTCGAACATCTTGTCCTGGCGTATCAGTTCGCCCAGCCTGGAGGGATCCTGTGCGGAAGGGATGCGCAGGAGAACACCGTCGAAGTAAGGTTCCAGGCCGAAGAGGTGGATCTGTGCGGTGTTCGTGAGCATCGAACCGTAGTAATAGTCCTTGTAGTCGTCGAGCACGTAATAAACCGAATAGAGCGTGCCGCTGCTGCGCAGCAGCTTTGCTTTCTGCCCGTCGCCGAGACGGTTGAACATTTCGACGGCTTCTTCCGTCGTGGTCTCAAAACGCTGTATGGGCAGGCGGGCATCGATGATTTCTTGCATACGGGTGCGGATGCGGCGCACGTCGTCGGGCGTAACGGCGTGTCCGAGCTTCAGATTGCAGTAGTAGCCGTTCGAGACAGGGATGTCGATCACCACGCTGCTGCCCGGATAGAGGTCGTGTACGGCCTTGCACAGCACGAGAAACAGCGAACGGGTGTAGGTACGGATGCCCGAGGGCGCATGCAGGTCGAGGTATTCCACGTCCTTGTTGTGGTAGACACGGTAGTGCAGTCCCTCCACCTTGTTGTTCACTTTGGCACTCACGGGACCGAAAGTCATCTGGAGATTATTTTCCTTGTAAATGTCAGAAAGTGTACTTCCGATTGGGACTTTCAGACTTTTTTTGTTATTTTTGCAGCGGATTTGCAGTACTTGTTTCATCATCATGATTGATTGAACGGTTGTCGGTGGACAAAAGGTCCGTTTTGTAAACGGAGGGTAAAATTAGCCAAAGTTTTGCAGATTTCCAAAGAATAGACGTCACAAATTAAAAAATTATATGTCGATTTGGATTTTTTTTAAGCTCATTGGCGCATTGGCACTGCTGATGTTCGGTATGAAGGCAATGAGCGAGAGCCTGCAGAAAATGGCAGGTCCACAGCTGCGCCACGTCCTTGGTGCAATGACTACTAACCGCTTTACAGGAATCCTTACGGGAACGTTCATCACGGCCGCCGTGCAGTCGTCGACGGCGACAACGGTGATGACGGTCAGCTTCGTGAACGCCGGACTGCTGACGCTGGTACAGGCCATCTCGGTCATCATGGGTGCCAACATCGGCACGACACTGACGGCATGGATCATGTCGGCCGGCTTCTCGTTCAACATCACCGACTTTGTGTGGCCGGCCTTCTTTATCGGCATAGTCCTGATCTACTCCAAGAAACGCAAGCTCATCGGCGACTTCCTCTTCGGTGTCTCGTTCATGTTCCTCGGACTGGGAACACTGCGCCAGGCGGGTATCGACATGGACCTGGCACACAACCAGGCTGTGCTCGACTTCTTCAGCCAATTCGACCCCAGAAGTTTCTTCACGACGATAGTGTTCCTGCTCATCGGCAGTATTCTGACAATGTGCGTGCAGAGTTCTGCCGCCATCATGGCCATCACGATGATTCTCTGTTCCACCGGCGTGCTGCCGATTTACCAGGGCATCGCACTGGTACTGGGCGAGAACATCGGTACGACGGTCACGTCGAACCTCGCTGCACTGACTGCCAACACGCAGGCCCGGCGGGCGGCGATGGCGCACATGGTGTTCAACGTCTTCGGCGTCATCTGGGTGCTGTGCGTCTTCCATCCTTTCATCAACATGGTCTGCAGCTGGGTAGGCTACGATGTCGATATGCCGAAGACCGCCGCCGGCTTTTCCGCCAACGCCGCCAAGCTGAGCTTCGTGCTAGCCGCTTTCCATACGACGTTCAATGTCACGAACACGCTCATCCTCGTCGGACCTATCAAGTACCTGGAGAAGCTCGTCTGCAAGATCATCAAGCCGAAGGCCAACAAAGACGAGGACGAATTCCGTCTGCATTTCATACAGGCGGGCATCATGAAGACCCCGGAGCTGTCTGTGCTGGAGGCTTCCAAGGAGATAAAGTCGTTCGCCGAGCGCATCCAGCGTATGTTCGGCATGGTGCGCGAGCTTCTCGGCGAGCGCGATACGGAGAAGTTCAACAAGCTCTTCACGCGTATTGAGAAGTACGAGGGCATCTCGGACAACATGGAGATTGAGATTGCGAAGTACCTCGACCAGGTCTCCAATGCCCATCTGAGCGATGAGACGAAGGACAAGGTACGCTCCATGCTCCGCGAGATTTCCGAACTGGAGAGCATCGGTGACGCCTGCTACAACATTGCCCGTACCGAGAGCCGGCGCATCCGCGGCAAGGAAGACTTCACCGAGGAGCAGTATGACCACATGCACCAGATGTTCGAACTGACGGATGATGCCCTGACACAGATGAACCGGATTCTTGTCGGTCACCGACAGGACAACGACGTGAACCGTTCGTTCAACATCGAGAACGAAATCAACAACTACCGCAACCAGCTGCGCTCGCAGAACATCAACGACGTCAACGACCACAAGTACACATACGCCATCGGCACGATGTACATGGACATCATCCAGGAATGTGAGAAGCTGGGCGACTATGTCGTCAACGTCGTCGAGGCCCGTATGGGAGTACGCCAGCAGGAAGCATGAGCAAGCGGCCGCACTTTATCTAAAGACACATCATGCAAGACAAAAGCCCTCGTTTTCCTTCAGGATGACGAGGGCTTTCTGTATATTCACGGACGGAACGGATGATATTCAGGTCTTTACAAGTCGAAAAAACAATTCACATGAAATGCAGGAATGCAGGCGACTGTCCCATTATCCATATAAAGTTTCCGGGCTCTCCCGTCCTGCCACCCCACGGCATGAAGGTGATGAGCGAAGCACGGAAGATGATGACTTCCTCGCAGCTGTGCCACCCTCCCGGTGCCGTGACGGACCTCCCGGGCACAAACCTGACTACAAAGAGATGTTCCCGGCCGATCAGGAACCGTATTCCCAACGGTCGGGAATCCTGTTCCCAAGGCTTGGGAATCCTGTTCCCGGTGCTTGGGAATCCGATTCCCAGCCGGCTGTGCATTTCCGTATCCGTGCGGCTTTTCCGACCGGTCGGGTTTTGTCCTGGGAACAGTACAGATTTATCCAGATTCCACAAAGACATCATTCTACATTAAAAACAGATGTGCATTGCCGGACTGTTACCAGACTTTCTCTCATTGGTAAACAAACTTAAAAAACACGGATAATTTCCATATTTTACATAATTAACCTCTTAAAAGACGCTGATTCTGAAGATTTCTGATTAAATTTGCAGCTAAATTCAATTGTTAGTATCTGATGCGTAATAAGATATATTCCCTCGTAGCCCTGCTTACGGCTACGTTCGCAATGACTTCCTGCCTGAATGACAACGACGGGAACGAGCGTGCAAGTTACAAGGACACAGCCATTACCAGCTTCTCCCTCGGACAGCTGAAGCAGGTGCGCGACACGGTTACGAAAGCCGGGAAAGACAGTACGTACAAGGCAAAATACGATGCGGGAAAGGTGAAGTTCTACATCGACCAGGCACAGGGACTGATCTACAACCCCGACTCGCTGCCCTACGGTACGGACGCTGCCCATGTCCTGGCGAAGATCACGACGAAGAATGCCGGAACGGTTGCCATCCAGTCTGTCAAGGACGCATCGCTCTCTTATTACAGAAGCAACGACTCCATCGATTTCACACAGCCGCGTACCTTCCGTGTCTATGCGAACGGCGGCTATGCTTACCGTGAATACAAAATCTCAGTCAATGTACATAAGCAGAGGGGCAACGTCTTCAGCTGGAAGGCGATGCAGGACAACAGCGGCTTCGCCTCCTTCACGGCTATGAAGGCCGTCAGCACCGGCGACAGAATATTTGTGTTCGGTACGGACGGCACGCAGACCACAGGCTACGTCACGTCGAAAGCTGACGGAAACAGCTGGACAAAGCTGGGACGTTCCTTCACGGCCAGTGCCTACAAGAGCATCGCCGTACAGAACGGCAGCCTCTTCGTCATCGACAACGGAACCGTATACAGCTCGGCTGACGGCAACACATGGACAGCCGTTGCGACAGACAGCAGCCTGAAGCAGCTGGTGGCAGCATCGCCGGCAGAGCTGTTCGCACTGACAGCTGCCGGCAGTCTTGCCGCTTCAAGGGACAAGGGCGTTACATGGAATGCCGAGACACTGGACAGCGACGCTTCGCTGCTTCCCGCCAGCCATACCAGCTATACCGTCTCTGACGCTTCGAACGACATCAACCGTGTGCTGCTCGTAGGCACGACCGCAGACGGGAAGAAGAACGTTTCCTGGACGAAACTGTCGTACCGCCAGGGAGCGAAATGGTCCTATGTCGAAAGCAATGCAGACAAATACCTGCTGCCGCTCTACGGCAACCTTACCGTCGTAGGCTACGACGATGCCGCTCTCGCCCTGGGCACAAAAACCGGCGGGAGCTTCGGACCAATGCTGCTCTCACGCGACGGAGGCATCACCTGGAAAAGTGACGAGAGCTTTTCCTATCCCAAGGAAGCGCAGCCGGCGGCGACCTTTACCGCCGCAGCCGACAATGACGGATACATCTGGATTGTCAGCAGTACGAAAGTATGGCGCGGCAGACTCAACAGGGTAGGCTGGAAGCTGAACCTGGACCGCATGACAGAATAAAGAAGAATATGATGAAACGTACTGTCACCGGTCTGCTCTTTCTCCTCGCTGCTGTGTCCATGTGGGCGCAGTCGGACCCGGAATACAGGATGGAGGCGGGTGCCGGTGTGGGTATGATGGGCTATCTGGGCGATTTCAACAGCTCGCTGACAAAGGACCTGCAGCCCATGGGGACTGTACTTGCCCGATACAACCTCAGTCCGTACATGGGACTGAAGATGAACGTTTCGTTCGGAAAGATGAAAGGGTCGTCGGCTGACGTAAAGACCTATTACCCCCGCTTTGCCTCTGCTCCTTATTCATTCAGCAATTCACTGGTCGATGTAGGCATCGCATACGAGTATAATTTCCTGCCCTACGGTACCGGCCGTGACTACCGGGGGGCACAGCGGCTGTCGCCCTATACGACGATAGGACTGGGAGCCACCTATGTCAGCATAAAGAACGGCGAACGCAAGTCTGCCTTATCCGCCAGCCTCCCCATAGGCATAGGCGTGAAATACAAGATAGGCGACCGGACGAATGTCGGGCTGGAATGGGCCATGCACTTCTCGCTCAGCGACGAACTCGACGGGCAGAAAGACCCCTATGGAATCAAGAGCAGCGGACTGTTCAAGAACACCGACTGCTACTCAACGCTCCAGCTGACGCTCTCCTACAGCTTCATGGCAAAGTGCAGGACCTGTCATAACGAGGACGAGTAATAGAATATGGTAGAAGAATTGGACATGACACGAATACCCCGGCACATCGCCATCATCATGGACGGCAACGGCCGGTGGGCAACAGAACGCAACAAACCGCGCTCCTACGGACACCAGGCAGGAGTGGAGACCGTGCGCCGCATCACATCGGAATGCGTGCGGCTGGGCGTGAAGTACCTCACACTCTACACCTTCTCCACGGAGAACTGGAACCGTCCGACGGATGAAATCGCCGCACTGATGGGCCTCGTGCTGACCTCCCTGGAAGACGAGATCTTCATGAAGAACAACGTACGCTTCCGTGTCATCGGCGACCGGGAAAGGCTGCCGGAAGAAGTGCAGGAGAAACTTCGTGAGACCGAGCAGCACACGGAGAAGAATGCTGCCATGACGATGGTCGTAGCCCTGAGCTACAGCGCACGATGGGAGATAACACAGGCGATGAAGGAGATTGTCACGGAACATCAGCAGGAGAATACCGTCCCGCTTCGTCCCAAAATGATAACCGAAGAGCTGCTGGACAGACATATGCAGACGAACTTCATGCCCGATCCCGACCTCCTGATCAGGACAGGCGGAGAGCTGCGTATCTCCAATTACCTGCTCTGGCAGATAGCCTATTCAGAACTTTACTTCTGTGATACCTACTGGCCCGACTTCAGCGAACACGACCTGCAGAAAGCCATCACGAGCTTCCAGAGCAGGCAGCGACGGTTCGGAAAGACAGAGAAACAAGTAGAAGAAAACGAAAACAAATAAGTTACGCGACAGATGACGAATATAAATAAGGTGTTGCTGCTCCTTGCCCTCTCCGGAATAACACTTGCGGCAGGCGCACAGGAGAAAATCGTAAACCCAGACATCACTTATTCCGGTACGCCTAAGACCTACAAACTCGCAGGACTGGCCGTTACCGGTATCGAGGGCTATGAGGATTATGTCCTCACAGGCATATCCGGGCTCAGCATTGGACAGGAGCTGGAGATACCGGGAACGGCTGTCACGGATGCCGTGAAACGCTACTGGAAGCATGGACTCTTCTCCGACGTTTCCATCACGGCAGACTCCATCGTGGGCGACAACATCTATCTGAAGATACATCTTGCACCACGGCCACGCATCTCCACCATCAACTACAACGGACTGAAGAAGACGGAACGAGAGGACATGGAGAAGAAGCTCGGACTCCTGAAGGGCGGACAGATCACGCCTAACATGATCGACCGGGCCAGGGTTCTCGCCAAGAAGTACTTTGATGAGAAAGGCTACAAGAATGCCGAAATCAATATCCGTCAGCGTGACGATGTCGCTGCCAAGAACCAGGTAATCCTGGATATTGACGTAGACAAGAAGGAGAAACTGAAGGTACACAAGATAATAATCGAAGGCGACAACCAGCTGGGCGACAAGAAAATCAAGGGTTCGCTGTTCACAAAGGGAGCATTCAGCAAGACGCATGAAGCCGGAAAACTGTCCAGCTTTCTGAAGTCGAAGAAGTTCACTCCCGAACGCTGGGCGGAAGACAAGAAGAAGCTCATCACGAAGTACAACGAATATGGTTTCCGTGATGCGACCATCCTGAAGGACAGCGTATGGAACGTCGACCCGAAGCATGTCGACATCTATATCAAAGTGGATGAGGGCAAGAAGTATTACATCCGAAACATCACCTGGGTGGGCAATACGGTCTACTCGACCGATTACCTGTCCCGCCTGCTCGACATGAAGAAAGGGGACGTGTACAACCAGACCTACATGAACAAACGCCTTTCGCAAGATGAGGACGCTGTGGGCAACGCCTACTGGAACAACGGTTACCTCTTCTATAATCTCCAGCCGACGGAAGTCAACATTGTCGGCGACTCCATCGACCTTGAGATGCGCATCTATGAAGGTCAGCAGGCACACATCAACCGTGTGAAAATCAACGGCAACGACCGTCTCTATGAGAATGTCGTCCGCCGTGAGCTGCGTACAAAGCCGGGCGATCTCTTCTCAAAGGAGGCCCTCCAGCGTTCGGCACGTGAGCTGGCTTCCATGGGGCACTTCGACCCAGAGGCAATCAATCCAGTACCAGAGCCAAACTATGAGGACGGTACTGTTGACATCAACTATAACCTCAAGCAGAAGTCAAACGACCAGGTGGAACTTTCGCTCGGTTGGGGTCAGACGGGTGTTATCGGTCGTGTCGGTTTGAAGTTGAACAACTTCTCAATGGAAAACCTCTTCCGTAAGAACCGTGAACATCGTGGTATCATGCCTATCGGAGACGGCGAGACCCTCTCGCTGGGCGCACAGACCAATGGTTCTTACTACCAGTCATACAATGCACAGTACTCCACCAACTGGTTGGGTGGTAAGCGTCCTATCCAGTTCAGCTTGGGTATGTCGTATTCGAAGCAGACCGATGTATCTCCCAACTATTATAACAGTGGTTACCTGAACAATTATAACAACTATCGTTATGGGTATGGAAGTTATAATTACGCTAATTATGATAATTATAGGGATCCGAACAAGTACGTGAAACTCTTGAGTGTCTATGCTGGTTGGGGTAAGCGCTTGAACTGGCCTGACGACTACTTCACCTTGTCGCTCCAGCTACAGTACCAGCGTTATATGCTGCGCAACTGGCGTTACTTCATCATGTCGAACGGTTCGGCGAACAACTTGAATCTCAACATCTCGCTCAACCGTACATCAACCGACAACCAGCTCTTCCCGCGCCGTGGTTCGGACTTCACGGTGTCGCTGACCATCACTCCGCCCTGGTCGAAATGGGACGGAAAGGACTATGCTCACCTGGCAACCGACCGCAACTCGCCTACTTACTCACAGGAACAACAGGAGAAATACCGCTGGGTGGAGTACCACAAGTGGAAGTTCAAGGCACGTACCTTCACAGCGCTCACCAGCGGACAGAAGTGCTTTGTCCTCATGACGCGTGTTGAGTTCGGTCTGCTGGGCAGTTACAACAAGAACAAGAAAAGTCCGTTCGAGACCTATTATATGGGTGGAGACGGCATGAGCGGTTACTCCACAGGATATGCCGAAGAGACCATCGGTCTTCGTGGTTACGAGAACGGATCGCTCACTCCCTACGGTGCCGAGGGCTATGCCTACGACCGCCTCTCGCTCGAACTCCGTTATCCGTTCCTTCTCGGCAACACCACCATCTATGGGCTTGGGTTTGTCGAGGCCGGAAATGCGTGGACAGAGACAAGCAAGTTCAATCCGTTCGACATGAAACGTTCAGCCGGGCTGGGTGTCCGCATCTTCCTGCCGATGGTGGGCTTGATGGGCATCGACTGGGCTTACGGCTTCGACAAGGTGTTCGGAACAAAGGGCGGTAGCCAGTTCCACTTTATCCTCGGACAGGAGTTCTGATGGGTTTGAGGTTTGAGGTTTGAGGTTTGGACTTTGAAGGAGGAATAACAATAATTATGAACTTTGGCTTTTAAGTAAACATAAAAAGAAAGATGAACAAGAAGAAGATATTGAAGACCGTATTGAGGTGTGTTTTACCTCTTTACCTTTTTTCCCTTTTACCTTTAACCGCTTCTGCACAGAAGTTTGCACTCATCGACATGGAGTATATCCTCAAGAATGTACCGGCTTACGAGCGTGCGAATGAACAGCTGAATCAGGTCAGCAAGAAATGGCAGGCAGAGGTTGAAGCACTCAATACAGAGGCATCCACGATGTACAAGAACTATCAGAACGAGGTTGTCTTCCTATCCCAGGACCAGAAGAAGAAACGGCAGGAAGCCATCATGGCCAAGGAAAAGCAGGCATCCGACCTCAAACGCAAGTACTTCGGTCCGGAAGGCGAGCTTTTCAAGAAGCGTACAAGCCTGATCACTCCCATCCAGGACGAGATTTACAATGCCGTCAAAGACATATCCGACCAGCGCGGCTACAGTCTTGTCATCGACCGTTCGAGCAATGCCACAGGAATCATCTACGGTTCGCCGAAAGTAGATATCAGCAATGAGGTGCTGCAGAAACTGGGCTATTCCTACCAGTAAAGGGTGGGGAAGACAGCAAGACTAGAAGAGACTAGGACAGCTGGAAAGGCTAGCCCTTTCAGATAACCAAGCAAAAGAACAACAAACAACTAAACAATAAAGAAGAAATGAAAAAGTTATTTTTGATGTTGATGCTCTGTGCGCCGATGACATTGTTCGCACAGAAGTTCGGTCACCTTGATTCACAGGCACTCCTCCAGTCGCTTCCAGAGGCTACAGCCGTCCAGAGCAAACTGGAAGCCAAAGGCAAGGAATACCAGAAGCAGCTGGAAGACATGCAGGCTGAACTGCAGCGTCAGGCACAGGCTTACGACAAGACAAAGAGCACGATGAATGCCACCAAACAGGCTGAGACAGAAAAGAACCTGCAGGATATGTACAACAAGATCCAGCAGACAGCACAGGACAACCAGAAGGCTTTCAACGAGGAGCAGCAGAAGCAGCTCGGTCCTGTTCTTGAGAAAGTACGCAATGCCATCGCAGCAGTTGCCAAGGCCGGAAACTATGTCTACATCATGGAGAAGGCCGCCGGCCAGCCTCTGTACATCAACGAGGCACTCAGCAAGGACGTTACCGCAGAGGTAAAGGCCCAGCTTGCCAAAATGAAGTAAAAACAGGTACGGGAGCCTTTGCCCCGTTGTCAGTTCTCCTTGCTTCAGCGGCTTGACAAGCCCCTGTGACAGGCAAGTCGTCCCGGTAAGTCCCGCCTTCGGGCGTTCATCATCACGGTGAGAGAAATTTATTTTCTTGAAGAGAAGAAAATATTTACGTGCAAAGAAATAGTTTCTTTCATGAAAAAAAATATTTTTCTTCGTGAAAAGAATTCCGGGAAGACAGTCTACGAGGTCGGAAAAGACCTTTGCCTGCCGGCGGGTTGATGCTGTTTGAGAGGAGAAAAGGGTGAGGTCACCGCACGGATTTACGTTCTTGCGATGACCTCATTTTCTTACTTACACACAGAAGAGATAATAACAGACATGATGAAAAAGCCAATCCTTTCCTTCGTTTTCATGCTCTTGCCGCTTCTGGCAACAGCACAGCAGAACGTTCCTGCCTTCAAGTTCGCTTACTTCAGCTACGAAAAGGTGCTGCACTCCATGGCCGATTACGCCACGGCGACCCGCAGCCTGAACGAGCTGAAAGCTAAATATGATGCCGAGACCAAACGTTCCGTAGACGATTTCAACAGCCGCTACGAGGACTTTCTCGACGTACAACGCAAGCTGGAACCGTCCATCCTCCGCAAACGACAGGCAGAACTGGAGGAACTGATGGACCGCAACATCGCCTTCCGGAAAGAGTCGGAACGGCTGCTGAAAAAGGCTGAAGACGATATCTACGCCCCTGTCCGAAAAAAACTCGACACGACAGTCCGCCAGATGGGAAAGGAAAGCGGATATGCCTTCATCCTCAATACCGACAACAACGGCCTGCCTTACACCAACCCGGCAATAGGGGAGGACATCACCAATGCGCTGATTTCGGTACTGAAACAGTAAAAGGGAAAAGACATGACAAAATATTCCCAACAGCCGGGACCCATCGGCGTATTCGATTCCGGCTACGGCGGTCTGACCATCCTGCACGGCATTCGCCAGCTCCTTCCGGAGTACGACTACGTTTATTTAGGCGACAATGCACGTGCGCCCTACGGCTCCCGGTCGTTCGACATTGTCTATCAGTTCACACGGCAGGCGGTGATGAAACTCTTCGGACTGGGCTGCCAGCTGGTCATCCTGGGCTGCAACACGGCCTCGGCCAAGGCACTCCGTACCATACAGCAGAACGACCTCCCCGCCCTCGACCCGAACCGCAGGGTACTGGGGGTGATACGTCCGACGGCCGAAATCATCGGTAGACTCACCCGTTCGCGACACGTAGGACTGCTCGCAACAGAGGGGACCGTCAGGAGCAACAGCTACAACCTGGAGATCCGGAAGCTGTGGCCGGACATCAAGGTGACAGGCGTGCCGTGTCCGTTGTGGGTACCCATCATCGAGAACAACGAGGCCGACAGCCCCGGCGCTGACTATTTCGTGAAGAAACGCATCGACCATATCATGCGCATCGACCCGCAGATTGACAGTCTGATTCTCGGCTGTACGCATTATCCCATACTCATGCCGAAAATCCTAAAACACGTGCCTCGCGGCGTACGAATCATCCCACAGGGAGAATACGTCGCCGAGAGCCTGCGGGATTATTTACGCCGCCATCCTGACATGGATGCCCGCTGCACGAAGCAGTCGACAGTGAAATACCTCACGACCGAGAATCCGGAGAAATTCAAGGAGACCGCACGCATCTTCCTGCACGAGGAAGTCGATGTGGGACACATCGACCTGGAGTAAGGCTTGCAGAAAGCAATAAAAAAGGGTGTCAGTCCGTTAGATAAGAACAAAAAAATAAAGAATGAAGAAGTTTTCTATAGCATTGTCCCTTTCAGCCATGGCGTTGATGGCAGCCTGCTCCGATGATGATACATTCACGACATCGAGGAGTAACCTGCTCTCATTCCAGACCGATACACTGCGGCTTGACACCACTTTCTCGAACGTCCCCACATCGACAAAGACCTTCTGGGTGTACAACCGGTCGGGAGACGGACTGCGCCTGAACAGCGTCCGGCTGGAACAAGGCAACCAGACGGGCTTCCGGGTGAACGTGGACGGCGTAGAGCTGTCTGCTGCCAACGGCTATCAGGCCAACGGACTGGAGGTGCGCGACAAAGACAGCATCCGTGTCTTCGTAGAGATGACGTCGCCCAGAAACAACGCTGCCACGCCTCAGCTGCTGACAGACAACCTTGCATTCACACTCGAGAGCGGTGTACAGCAGAAAGTAAATCTCAGGATCTACAGCTGGGATGCAGAACTCGTAAAGGGACGGAAAATCACATCGAACACTACGCTGACCGGTATCAGACCCATTGTCTTCCAGGACACATTGAAAGTGGAGGCAGGGGCTACACTGACCATTCCAGCAGGCATGACGGTCTATTTCTCCAACAAGGCTGCAATCGATGTGTACGGTACACTGCACTGCGAAGGGACGGCCGACAAACCCGTGACGCTCCGTGGCGACCGCCTGGACAAGCTGTTTCCCTATCTGCCGTACGACCGTGTGAGCGGTCAGTGGCACGGCATCCGCTTCCATAAGGACAGCTACGACAACAGCCTCACACATACGGACATCCATTCGGCCTACGACGGTATTCTCTGCGATACGGCGACGACGGAACGGACGAAGCTGACGCTTGCCAATTCCACTGTCCACAACTGTCAGGGCTACGGTCTGCAGGCGATAAACTGCAAGATAGAGGCTTACAACACGCAGTTCTCCAACACACTGAAAGACTGTGCGGCCTTCATCGGCGGCGATGTGACGCTGACACACTGCACGTTCGCCCAGTTCTATCCGTTCGACGGCAACCGCGGTGCGGCATTGAGCTTCGGCAATCACAGTAGCGGGAAAGACTATCCCCTGCAGGCCTTCAACGTCAGGAACTCCCTTGTAACGGGCTATTCAGACGATGTACTCATGGGTGGCAACAAGGAGAAGGTGACGGCCAATTACCAGTTCGACCACTGTATCCTCCGTACTCCGAAGCCAGACAAGCCTGCACTGCTTGCCCGTTTCACGGATGTACTATGGGAGAACAGCAAGGATTATCCTGACGGTGGAGACAGACAGTTCGTGCTGGTAGACGGCAACAAACAGCATTACGATTTCCACTTGAAGAAGCCCGAGAAAGGAGAGAAGTTCCCGGCAATCAACGCCGCTGCTCCCCTCTCCGATCCCCGTTTCACGACGGACCATGACGGAAGACAACGTGACGACAAGCCCGACATCGGCTGCTACGAGCTGGTTATCAATTAATATCCTCTCCTAATTATTACCTATTACCGCCTATCCCCGCCCAAAAACAATCAAATATGAAGACAATAGACATCAGCATCAAGATCGGCTTCTGCCAGCCGGAAGAACTGCCGGCAGCCGACCAGCACCTTATCCAGACAGCCATCCATGCCACGGCCAACAGCTATTCTCCCTACAGCCGTTTCCGTGTGGGAGCTGCACTGCTCCTTGCCGATGGGACAGAAGTCATGGGTGCCAACCAGGAGAATGCCGCCTTCCCGTCAGGACTCTGCGCCGAGCGTTCAGCCATCTTTGCAGCCCAATCCAACCATCCCGACCAGCCCATAACGACCATAGCCATTGCCGCCGCCAATGAATACGGACTGATGCGAAATCCGGTCGTACCCTGTGGTGCCTGCCGGCAGGTTATTCTGGAAATCGAAGACCGTTACAGACAGCCCGTCCGTATTCTCCTTTACGGTACGGCGGGTGTATATGTCATCAACACTGTCAAGGATCTTCTTCCTCTCCAGTTTGTCGGAGAGTCGATGAAGTAGGCAGCATACAGGGATAAGCAGCAGAAAGCATCTGAGCAAACTCACGGTTATGTTTTCAACATTGTGTTTTTACCAACCAGAAGGTACAAAGGATAAAAACTCCCAACGCCTGGGAACTACCGTCCCGACATCTGGGACTCCTGTTCCCGACACCTGGGACTCCTGTTCCCGACAGCTGGGAATAACTGTCCCGATGATTGGGACAATACAGAAAGTAAAACATCCTGAATTCCCAGCAAGCCTTTCCATCTATGAGAGTTCTGCCCTCAAACTCCCTCTCAATTCCCAAACAGTCGACAAAACATTTGTCCTGGCCTCTCATGACTCCATTAACTCCTTTAACCCCGCATAACTCCTTTAATTCCTAATAAAAATATGGACCATTTACCCAAAGACCCCGCAATTCTGCTGAGCAGCGTGAATATGCTGCTGCGCGACAAAGAGTTCGATTCACTGAAATCGCTCTGCTACAATTTCAATGAAGACCCCGAACACCTCAAGGATTATATGCTCAAGGCCGGATATGTGTACAGCGAAGAGCAGCATCAGTTCCGACCTGTCGGCTTCGACAAGAAGAAATGAGTTCCCATTGTCCTTGCCCGACCTCCCTTGAACGGCCTCGCAAAGACGCTTTCGGTCAGGCTGTACAAAGCCGTCCGCAACGGAAAGGAGAGCCTCCTTACAGTCCATGTGGCTGTCGGGAGGCTCTCCTTTTTACCATGTTTCACAAACGTTATTTGCGCTTGTAAACGATGTTCTCGTCTGTAATCTTTTCTGTTCCGTTATGCGTATGCGTAATCGTCCCGCCCTTCAGATCTACCCGGAAGGTCAGCGTGGTTGCAGGCTGCTGCTCTCCGTTGGCCGGAATGTACATCGTCAGCTTCGTACCGTCAAGGGCATACTTGTAAGTGTTGGTTTCACTGTGCGTTTCGTCCTTACGACGGTGTCCGTCCGGTGTTACCTTCTTGAACGTGATTTTATATCCGCTTTCATTGACTACTTCTGTGTCTGAAACGAACTTCAACGATCCCCAGTGGGTGGTCGTGTTCGCATTTCCTTCCTGTATCCTCTCAAAAGACCACTCTGTATTCTTCAGCGGGTTGTCCTGAATTACCTGATCGTCATTATCCTTGCTGCAAGAAGAAAAACTTAACACCGTTGCCACGATGGCAACAAACAATTTCATACTTTTCATCATGTTCTGTACTATTGAGTTTGTAAATTCGGCTGCAAAAGTACATAAAAAGAACAGTATATAAGTAATATAGAACATAAAATTTCTTTTAAATCATTAAAACAGCCATTTTGGGTACTATACCAATCAATCAATAGAATGATAAGAATTCTTGATTCCAACGACAGTATTATCGTGTTCAGACAGGGAAAAATTGTCATGAAAGATGGTTAACGCTTCATTAAAATCCTCGTGAAAAATACTTAGTACTTAGTCTATAAATTTAATTTCCATCTGATAATTCTTAGCCGATATGGATAATAATTAAAAGTTGGAAACATATCAAAATAATCCATTATAGATAACTTTCATCTCATATATTTTTCTTAACTTTGCCAATAACTAATCCTTAAAAAATGATTAAATAACTTATAATTAAGTATTTACATCATAATAAGAAAAAGGAAAAGTGACATTGAAATTGAATAAAATAGAAAACTATAATATAATAGATAATGGAAATAACGAAGCGTAATGGTGAAAAGGAAGCCTATGATAATAATAAGATTTCAACAGCCATCAAGAAGAGTTTCATCAGTACAGGGAAGAATGTTCCAGACAGTGAAATAGCAGGAATGGTCAGTAAAGTAGAACAGTTCATCACTGACAATCCCGAGCTGCGCACTGTCGAGGACATCCAGAACCGTGTGGAGAAATGCCTCATGGAACATGGCCATTACGAAGAAGCGAAGAACTACATTCTCTTCCGCCATCAGCGCAACGAACAGCGGCAGGCCATCAACTACATTGCGTGGGCTGTCGACGACCGCCAGCTGGCTGATGTCCTGCACCGTGTAGCACACGAATACCGTGAACGGGCCTACAGCATGGTGACGCTTCAGGAGAAGTTTGCCAGCTTCAGCAAGCCGGGAATGTCGCACAGAGACGCCATTGACGCACTCATCAAGGCGGCTGTTGAGCTGACGACACCCGAGGCACCGGCGTGGGAAATGATTTCCGCACGCATCCTCTCGTACCGTTCCGAACAGAAAATCAGCCGGTTGGAAGACGAACTGGGCCTCAAGACCTTCTACCGGAAAGTGAAATACATGATCGAAGAAGGGCTTTACGGCGATTATATCCTACAGAACTACAGCGAAGAAGAAATCAACAAGGCGGCTTCCTTCATACGCCCTGAACGAAACCAACTGCTGAACTACTCCGGACTCGACCTGCTGCTGAAACGCTATGTCATTAAGAACTATTCTGGTAAGGTGATTGAGCGGGTACAGGAGATGTTCCTCGGTATCGCACTGCACCTGGCCATGCCGGAGAAGAAGGAGAACCGTCTTCTATGGGTACAACGTATCTACGATCTGCTCAGCCGGCTGGAAGTGACTATGGCGACACCGACGCTCTCGAATGCCAGAAAACCAAACCATCAGCTCTCAAGCTGCTTCATCGATACCGTTCCCGACAGTCTGGACGGCATCTACCGTTCGCTGGACAACTTCTCACAAGTGAGCAAGTTCGGCGGTGGCATGGGTATGTACTTCGGAAAGGTACGTGCCACAGGTGGCAATATCCGTGGTTTCAAAGGTGTAGCCGGCGGTGTCATCCGATGGATGAAACTCGTCAACGACACCGCTGTAGCGGTAGACCAGCTGGGAATGCGACAGGGTGCCGTGGCAGTTTACCTGGATGTATGGCACAAGGATCTTCCCGAGTTTCTGCAGCTCCGCACCAACAACGGCGACGACCGCATGAAGGCACACGACATTTTTCCGGCTATCTGTTATCCTGATCTCTTCTGGAAGATGGCCGAAGAAGACCTGAATCAGAACTGGACGCTCTTCTGTCCGAACGAAATCATGCGCATCAAAGGCTATTGTCTGGAGGACTGTTACGGCGAGGAGTGGGAACGCAAGTATCTTGACTGTGTCAACGACCAGCGTCTCTCGCGCCGTGTCATCAGCATCAAGGACATCGTCCGCCTCGTCCTCCGCTCTGCCGTAGAGACCGGAACACCGTTCACATTCAACCGGGATACCGTGAACAGGACCAACCCCAACGGTCATAAGGGAATGATCTACTGCTCCAATCTCTGCACGGAGATAGCCCAGAACATGGCTCCCATCGAAACAATATCCAAGGAAATAGAGACGGAAGACGGTGATACCGTTGTCGTCACGAAGACCCGTCCGGGCGAGTTCGTAGTCTGCAACCTGGCAAGTCTGTCACTTGGCAGACTTCCATTGGAGGACGAGGAGCAGATGAAAGAGAAGGTGGCGACGGTTGTCCGTGCGCTTGACAACGTCATCAGCCTCAACTTCTATCCTGTTCCCTACGCCCGGATCACCAACCAGCAGTACCGTTCCATAGGCCTGGGCGTGAGCGGTTATCACCATGCATTGGCCAAACGGCACATCAAATGGGAGAGTGAAGAGCACCTGCAGTTCATGGACAAGGTCTTCGAGACCATCAACCGGGCGGCTATCCTCGCCAGTTCTGACCTTGCCAAAGAGAAAGGAAGCTATCAGTTCTTTGAAGGAAGCGACTGGCAGACGGGTGCTTACTTCGACAAGCGAGGTTATGACAGTGCTGAATGGCAGGATGTCCGCCGCACGGTCGCACGGCAGGGAATGCGCAATGCCTATCTGCTTGCCGTAGCTCCGACCAGCAGTACGAGCATCATTGCAGGGACGACAGCCGGACTGGATCCCATTATGAAGCGTTTCTTCTTGGAAGAAAAGAAGGGCAGTATGCTTCCACGGGTTGCACCGGAACTGTCGGATGAAACCTACTGGATGTACAAGAGTGCCTATCTCATCAACCAGAAGTGGAGCGTCCGCGCCTCCGGCATACGACAGCGCCACATCGATCAGGCGCAGAGTATGAACTTATACATTACCAACGACTTCACCATGCGTCAGGTACTCGACCTCTACCTCCTCGCTTGGAAGAGCGGTGTCAAGACCCTCTACTATGTCCGCAGCAAGTCATTGGAGGTGGAAGAGTGCGAAAGCTGTGCATCATAAGCAAGGAGTAAAGGGAGTTAAAACCATCGCTTATCATCGCCCATCACCATTTATCATCGCCCATCACCGCCTACTAAAATATTCACACAATGGACAATAAACTGAAACGTAACACATTATTCAATCCCTCAGGCGACACCGACCTGCGCCTGAGAAGAATGATCGGTGGCAACACCACCAACCTCAACGACTTCAACAACATGAAGTATTCATGGGTCAGCGACTGGTACAGACAGGCCATGAACAACTTCTGGATTCCGGAGGAAATCAACCTGTCACAGGACTTCAAAGACTATCCACGGCTTGACAAGGCAGAACGTACAGCTTACGACAAGATACTGAGCTTCCTCGTTTTCCTCGATTCCCTGCAGAGCAACAACCTGCCGACTGTCAGCGAATACATCACTGCCAACGAGGTGAACCTCTGTCTGCATATCCAAGCCTTTCAGGAATGTATCCACAGCCAGAGTTACAGTTACATGCTCGATACCATCTGCAGTCCGGAGGAACGGAACGACATTCTCTACCAGTGGAAGACAGACGAACACCTGCTGAACCGCAACAAGTTCATCGGCGACTGCTACAACGAGTTCCATGAGAAGCGTGACAAGTTCAGCCTGATGAAGACGCTCATTGCCAACTTCATCCTCGAAGGCATTTACTTCTACAGCGGCTTCATGTTCTTCTACAACCTCAGCCGGAACGGAAAGATGTCCGGCTCGGCACAGGAAATCCGCTATATCAACCGGGATGAGAACACCCATCTCTGGCTTTTCCGCAGCATCATCCTCGAACTCAAGAAAGAGGAACCGGATATGTTCACATCCGATAAAATAAAGGTTTATGAAGACATGATGCGTGAGGGGGTACGGCAGGAAATAGCATGGGGACAGTACGTCATCGGCAATGATGTACAGGGACTGAACGAACAGATGGTGTCCGATTACATCCGTTATCTCGGCAATCTCCGCTGGTCAGGCCTCGGTTTCGGCTTCCTCTATGACGACAACCGGAAAGAGCCGGAGAACATGAAATGGGTAGGGCAGTACTCCAATGCCAATATGGTAAAGACAGACTTCTTTGAAGCCAAGAGCACGGCATACGCCAAGAGCACGGCACTGGTGGATGACCTGTAGGAAGTACATGGCTGGCTTCTCTGGCAGAAGCCAGTACCACCAGAACCCATATCATCCTGTGGAAAAACCTGTGGATAACTCCTTCATAACCCTGTGGATATCCACACAGCTACGGAAGCAGACAGCGCATCGTGGATATCCACAGAGTTATTCACGCCGTTTTAGGGAAGTTTTACACAACTTACACGCTAAAAAAGATATAAACTTATTATCTTTGCACCGATTGTGGAAAATGTGGATAAACGGGTATAGCAGCTGAATACCAGATAGAAATTATAAACACAATCTGTCGACAAGCCGCTACCACGGGTTGATAACCATTCTGCCAAGAAAACGGCAGAAAAGTTCTGCACAAATCCACAGCCTATCATACTAAAACATTCTTTTTCTTTTAAAAGAGAGAAATAAAGAATAATATATAAGTTGAACGGATTAAACTGAGAATATGAAAAAGCTGAAGAATTATATAGTCTGTCTCCTGGCAATGACGGCTGTCAGTGCGTCGGCACAGTGTACATTCCGCAATACGGCTTTCAGCAGCGGAGAATACCTGACGTACAACCTCTATTACAACTGGAAGTTTATCTGGGTCAAAGCGGGTACGGCATCGTGGTACACGGTCTCATCCACCTACAAGGGTATTCCGGCTTACCGTGCTTCACTCACCACACGTGGGAACGGTCGGCTGGACGATTATTTTGTGCTGCGCGACACCCTCCTCACCTATAACTCGAAACAGATGGAACCGCTCTACTTCCGTAAGGGAGCCAGGGAAGGGAAGCGTTACACGGTGGATGAGGTGTTTTATTCCTATCCGAACGGCAGGAGCAGGCTGCGCCAGCACAGAATCAACAATGAAGGCAAGCATCAGTGGATGGAGCGCACCTACGATGACTGTTCTTTCGACATGATGAGCATCTTTCTTCGGGCACGCAGCTTCAATCCTGAAAGCTGGAAGAAAGGCGAGGTGGTGAAGTTCCCTATCGTAGATGGGAACAGCCGGCATGCCGCCCGCATCGTCTATTTAGGAAAGGAGAACATAAAGGCTGACAATGGTCACAAGTACCGCTGTCTGCGTCTCACCTATTATGAATATGAAGACGAGAAGTGGCGCGATATTGCCAGTTTTTACGTCACTGATGACAAGAACCACATCCCCGTCCGCCTTGATATGCGCCTGAAGTTCGGCTCTGCCAAGGCATTCCTGGTGTCTATGAAGGGCATCAACAGTCCGGTTACGTCACAGGTGAAATAAGGGTGTGTACCCAGACAAAATGGTTGCTGCCAAAAACATCATTCTGTAACGGCCAGATACGAAAAGAGCCATATCAATACTCTGGATGACAGGTACTGGTATGGCTCTTTTCATTGTTTTTTAAGAACAGTCTTGGTATGAGCGTGTAAGTCTGTAAAGTTGTGCCGGCACGGCTCTTCTCCGGCTGCAAGCTGTTTCCATTCGGGCAACAGATTGTAAGTGTGCGAGCCCTCAGCACGATCGGTGTCTGTCGACAACACAATGTGTGACAGGCATCAGCACGTCTGTAGGGAAGGCCGGTTCATTCCTGTTGCTATGATATACGGTAAGACGCTGATGGATGACTTATGCAGGAAGTGCTTACCGGACAGCACTGATATTTGTCGGGAATTCGGTCACCACAGATGTACAATACCGGAATTTTCCGGATATCATAAGCCTTTGTTTTATCCATACATTTAACGGTAGAACCCTGTTTATCTCCTTATTTGCGCTATAAGACCGGGTTCAACTCTCCCGCTTCTTTTCCCGGACACTTACTTGAAAAAACGATTCATATTGAGAATGACTGCCTGCAGCTGTCGTGGATTCATAGGATAGCCGGGGACGGGGCGCATCTGTCTGTCCATTATCTTGAGGTTTCCCGATCCTTGTTTCTCTATGATCGTACCGTCAGTGCGGATGAAGGCATAGTAAAGGTCATGTCCGACAAGGTGCCAGTCGCGTGGGGAAGGATCTTCGAGATACTTTCCCATTGAATAGTCCGATGGCGGATTGCTTACGCCAAGTACATCGTGAAGCAGTGTAGGGGAGATGTCGTAATGCGGTAATTCCGTTTGCCAGGCGTACAGCCTGGATAATAATAGATGAGCGGTGTGCCGATTTGGTACTGCGAGTAGTTGGATGCATGGCCCCAGTAGTTGTTGTGGTTCTCGTTGAACTCCTGTCCGTGGTCGCCTGTGATGATGACGACAGTATTCCGCAGCAGGTCTTTTTCCTTGAGTTTGTTCAGTGCCATGCCGATGAGCGAGTCGGCTTCAGCCACCGAGTTACGGTAGAGATTGAAGAAAGGAGTAGGATCTGTGTTGTTGTCCAGCTTCATGTAATCAACATACTCCCAGCTCGGTTGGAAGCGGTACAGTTTGCTTTTCGGCAGTTCCATATTGTGCGCCATGTCATAGAAGACAAAGGAGAAAAAAGGCTTTTTTCCATCGTATTTGTCGAGGTCGGCCATGAAGTCATGCGTGATTCGGTTGTCACGGTCATAGGTTGTCCGGCCCGGTGTGCTGATGTTCAGTCCCTTTACATCCCTGAAGAGCATCTTGACGAAGGGCGGGTATTCGAGCGTGGCACTGGGGTAGGCCTGCACCTGGTAGCCTGCTTTCAGCAGGTTTGTAATGAGCAGCGGCTGTATGTTTCCATAATCGAAGCTTTTCCAGTAATAGGCAGACACGCCCGTGAACAGTCCGAAGATGCCGCCGCTCGTGGCATTGCTTGCACTGAGGTGGCGGGAGAACAGCTCGGCATGGTCGGCAAAGGCGCAGATGTTCGGCGTACATTTACGTGTAAACGTACGTGGATTCCAGGAGTCGATACAGAGGATGACAATGTTCAATGCCTTTTCCGGTTTGTTGATTTTCAGTGGATGAAGCGGATATTTAACGGCTGTCCCGTGGTTCTGAAAGCGTATCTGGTTCAGTTTTTCTACATCGACAAGTCCTAATCTGCCCAACAGTTTGTTGGCGCGCAATGGGAAGTAATAAGGAAGCACGTCGGTTGTCTCTATGACAGACCCTTTCATCGTGGCACCTCCGTAGATGTGTATTCCCTGTGACAGAAGCACGAATAACAAAAGCGCAAGCAGTATATTCCGGTTGAGATGGCGGCAGACAGGATGCTGTCCAAGCCATCCGGAGGCATACCGAAGGGAGAAGCTGATCAGGAGGAAGACTGCTGCAAGGGATATGGCCTTTACGTATTCCCATGTACTGAATACGAAGATTTCTGATGCACCGGGCCCTGTAAGCATTTCCAGGACGAGTCCGTTGATATGGAAATGATAGATGGAATAAACATAGCTGTTGACGACTGCCACGATGAAAAGCAGTGCATAGACAGCAGGAAGTACCGTACCGGCTATCCGGCGACGGCATCCCGTCAGTGCCAAGGGCAGCTCTAATGCAAGGAAAGGGACGAGACAGAATACGGCAGCATGGGTGACGCAGGAGGCAATGAAGTATATCCAGCCCACGAAATCCATCATCTCCGTGCTCCGCCCGTTGAAGATATAAGAAAAGAAGATGGCCGCCAAGGTCACGGTGGCAAGTGTATAATACAAAAGTCCTTGCCTGATGTTTTCCTTTTTAATTTGGTTCATTCTTATTTGTAGATGTTTATGATGATGTGACCGGCCGTGCAGGAAGAGAAAAGACTCTGTCGTCGCTGCTGTCTGTTGCAGGAGCCTGTTGCGTACAGAACAGGATGTCTCTCTGCGGGTTTCGTTACGCACCGGTTGACTGTTGGATTCCTTGTTCAGGAGTGCAAAGATACACAATGAAACTGTAATAGGCTGCATTCCCGTACATTTTTTGTGTCAACCGGATGGATGTCAGAAATGAAAGGAAGTACCGGTATTGTTTTTCTATGGCGGAAAGAGTGACCGGATGGGAAAATACTCGCCGGCCGGCAGCTTTCAGACAGGATTACAGAGCTTTTTCATCTGTTGAATATAAAAATATTATTTTTCTCCTCAAAACATTTTGTTTTCTCAATATTATTTTGCACTTTTGTCCCCGGATATACTAACATAAGCAAAAGAATAATCTATGGGAAAGGACAGATCCGGGGTGCAGTGACGGAACAGGCAGTCCCCCTGTGATATGCAGAAATCCGGACAAGGATGTCTGCTGCGTGGGCTTGTACTGTTTTTCCGGGAGTAGCTGTAAGGTGAAGTCCTCATCAGACCATGTTGGAAAAGAAGAAATATAAATGCATTTTTGCAATGTTTCCAGCGGCATTGTATGCGGCAGTCTCTTTCGCACAGACCGTTCGGACGGTTGCCTGTGACGAGGCGGACAGTGTCTGCACTGCTGCTCTCCGTCCGGGATACAGGATCGTCTTCAACGATGAGTTCAACGGTGCGGACGGTACGTTGCCTGACCATAGGGTGTGGAAGAACTGCAAACGGCGTCCTTCAGTGACGTGGGCAAGGTTCTTGAGCAGTTCTCCTGCAGTTGCTTTCCAGGAAGGAGGAAGCCTTGTCCTGCGTGCTGTCCCTGATCCGGACAGGCCGACAGATGAGGCGGCGATGCTTACGGGTGGCATAGAGACAAGCCAGAGCTTCGCTTTCCGTTTCGGAAGGGTGGAGTGCCGTGCGCTTGTCAACCCTTTCATCGGGAATTTTCCGGCCGTCTGGATGATGCCCAAGACGGATCTGAAATGGCCTCTGGGTGGAGAAATCGACATCTTCGAACAGATCAACGAGGAGCAGAAGGCCTACAGTACGGTACACTCCGCATGGACAAAGAGCCATCCTGATGAGCCACACTCGGGCAACGTCAGCCTGCCGATGGACCGTTACCACATCTATGCGGTGGAGTGGGGGGAGAATGCGCTTACCTTCTATATGGATGGAAGACAGGTGTATCAGTACACGAAACAGAATGACAGCCAGGAACAATGGCCGTTCGACAAGTCCGACTTCTACCTGATTCTCAACCAGTCGGTGGGTGACGGGTCGTGGGCGGAAAAAACAAACTCCACGCACACTTATGAGATGCGGATTGACTGGATACGTGTTTACCAGAGAGTGGAGACAGTCTCAAACAATGTCATAGTCCCTGTGTCAGGAGGTTCTGACAGTATGAAAACCTATCTGTTGCAGGCCGGAGGAAACGGTAAAGGAGACTGCAGATTGCCGGAAGGAGACTGTACTGAAGGAGGGCAGAAGTCCGTCGGTTGACCGGTACCGGGAAATGCCATAATACAGAAACAATTTTACTAACATAAACAACGAAATAATCTATGGAAGAACAAATCGAAGTGAAAGAACTCGACAATGTTGTCGTACATTTCTCTGGCGACTCTGGTGATGGTATGCAGCTTGCTGGCAATATCTTCACTACGGTCTCGGCGACGGTGGGCAATGGCGTGTCTACATTCCCGGACTATCCGGCTGACATCCGTGCCCCGCAAGGTTCACTGACAGGTGTGAGCGGTTTCCAGGTGCATATCGGTGCAGGGAAAGTCTATACGCCGGGCGACCGCTGCGACGTGCTTGTTGCAATGAATGCGGCAGCACTGAAGATGCAGTACAAGCATTGCAAACCCAACGGAACCATTATCATTGACACCAACTCCTTCGGTCCTCGCGACCTTCAGAAGGCCGAGTTCCGCAGTGATGACTATCTGGGCGAGATGGGTATCGACCCCGACCGCGTCGTAGCCTGCCCGATAACGAAGATGGTAAAGGAGTGTCTGGCAGATACAGGAATGGACAACAAGTCCATGCTGAAGTGCCGCAATATGTTTGCACTCGGTATTGTCTGCTGGCTGTTCAACCGTGACCTCACTCTGGTTAACAGCTTCCTTGAGAAGAAATTCAAGAAGAAACCGGCCATTGCCGAGGCGAACATACGTGTCGTTGAGGCCGGTTACAACTATGGCCACAATGTCCATGCCTCCGTTCCAAACACCTATCGCATTGAATCAAAGGTGAAAGAACCGGGACGTTACATGGACATTACGGGCAACAAGGCTACTGCCTACGGTCTGATGGCAGCGGCAGAGCGTGCCGGACTGCGTCTCTTCCTGGGTTCTTATCCTATTACGCCGGCAACAGACATCCTCCACGAGCTGGCAAAACACAAGTCGATGGGCGTGACAACCGTGCAGTGTGAGGATGAGATTGCAGGCTGCGCATCAGCCATCGGCGCTGCTTTTGCAGGTGCACTGGCTGCCACTTCGACATCCGGACCGGGTATCTGCCTGAAGAGTGAGGCGATGAACCTTGCCATCATCGACGAGCTTCCGCTGGTCATCATCGATGTACAGCGGGGCGGTCCGTCGACAGGTATGCCGACGAAGAGCGAGCAGACCGACCTCCTGCAGGTGCTCTATGGCCGCAACGGTGAGAGTCCGATGCCGGTCATTGCAGCTACCAGTCCTACCGACTGTTTCGATGCTGCCTATCATGCTTGCAAGATTGCGTTGGAACACATGACGCCGGTCGTGCTCCTTACCGATGCGTTCATCGCCAACGGCTCCTCAGCCTGGAAGCTGCCCGATATAGACCAGCTCCCGGAGATTCATCCTCATTTCGCAACGGAAGAGCAGAAATACAAGTACAGTCCTTACAAGCGCGACCCAGAGACACTGGCACGCTACTGGGCTATCCCCGGCACGGAAGGCTACACGCACATCCTCGGCGGACTGGAGAAGGACGGCGAAACCGGCAGCATCTCCACCGACCCGGAGAATCATGACCTGATGGACCACCTGCGCTGGGACAAGGTGGCGCGCATCCCTGTTCCCAACCTGAAAGTTCTGGGTGATGAAGCGGATGCCGACTTGCTCATCGTCGGTTTCGGAAGTACCTACGGCCATCTTTATTCAGCCATGGAGGAACTGCGCCGGAAAGGTCATAAGGTAGCCTTGGCACAGTTCAAGTATGTGAACCCGCTGCCGAAGAATACACCGGAAGTACTCGCACGTTACAAAAAGGTGGTCGTTGCCGAACAGAATCTCGGACAGCTGGCAGCCCTGCTGCGTATCCGCATCAACAACTTCGCACCTTACCAGTACAATCAGGTCAAGGGACAGCCTTTCGTTGTCAGCGAGCTTGTCTCAACTTTTGAGAAACTGCTCAAAGCTCCGCTTCCAAAGGAAGAGAGCGGCACCTTCTATACAAAAATATTGCAGTAAACGAGTAAAAAACAGATAAATTGGTAGTTGGTAATTGACGGTCAAGGGGGGATAAGAATCAAGAGCTGATAATCCCATCATCGCTTATCATCGCCTATTACCGTCCATCACCGCTTATCAACCCCTATAATTTAAACAGACATGAACCAATATACAGCACAAGATTTCAAGAAAGGACAGCCTCGTTGGTGTCCGGGCTGTGGCGACCATTTCTTCCTTGCAAGTCTGCAGAAAGCAATGGCAGAGTTAGGTGTTCCACCTTACGAGACAGCTGTTATCAGTGGTATCGGATGTTCGAGCCGATTGCCCTATTATGCCAATACTTACGCCATGCAGACTATCCACGGTCGTGCGGCAGCCATTTCGACAGGTGCCAAGGTTACCAATCCGAACCTGACCATCTGGCAGGTATCGGGCGACGGTGATGCTCTTGCCATCGGCGGCAACCATTTCATCCATGCCATGCGCCGTAACATCGACCTGAACATGATCCTTCTGAACAACCGCATCTACGGTCTGACGAAAGGGCAGTATTCACCGACCAGCCCGCGCGGCTTCATCTCCAAGTCGAGCCCCTACGGTACGACCGAGGATCCGTTCCGTCCCGCCGAGCTTTGCTTCGGCGCACGCGGCAACTTCTTTGCACGCAGTGTGGCAAGCGACAACACGGAGACAATCGCCATTCTCAAGGCGGCCTACCAGCACAAAGGAGCTGCCGTGTGCGAGATTCTGCAGAACTGTGTCATCTTCAATGACGGCTGCCACAATTCCGTTTACACCTCTGCGGGAAGGAAAGAGAATGCCATCTACGTCAAACATGGCGAACCGCTTGTCTTCGGTCCTAATCAGGAGTACGGTCTCATGCAGGAAGGATTCGGCCTGAAAGTGGTGAAAATCGGCGAAAACGGCATCACCCGTGACGACATTCTTGTCCATGATGCCCACTGCCAGGACAATACCCTGCAGCTGAAACTCGCCATGATGAGCAACGAGAACGGCTTCCCGATAGCCCTCGGTGTCATCCGTGATGTTGAGGCTCCTACCTATGATGCTGCCGTCAACCAGCAGATTGAAGAGGTAAAGGGCAGGAAACCTTACCACAATTTCATGGAGATGCTGGAGACGAACGACATCTGGGAAGTGCAGTAGGCTTGTTTTATTTCCCCTGTAAGTCAGGGATACAGCAGAGAGCATTCTGTCCTAAAAACATAATAGGAGGTCGACACTGATTGCAGGTGTTTACCTCCTTTTTGTTTTCTGCTCTACTTGAATGTCGTACTCCTGTTCTTTTTTTATCTCACACTCCATGAAGTCTATGCTATAACCCAGGCCCAGTAGATATTTTTGTGGAATCCAAACTCGTTTGATTGATAAAAAGTTCCTCTGAAAATTATAGTGGAAGGATGCTGACAATAAGGATAAAACTGCCGACTATTTACAACGAAAGTTTATTTTTGATTTGCTGTCACTTTTAACATTCTTCATGAGCGCATTGCGTATCAGCTTGTTATACATTTCTAAAGCGTGACGGCAGTGACAGGAAAAGGATTTTACGGCTGATCTGTCACAAGCGTATCTGCGATGGGCAAACTGCTTCTGTCCGGGCATTATAATGCCTGATGCCGTTCGTGCCGGGTCTTGACACCGATGGTGAATACCATCAATACCAATGGTGTTTATCCTCAACACACTGACAGGAAATAATCAGAGTAGGGGATTACTGTTGTAGCGGTTGCATTATAGTAAGGCGTAAATGACAATCCCCATTGATCATCTACTGATTCATAAATATACAGTATATACAAAAAAGGATTAGATACGTTTTCCTGCCCGCAATCAAACTGAATCTGAGCGGATGGAAAAGAATATCCAATCCTTCTTATGTTATTATTCTGACCTGTATCAGTGTCTCTGGCTCTCCATCGATACTATCTTCTGTGTTTTCTCCGGCTCTTTTTCCTGTAATTACCGGAGGATTCTGAAGCGGCCTGCTTTGCCTTCAACGGACGGCCATCGTCAAGTGTGAAGTCGAGCTGGCGGCGTTCCAGGTCGGCTTTTGCCACCTGAATACGGACAGGATCGCCGAGCTGGTAGACGTGATGGCGGCGTCGGCCGACGAGACGGTAGTTTTTCTCGTCGAACTCATAATAGTCATCATCGAGGTCACGCATCGGTATCATCCCTTCGCAGTGGTTCTCGTCAATCTCCGCATAGATGCCGAAGCTCTGGATGCCGGAGATGTGTGCATCGTAGCATTCACCGATGTGATCGCCCATGAACTCCACCATCTTGTACTTGATGGAATCGCGTTCCGCATTCTGTGCAACGAGTTCCATGTCCGAGCAATGCTCGCACAGCTCCTCATAATGCTCCTTGTTGGCAGACCGCCCGCCCTGCTGATAACGGGTTATCAGGCGGTGGACCATCGTGTCGGGATAGCGGCGGATCGGCGAGGTGAAGTGGGTGTAATAGTCAAAGGCCAGCCCGAAGTGTCCGATGTTGTGCGTGGTGTACTTCGCTTTCATCATCGAACGGAGCGCGATCATCTGTATCACTTTCGCCTCACGCTTGCCCTGTACCTCGTCCATCAGCTTGTTCAGCGCACGGGCAGTAGCTCCCTTGGTGCCGGATGACTTGAGTTTGTAACCGAACTTGGCAGTAAACTCGCGCAGATTCTCAAACTTCTGCGGGTCGGGATTGTCGTGGACACGGTAAGGAAGGGTCTTCGCTTTCTTTCCTTTCTTCGTCATTCCGATGCTTTCGGCCACAGTCTTGTTGGCCAGAAGCATGAATTCTTCGATGAGTTTATTTGCATCTTTCGACCGTTTGAAGTAGCAGCGGATGGGCTTCCCTTTCTCATCCACGTCGAAGTGAAGCTCTTCCGAGTCGAACTTGACGCTCCCTTTCTTGAAGCGGCGGGCCCGGAGAAGTTTTGCAAGCCGGTCGAGCGTGATCACCTCTTCGGCATATTCGCCCTTGTAACCGGCTTTCCCGGGCTTCGGGGCAGGTTCGCCCGTTCCGTCGACGACACCGTTGTCTTCAAGCAGCTGCTGTGCCTCTTCATAGGCATAACGGCGGTTCGACTTGATGACGGTATGCACGATGCGGTAAGCCTTCACGTTGGCCTCCTCGTCCAGGTTGAAGATGCAGCTGAAAGCGAGCTTTTCCTCGTCCGGACGGAGCGAACAGATGAAGTTGCACAGCCGCTCTGGAAGCATCGGAATGGTGCGGTCGACAAGATAGACCGACGTTGCCCTCTGCTGTGCCTCACGGTCGATGATGTCGCCTTCTTTCACGTAATGCGACACGTCGGCAATGTGTACGCCCACTTCCCACAGTCCGTTTTTCAGTTTCCGGATAGAGAGCGCATCATCGAAGTCCTTTGCATCCTTCGGATCTATCGTACAGGTCCACACGTCCCGGAAGTCTTCACGCTCCTTGAAGTCCTGTTCCGTGATTTCAGCACTGATTTTCTCGGCGGCCTGTTCCACCCGTTTCGGATACTTGTAAGGCAGTCCGTACTGGGCAAGGATGGTGTTCATTTCCACATCATTGTCACCGGCTTCGCCCAGCACATCCACCACTTCGCCCACAAGGTTCTTATGGTCGGCGTCCGGCCACTTGGTAATCTTCACCAGGGCACGGTCGTCTGTCTTCCCGCCTTTCAGTTTTTTCTTTGGAATCAGGATGTCATGAATGAAGAGGTTCTCCTGTGTTACGAGGAAGGCAATGTCCTTCTCGACCCGCAACCTTCCTACGAAGGTGTCTTTCTTCCGTTGCAGAATCTCGATGACCATTGCCTCCTTTATATGGTTCTGGCGGCGAGCCATGAACTGCACCTTTACATGATCGCCGTTCAAGGCAGCCATGGAATTGCGCTCCGAGACGAAGACCGGTGTACCGCCGTCGTCTGGGAGAAATGTATTCTTGCCGTTCGCCTTGCGGATGAAGGTACCTTCCTGCACCTGTCCTTTGGTGTTCAGCGTGTAAGCAGTTTCGCCTACCTTTGACAGAAAGTCGTCCCATGCCATTTCCTCCATCACGTCTATTGCCAGCATCTTGGCCGGATGTGTTTTCAGTTTCAGTGCATGGAAAATCTGTTTGAAGCTGAATGTCTCGTCGGGTTGTGACTGGAAGAAGGCCGTCAGCTTCTCCGAAAGCTGTTTCTTGGTCAGTCGCCTGCTGTCTTTCTTTTCTTTCCTCATAGTGGAATCAATTGTTTGAACCCAAGTCACAGGTCTGTCTGGAGACATCCGTAACAGCCATGGATAATTTTGTCCGAAGCAATTGGAAGAAACAGCCTGTAAGTCGGCTGTAAACTGTTGCTGTACATGCAAAATACATGAAAGGCGTAACTTGAGTTTTGTTATTCTCCACAAAGTAACGAAAAAGTTTGTATCTTTGCAAACGTTTGCAACGAATTTTTCAATGAAAAAGGTATTAATAACAGGTGCATCAGGCTTCATCGGCTCCTTTATCGTAGAAGAAGCACTGCGGAAAGGCATGGAAACATGGGCGGTAGTCCGCCGTACTTCGTCACGGAAATACCTGCAGGATGATCGCATTCATTTCATAGAACTTGATTTCTCATCCGTCGACAAGCTAAAGGAACAGCTCTCTGGACATCAGTTTGACTATGTAGTCCATGCCGCCGGCGTGACGAAGTGTCTGGACAAGGCAGACTTCTTCCGTGTCAACCGTGACGGTACCCGAAACTTCGTGCAGGCGCTCCAGGAGCTTAACCAGCCTTTGGAGCGTTTCGTCTTCCTATCGAGCCTCAGCATCTTCGGTGCTGTCCGGGAACAGCAACCCTATAAGGAAATTGAGTCTACAGATACACCGCAGCCTAACACGGCGTATGGAAAGAGCAAGCTGGAAGCAGAGTCATCGCTTCCTTCTTCCTTCCCCTATGTCATCCTGCGCCCGACCGGCGTATACGGACCCCGTGAGAAAGACTATTTCCTGATGGCGAAAAGCATCAAGGGACACATCGACTTTGCCGTGGGCTACCGGCAACAGGACATCACCTTCGTCTATGTAAAGGATGTCGTGCAGGCCGTCTTCCTTGCTCTTGACCATGGAAAGACGGGTAGTGCCTACTTCCTGAGCGACGGGAACGTCTACCAGAGCACTGCTTTCAGCGACCTTATCCACGAGGAGTTAGGCCGTCCGTGGTGGATTCGCATCACGGCTCCAATATGGGTACTGCGTATTGTCACCTTCTTAGGCGACCTCATCGGAAAGCTCACTGGTAAGATTTCAGCTTTGAACAACGACAAATACCAGATCCTGAAGCAGCGTAACTGGCGTTGCAACATCCGTCCTGCGATTGAGGAATTAGGCTATAAGCCGGAGTATGACCTCAAGCAGGGTGTGAAGGAAACAATCGAATGGTATAAGAAAGAAAGGTGGTTATAAAGAAACCAGTGGGATAATCCTTAAAAGACTGTGATTATTGACTAAAGGATATTGGATTATCGGGCTAATGAGTCTTATCAGCCTGATAGCCCGATAACAGCAGAACAATGAAACGATTCATCATAGACTTATTCAAATTAGAAAAGCATCCCGTAAAGGGACTCATGACATACGAATGGGTGGTAATGGCTTACCTGTTGCTGACACTCATCATCACGCTCTTCATGTACACCAGCATGGACAACCCGCAGGCGATGATCTTCGGACGGCTGCGTATCGTTGCACTGACGGCTGCCATGTGGATTGTCTATCGTATAGCTCCTTGCCGGCTGACCCGCTTCGCACGTGTCGGCGTACAGTTGGGACTGCTTGCCTGGTGGTATCCGGACACCTTTGAAATCAACCGACATCTGCCCAACCTCGACCATGTCTTCGCCACCTGGGAGCAACATCTCTTCGGATGCCAGCCAGCACTGCTCTTCTCAAAGGCTTTGCCGGGACATCTCTTCAGCGAATTGTTCGACATGGGATATGCCGCCTATTACCCGATGATAGCCGCGACAGCCGTCTATTACTTCGGATGGAAATACCGGGAGTTCAACCGGGCAGCCTTCATTATCCTGGCTTCCTTCTTTATCTATTACGTTGTCTTCATATTCGTGCCTGTTGCCGGCCCTACCTTCTACTACAAGGCTGTGGGCTTACAGAACGTCACAGCAGGCATCTTCCCTGATGTGCATGATTTCTTCAACCATCATCAGGACTGTCTCCAAAGTCCGGGATATACTGACGGTATCTTCTATCACCTTGTTGAAGATGCCAAAGCAGCCGGCGAACGTCCTACAGCAGCTTTCCCAAGTTCGCACGTCGGTGTAAGCACCATCTGTATGCTGCTTCTCTGGCACGACCGCAACTACAGGCTCCTGGCTGTCCTGGCACCGTTCTATCTCCTCCTTTGCTGTGCCACGGTCTATATTCAGGCACATTACCTTATTGATGCCATTGCCGGATTCATCACCGGATGCCTGCTCTTCGTCATCCTCCTGCGGGTCTCACACCCGATGATAAATAAGAAATAAAAGGATGATGATATAAACTTTCTTCTAAAAATGGTATGCACAGTCTGAGCAGAATACCATCCTGCAGTGTGATAAAGACTGCCTCAAGGTTTATATATTCTCTTTGCCTGTCTCAGTCGAGAGACACAATCTTGATCGTGTTGTCCCGACTGAGGAATCTCAATGCTTGCAAAGTTACACAATTTTAAAGCCGTTTCCAAATTTTATTGTCAATTGTCGTGAGAAATTTTCCCACGGTTTGATTATTGGAACAGTCCGTCTCTTGTGGATAGTCCTGCTTGTTATATGAATTCAGAGGTATGGAACAAAGCAGGAAATACAGGAAAATGGATTGTCTTCATTCCCATTCATTTTCTTTTCCACCCGTCCACCCCTGAACCATCTTATACCATCATTCTTCTTTGGAACCACTTGTGGAAAACAGGGTCGGTTATTTTCAGTTCTTCTCCTTCCTTTTCTATCAGGTCACGTTCCAGAAGGGCTGTCTTCAGCCGGTTCACATTGGAATAGCTGCCTAAATGGTACTTCTCCCGGACTTCCGACAGTGTAAAATTCTTCGTGACGCCGGCGCAGATTGCACGCAGGAAGTTAAGCTGATATCCTGAGAGCGGCTCCACCATCTGCATGAAAAGCACTTCATTCGTAGCAAGAAGATCCTCCGAAGCCTGTTTTATGTCCGCCTCGTCCACACGCTCCCCTTCCTCTTTCTGTGTATAAACAAGCCAGGACAACTGCTGTACATAAGCCGAATAATTGTCCGTGAACCTGCAGATTTCCTCTGCCAGAGCTGTGCTGATGGTCCTTTTGCCGTCTGCAAAGTGGCTGACAATATATTCCACCCATTCGGCCGTCGGAATCTTGTCCAATGCTATCAGGTCGCCGAACTGATAGAAAGGCATACTGTGGTGCAGGAAGATACTGCCCATCAAGTGATGCTTACTACCGAAAAGACAGTAGGACACGTGCTGCTGGTGCTGCCAGACACTTCTCAGCCGTGCCTGTACCTGTTTGCTGTCGGCCATTTCGCCTATCTGCTGGAATTCATCTATGCAGACGACGATACGTTTTCCTTTCCTCACGGCAATCTTCTCGACCATTCCGAGCACCTCTTCAGGCGTATGCGTCTTCGGTGTTATCCCTAAAGAAATGGCAAAATCACTGTTCGGTTCAGGGCTAAAGGAAATCCGCGGTGTAAGTCTGTACAGGAAGTCCCGGGCCTCTTCGAGCCACATACTCCGCTGCGAAGCGGTCTGCTTCAACACTTCCGATGCCAGCCTGTTGTAAAAGTCGTACTCACTTTTACAGCCGAAGATGTCCAGATAAACCGTAAGGATGTTGTCGTCCGGGTCGAGTCTGCCACAAACGTGTTTCACCAGGGAAGTCTTTCCCAACCGTCGCGGGGACATCAGTATGACGTTGATGCCGCCCCTGAAATCATTCAGGAGCCGTTTCGTTTCCTGCGACCTTCCAATGAAGTTGTAGTCGGAGACCGCCACACCATAAACAAATTTCCTGCACATGACGTTACGTTTTCAGTTTGTTTTACGAATGCAAATATAGTAATAAAACGGCAATCACACAAGCAGGTGTCACACAATTTTGTGTGACACCTGCTTGTGTGATTGGCAATATGCTTTCTACAAGATAGTTACATATATTCTTCCATGACTTTACATACCGCCGCCGGCACCCATCCCCATGCCGTTCATCTGCTGGTCGTTCTTCTTCTCCTGGAAGTCGTTCGAAATGTTGCTCTTGTGTGTCTGGAACTGCTTCTTGGTGTTTCCGAAGTTCCAGGTGACGGTCAATGCAACCTGCTGGGCTGGAATCCGGATGTTCATACGGTTCTCAAAGCCGGCTCCACGGCTGTACTGGCTGATCTTGATCTTGCCCGTCAGCGGTACGAAATACATCAGACTGATGTCGAGCTTGTCCTTGACAAGACTCTTCGAAAGCGACGTGTTGAACATATTGAAGCCGCCGTTATACCCCTGCAGGGAATATTTCTTCGTCAGTCCACCCACGAACATACTCCATTTCAGTTTCCACGGCAAGGTCTGCTGCAGTCCCAGGAATCCCGTGGCCTGCCATCCATGGCTGTGTTCGCCCAGCTGGTTGGAACGGATGTCACCGTAATCGACTCCTCCGTTGAACATGATACGGGTCTTCGGCGTGAGGGCATAGTTCATGAAAGTAGTGAAATTCGTCCAGCGGCTGCGTACGATATTGCCGTAGGTAGTGTTCAGAACCGTCCCGTCCATGAAGGAATACTGCTCGATCTGGTTGTTGGCAAACGATTCTCCCAACGTCATGTTGACCATGAACTTCGGTGTGAAGTAGTTGAAGACAAAACTTATATTATGGCTTTTCTCAACGGCCAGATCCGGGTTGCCATAGCTCAGCACCGTCGGGTTGGAACGGTCGACATACGGGTTGAGATAGCTGATTCCGGGGCGGGTGATGCGCATTCCGTAGTTTACACCGATGTTGAATCCTGCCGAGATATTATAAGTAAGACTGGCCGACGGCACCAGATTACCGTAGTTCTTCTTGAAGTCGCTGCCCCGACCGACGATGAACTCCACGTTCTCCCATGTATGTTCATAGCGCAGGCCGGCCTTTGCTCCGAACTTGCCCAGCGTCGCACTGTATTCGGCATACTCGGCAAGAATGTTCTGGGTATTCTTGTAATTGACGCTGTTGGCTGTATTGTAGACCTCGTTTCCGCCCGTGATGTCATAGTACTTTGAATCGGACGAGTTACGACGGGAGATGAACTTCAGGCCGGCATTCAGCGTCTGTCCCTTGCCCAGCGGCGTGGTGAAGTCCGCCTGTACCGTATGCTCCGTACCCCGTGTCTTCGCCTCGGAGTAGAGATCGTGCAACGGAATGGTCACGTTGCCCGGTATCGGGTCGTAGACACGGCGGTTGTCGTTCTCCGCCGGAGAGGTTGTGAAAAGATAGCTCAGCATCAGGCTGCTTGTACGCTCTTTGTTGAAGAAACGCTGGTAGTCCACGCTTCCGTTGAAGCTCGTGTTGGTGTTCTCCATCGTCATCTCATTGCCGTAGGAGAAGCCCGCAGCTCCGTATGGACCGCCTGAGAAACGTGTCAAAGGGTGCCCGTCGTTCTTCATAGAGAAAGAAGTAAGCCCTACGGAGGCACCGATGTTGCTCATCGAGTCAAGTTCATATCCCAGGCTGATGCTGTTCATCGTGAACGGGATGCGTGTATGCCCTTCCTGCCAGTAGTCCATGCGTGACCCGTCGGCCGATGTACGGTTGATTTCCGTTACAGTCCCGTTGATCAGGGCCTTGCTGTACATGACGTTGGCACTGTAGGTAAGTTTTCCCTGCTGTCCGCTCAGGAAGCCTGAGGTGCGCCATCCCTTGCTGCTTGCTATGAGGCTTACATTGCCGTTGTAGCCGTTCATCTTCACCTTGCCCTGACCGTTGGCATGGTTCATGACGATGTTCAGCACACCGCCGACACCTTCCGCATCGTATTTTGCTCCCGGGTTCGTAACCACCTCTATCGATTTCACGGCCGATGCCGGCATCGACTTGAATATCTGTGACGGGTTGGCCGAGAACATCACGTTGGGTTTTCCGTCCACATAGACCTTGAAGGAACTCTGGCCGTTGACGGTGATATTGTCCTGTCCGTCGACCGTCACCATCGGGACTTTGCGAAGCATATCGAGTACCGTGTTCGTCTTGGCATCGTTGTCGGCCTGTACATCATACGACATCTTGTCGGTCTCCATCTTCACCAGCGGCTTCTGTGCCACCACCTCAACGCCTTTCAGCTGCTTGGCATCGTCCTGTACAAGAAGCTGTCCGAGGCTGATCGTGCCGCCTGCCGCCGTCAGCTGTACCTTGCGTACGATTTCCTTGCGCCCCATCGAGCTGAAAGAGATGAGGTAACTGCCCTGTCCGGTCACTTTCTGGGCGAACTTCCCGTCCTGTCCCGTGACCGACATGGCTACCGGCTTCTCGCTTTTTCTGCCTTTGTAGACTCTGATTGTAGCGAACGGCTCTCCCTCATGGGTCAGAGAATCGAGCAGCTCGCCCGATACGGTTGTCGTCTGCCCCTGTGCAGCCATGGCGACCGAAAGCAATACGTAAGTGAGTAAAAACTTACCAATTTTCATAATAACATTCCTTTATGGGTGTATAGCATTGTTCCTCACACCCGGATTATCAATGGATATATAATATTTTTCCCAGAATCGGCTTTCAAGATAAATCGACTTTTATAAATGAATGAACACTACCGATACCAAATTATTATAGTGTACTATCTGTATAAGACACTGCAAAGATAGATTGAATATTTCATACATGCAAGTTTTTGCCGGAAAAATCCATATCCGGAAGAAATTAATTGTTTTCATTTCTTGTTTTACATTGTTATATGGATGAAACCCTTTCGTATCTGACGAGAACAGGGGCATGGAAAAGCCGACTGTAGCATTTCACCGGAACGGCATACAGGGATAGAACCGGAACTTGTCCAGTGGGCAGGCGACATACGCCGGAGCTTAGAATTAAGGTATGTTCTGAAAAATCCATGTTGGATTTTCGTCAACAGGCCCCATTGTCAGTTCTTTGTCTCTTTTAGAACCTGCCCTGGGAGATTCGCATTTTGAGCTATGACGGAAAAAGAAAATACTTTACATTACGAACCGTTGAAACAGCTGTTCAGTATCATCAGGACTATCGTAAAAACAGAAGAGGCAGACGGACTGTTTTGCAGTCAGGCATCACATGCAAAAGAAGTAACGCCTGATTGAGGTTCAAGTGATGCTTACTTGGACTCCAAGTAACGCCCACTTGCACGCCGATCAGGCCTCTTTTCCTATACTGTTTCTATATGTCTGTGTTTAAGTTTGTTACGGAAACTTCATGCAGAAGTGTTCATCTGCTGTAGGATTGCGGGACCAGCCTTGGGATGAAAGCATGTAGGGACCCGTGACAAGGCTGTTTTTTCTTCGGCTGGAAAAGTCAGGAATCTTTACATTACGGAATAACGGTCATCGTGTGGATGGTTTTTCAGCATATTCCTGCTTTATCAGTGATGCGGTAAAATTTAGCCCCCGCTTGTGGATTCCTTGTCTGTAAAGGATTCAGAACGGTCTTTTGTCTTTTCTGATTTGAAAAGGACAGGCTTTTTCCCAGTCTCAAAAACGGCATGGCTGTGAATGTCGGTAGTCGTCTCCTTTTCCCAAGTCGTGGATTTCATTTTCCGATACCGGTCCGGCCGACCCGTCGTCAAATATAATGGCTGCCGTTATGCGGCGGATTTGACCTGTTGCTTCTGACACACCCTCATCTGTAGCATTCTTGTTTCAATAGATCATTTCTTTGCCTTTCCGTAGGTGTACCTTTCCGTCTACTTCCTCGAAGTACTCGTTGAAGCGGGCACGTGTCCGCTTCCACCGGTTGTGGCTCCAGAGATAAATCTCGGGCTGACGGCGGATGGACTTCTCAAGTTCCCGGAAGTAGAGATCGGTAATCTCGTACTCCGGCAAGGACTTTGTGTCCTCACGGATGATGCGGAACGCACAGTTGTAATGGCCTCGGCGGATGCGTGTCACGTCGCCATAGACGAAGACCTGCCGGGTGTGCTTCACGATTCGTTCCGCTCCGGTGAGTACCGGTGTCTCCTGGTTCAGGAACTTTATCCAGTGGTGTATGTTCCACCAGAAGGGTGTCTGGTCAGAGATATAGCCCACGACAACCGACTTGCCTGTACGTCCGAACTGGATGATCTTGCGCAGAGACTCCTGCATGGGGATGCAGCGTGCGCCGTGTCGCTCGCGTACGAACTTGAAAAGGCGGTCGAAGTATTCGTTTTCCAGAGGGTGGTAGAGCTGGCAGCAGATGGAGTCTTCTACCCAGTAGGGCAGTGAAGTAATCCATTCCCAGTTGCCGAGATGGCCCAGATAAACGGCAACGGATCTGCCCTCGGACAGGAGTCTGTTCAGTTCTTCCGTACCTGTGAAGGTCATCCGCTCCATCAGCTGTTCCTGGCTCATGGCCATGAGCTTGAACGTCTCTACGACGTAATCGCAGAACCAGTGGTAGAAGCCTTGCTCTATGCGGCGCAGTTCCGCATCGGTCTTCTCGGGAAAGCTGTTCCGGAGGTTCTTTTCTATCACCTTGTGGCGGTATTTCACGATATGCGCCATAATCAGATAGAAGACATCAGAGAACAGGTACAGCACCGGGAAAGGCAGGAGTGCCAGCAGATACCAGAAGCCGTAGGCAAGGAGATAAAGGGTCTTGTAAAAGGCTTTCTTCATTAGAATTGCGGGTTGTGGGCCGTGGGATGAAGCCGGTCGTGTACCATCCGGTACATATACTGATAGATGATGGCTTTCAGTTCCTGTTCCATCTTGGCCTGTTCGGGTACGTGTCCGAGGAGGTTACGGCGCATCAGCGGGTCGGTGACATGGTAGATGGCCTTCGTCTGCCGGCCGTCCCACTGGAGCACGTAGCCGTATCTGACGTACTGGTATATGCCGTTCAGATAGTTCACCGCCCATGTCTTCTCCGCCGGCGTGTGCAGCAGATCGATGCCGAAGGACAGGTAAGGACCGGCATTATAACCGATGTGGTTCAGCAGTGTCGGCATGATGTCGATCTGCTGTGCCACGCCGTCTACACGTCCTGGGCGTATCTCTCCGGATGGATCATATATAATAATAGGTGAGCAGAAACCGCCGATGTCGGTCATGTACTGCTCATGGTCGCTCTGGTTGGTGTGGTCGCTCGTGAGTACGAAGATGGTGTTCTTGAACCAGGGCTGCTTGCTGGCAGAGGCAAAGAACTTGCCGATCGCCATGTCTGTATAGCGGATGCACTTCTGGATAGGGAGGTGTTCCTCCTTGAAGACATCTTTGTATTTCTCCGGTACGACAAAGGGGTCGTGGCTGGAGACGGTGAAGAGAGCGGTCATGAACGGCTGCTTCATCTCGCCCATTTTCGTGCAGTAGTATTGCAGGAACGGCTCGTCCCAGATGCCCCAGTTGCCGTCGAAGTCCTTGTCGCCGCCGAAGCGGGGGTCTTCGTCATAGTCCTGCCGGCCGTAATACTTCTGGAAGCCGATTTTGTTGGCAAAGGCAAGGAATCCCATCGAACCGCGGTTGGCACCATGGAAGAAGGCTGTCTGGTAGCCCCACCTGCTGAGCAGACCCGGAAGACCGGTATAGTCGTTCATGGATGCCGGCGTGAGGATGAAGGGCTCGCCGAAGCGTGGTATGCTGCAGAGAATGGACGGCATGCCGTCAATGCTTTTCCGTCCGTTGCAGTACGAGAAGCGATAGACGAGGCTTTTGTCGATGAGCCGGTCTACGTTCGGTGTGTATCCCTTGTATTTGCCGCCGAAGAAATCGCGGTTGAAGCCGCCGATGTATTCTCGTCCGAAGCTCTCGACAATCAGGATCACGATGTTCTTCTTGTTCGGAAGGCGTACTCCGGAAGCAGGGGCTGGAGCCTTGTACTGCATCCAGTGGACAGGATTGTAGACTTCACTTGCAGCTGCCAGGGAGGGGAAGTAGTCGGGAACGACGAAGTCCGCCTTGCCTATCGTGCGGATAAGGGCAAAGGGAGTGTTGAGCACCAGGGCGCAGTCTGTAGGCCGTTCCACGTACTGGTTGGCGTTGCTGATGGTGATCGGGCGCACTCCCGACTGCAGACCGCCTCGGCAACCGGCCACTGTCAGGACGGCAGCGACCGCCAGGCACACAAACAATTGCGCCGCATAGGCCGACCGCTGGCGCAGGCTTTTATAGCTGCTGTGGTCAGTACGTGGCATTACATATAACTTATTGGCAAGCCATAGAACGAAGATGAAAATCAGGATAAGGTACCAGTGGGTGACAGCATTGTGAAACAGGATGCCGGCGATGTTGTTTTCGTTGTCGAACTCACGGAACACGCTGGTCGTGGTGCGGCGCAGTGTGAAAGGGAAATACACCGAATCGGCAAGGTTGATGGCGAGTGACAGGGCGTTCACAACCATGAACACCCATTTGCAGACCCTGTGATAGACCGGGTTTTCCTTTCTCCAAAGCGGGAAAAGCATCAGGACGATGTAGAGAATGTGGGTGTAGAAGATGGCTGTCGTATCGAAAAGAAGGCTTCCGCGCACCCACATCCAGAGCGAAGAAGCCGACAGTCCGTCAACGAAATAACTGTAGTTGACAACGAAATAAACCAGTCGTGCCACAAAGAAGATACAGTAAGCCAGCAGCAGGTTAAGCACCAATGCTATCGGCGAGCCGTATGTGGACTTCAATAAACGTTTCATTTGCAATCTTCCTGTTCCTTGTCTTATATTTCCTGCATATCGTGCAGTTTCTTGTAATAGCCGTCCAGTGCCATCAGTTCGTCGTGTGTCCCGCGCTCCACGATCTCGCCTTCTTGCATCACGCATATCTCGTCTGCATTCTTGATGGTGGACAGCCGGTGGGCGACGGCTATGGTGGTTCGGGTCTTCATGAGCTTGTAGAGCGCATCCTGCACAAGCCGTTCGCTCTCGGTATCGAGGGCCGACGTGGCTTCGTCCAGGATGAGAATAGGCGGGTTCTTGAGAATGGCACGGGCGATGCTGACACGCTGGCGCTGTCCGCCGGAGAGGCGTCCGCCACGGTCGCCGATGTTGGTATCGTATCCTTTCTCGCTGTGAAGGATAAATTCGTGGGCGTTGGCAATCTTCGCCGCTTCGACGATGGCCTCGTCTGTGGCATTGACACCGAAGGAGATGTTGTTCTTGAAACTGTCGTTGAAGAGGATTGCCTCCTGGTTTACGTTGCCGATGAGCTGCCGCAGGTCGTGTACGCCCAGGTCCTTGATGTTGATGCCGTCGATGAGAATCTCACCTTTCTGCACGTCGTAGTACCGCGGGATGAGGTCGAGCAGGGTAGACTTCCCGCTGCCGCTCTGTCCCACCAGGGCGACCGTCTTGCCCTTTGGAATGACGAGGTTGATGTCCTTCAGCACCCATTGAAGCACCGGATTGCCGTCACTGTCCTTTCCGTCGGCATAGGCAAAGCTGACGTGGCGGAACTCAATCTCATGCTGGAACGACTTGATGTGTATGGGATTCTCCGGGTCATGTATCGTCACTTCGGCCTTGAGAATCTTGTCCACACGCTCCATGGAGGCAAGTCCCTTGGGAATGTTGTAGCCTGCGCGGGAGAACTCCTTGAGCGGGTTGATGATGCTGTAGAGGATGACAAGATAGTAGATGAAGGTCGGTCCGCTGATAATCGGGTACTGTCCAAGGACGAGCGTACCGCCGAACCAGAGGACGACGACGATCATCACCGTCCCGAGGAACTCGCTCATCGGGTGTGCCAGCTGCTGGCGGATGTTCACTCGCATGATGTCGTCGCGATACTGGGAGTTGACCTTGTCAAAGCGTTCGTTCATCAGTTCTTCCGCACAGAACGCCTTGATGACCCTCAGTCCGCCCAAGGTCTCTTCCACCTGGCTCATGGTGTCGCTCCACAGTGTCTGCGCCGTGATGCTGTTCTGCTTCAGCTTCCTGCCGACAAAGCCCATGAACCAGCCGAAGACGGGCACGAAGACGAGTGTGAAGAGCGTCAGCTGCCAGGAGATGATCAGCAGGGTGGTGAAGTAAATGACGATGAGGACGGGGTTCTTGAAGAGCATATCAATGGAAGACATGATGGAACCGTCAATCTCCTGTACGTCACCGCTCATGCGGGCGATGATGTCTCCCTTTCTCTCCTCGCTGAAGAATCCCAGTGAAAGGGATGTGATCTTCTCGTAGAGCTGGTTGCGGATGTCGCGGACCACGCCCGTCCGGATGGGGATGATGGAGGCCGATGACAGGAAGTAGGCTCCTGTCTTCAGGAATGTCATGAAGGCAAGGACCAGACCGATGGCCAGCAGCACTGTTGTCGGTCCCCAGCTCGTGATGTAAATCTGTGTATAATAATCCGCATTGTTCGACAGTACCTCTTTGAAGGACCCCTCACTCCATGCCATGATGCGTGTCGCTCCCGTTCCGGCATCCACCTTGAAGAGAATCTGCAGAAGCGGTATGAGCGTTGCAAAGGAGAAGATATTGAGCAATGCCGACAATATATTGAAGATGATTGACAGCACCAGGTACTTCTTGTAAGGCGGTACGAACCTAAGTAATACGTGTATGAATTCCCTCATAGGTACTTGAATTAGCCGGTGCAAATGTAGTTATTAAAAGTAAAACCGCAAAATAGTTCTGCGTTTTTGTCCTTATATATAAGCTATGTTTACACTTCTTCACCAAAAAGCGTGGCACTGGTAGACCCTGTGATGCGTACACGGACTGTCTCGCCGATGTGGTGACCGCCGCGTGCAATGACCACCGCCTTGTTCTGCGGCGTGCGTCCCATGAGCTGTTCGCGGCTCCGTTTGCCGAAGCGTTCGATGAGAATGTCAAACTCTCTGCCCTCGTCCTTCCTGTTCTGTTCGGCCGAGATTTCCGTCTGGAGGCGTATCAGCTCGTTCAGACGGCGTATCTTCTCGTCTTCGGGCACATTGTCGGGCAGATGCCTGGCTGCGTAAGTCCCCGGCCGCTCGGAGTATTTGAACATGAAGGCAGAGTCGAATCCCACCTCACGCATCAGCGAGAGTGTCTGCTGGAAGTCTTCTTCCGTCTCGTTGTGATAGCCGATGAAGATGTCGGTCGTCAGGCCACAGTCGGGGACGAGGCGGCGGATGGCGGCCACCTTCGCCAGATAATCTTCACGGGTGTACTTGCGGTTCATCAGCTTCAGAACGTTGTTGCTGCCGCTCTGTGCCGGAAAATGGATGTGATTGCAGAGGTTCGGTTCGGCTGCTATCGCTTCGACGATGTCCTCCGTCATGTCTTCCGGATTCGACGTAGTGAACCGCACACGCATATCCGGCACGCTCTGGGCCACCTTGCGGAGCAGTTCGGCGAACGACGTCCCGTTCTCCGGCCGTCTGCCGTTCGGCAGCAGTCCGTAGGAGTTGACGTTCTGCCCCAGCAGCGTGACCTCCTTGAAGCCCTTGTCGTGCAGGTCGTGTACCTCCTTCAGGATACTTTCCACGTCGCGCGAGCGTTCACGGCCACGGGTGAAGGGCACGATGCAATAATGGCAGAAGTTGTTGCAGCCGCGCATGATGCTCACGAAGCCGGACACCCTGTTGCCGTCGATGCGCTGCGGTACGACATCACGGTAGGTCTCGGTGGTCGACAGCTCGATGTCCATCGCATTCATGCCGTTCTCGCACTGTGCGATCATGTCGGGCAGGTTGAGGTAGGAGTCAGGGCCGCATACCAGGTTGGCGTGGTGGTTCTGGATAAGATCGTCCCGCACACGCTCTGCCATGCATCCCAGTACGCCCAGTATCAGTCTGCGGCCTTTCTTCTGCTCGGCATGCAGGGCTTCCAGCCGGTGGTAGATCTTGTTCTCCGCATTCTCGCGTACAGAACAGGTGTTGAGGAAGATGGCGTCGGCCTCCTCCTCATTCTCGCATACATCGTAGCCGGCCATTTTCATGACGGAGGCCACGACCTCGGAATCAGCCACGTTCATCTGGCATCCGTATGTCTCAATATATAGTTTCTTCATTCTTGTGTTATCTTGCGAATAATCAGCACGCAAAGGTACGAAAAATATTGTAGACGGCCGAAGACCGTCCTGACTATTTGGATATCAGCACGATAAAGTTCCTTGTAAAGTCCTTTTCTGCATTGCAGGCACAGACAAAGGCTCTTCCGTTAAATGCGTATACAGGAAATTAAACAGCGGTTTGTAGTATGCGGCAGATGCCGGCGTTATGTATCTGCGGCAACCGAACCCGAATAGCTGTCAGGACTGTCCGGCAGACATCTGCCGTGCAAGTCGGCCATCAGCGTCTTACTGCTGACATCGACAGGACTGAACAGGCCTTTCCTACAGATGTGCTGAGGCCCGTCACATATTGTGCTGACGGCAGACATCTGCCGTGCAAGTCGGCCATCAGCGTCTTACTGCTGACATCGACAGGACTGAACAGGCCTTTCCTGCAGATGTGCTGAGGCCCGTCACATATTGTGCTGACGGCAGGCACCAGTCGTGTTGACGGCCCGCACACTTACAATCTGTTGCCCGAATGGAGACGGCCTGCGGCCGGAGAAGAGCTGTGCCGGCGCAGCTTATCCGGGCAGAGAGGCTTGTTTTTCCGAAGGCAATGCGGAATTGTCCGTTTAAAAGAGATTGTGCATGGAAAACAAAGGAAGGTTCAGGAAATTACACATTGAACCTTCATGGTACCGGAAAGGCAATGGGTTGGCTCCCTTGTCTTCTGACCAACTTCTTGCTTTCCTATAACCTCTATGTGAGATAAAAAATGTAACTTTGCAGAATGTAAAAAGGAGAACAGAATATGATTTTACTGAGTTTTGATACGGAAGAGTTCGATGTACCCCGTGAACACGGCGTGGACTTCTCGCTCGGAGAGGGCATGAGGGTGTCTGTTGAAGGTACGGCCCGCATCCTCGATATACTGCATGAGAACGGTGTCCAGGCCACCTTCTTCTGCACAGGCAACTTTGCGGAGCAGGCACCGGAAGTGATAGAACGCATCAGGAAAGAGGGACACGAAGTGGGGTGTCATGGTGTCGACCACTGGCGGCCACAGTCGGATGACGTCTTCCGGTCCAAGGAAATCGTCGAGCGCATCGCCGGTGTGAAGGTTGCGGGTTACCGTCAGCCCCGTATGTTCCCCGTATCTGACGCAGATATCGAGCAGGCCGGCTTCCTTTACAACTCGTCGCTCAATCCCGCTTTCATCCCCGGCCGCTATATGCATCTTACCACGCCGCGCACGTGGTTCATGCGGGGTCCGGTAATGGAGATACCCGCCAGCGTCAGTCCCCGTCTGCGCATCCCGCTCTTCTGGCTGGCACTGCACAATTTCCCCGAGTGGTTCTATCACCGCCTCGTGCGCCAGGTGCTGCGCTGTGACGGCTACTTCATGACTTATTTCCATCCCTGGGAGTTCTACGACCTCAAGGCACATCCGGAGTTCAAGATGCCCTTCATCATCAGGAACCACTGCGGGCATGAGCTGGAACAGCGGCTCGACCGCTTCATCAAGGCGATGAAGGCAGACCGTCAGGAGTTCATCACTTTCCATGAATTTGTCAACCGTCAGAAGAAATAGGCCCTCTCCGCATACGGCTCGGTACCCTTCGGCAGGCGGACTTTGCCTGGAAGGACAGGGCAAGACATACGAAATACGGATGGCTGTTTGCTGAACAGTTGTCTCCAAAAGGCAGAATACAGATATGATAAAACTTGCAACAGTCTCTCCTTGTTACAATGAGGAAGAGGTCTTGGAACAGTCGGCGGATCATCTTACGGCTCTCTTCGAAGAGTTGATCCGGCAGGAAAAGATTTCGGACGACTCGGTGATCGTGTTCGTCAATGACGGCAGCCGCGACCGTACATGGGAAATCATCACCCGTCTTCACAGCCGGAATCCACGCATACGGGGCATTAACCTCGCAAACAACGTGGGACACCAGAACGCCATCATGGCCGGAATGATGACTGCCAAGGACTGGGCGGATGCCGTCATCACCCTCGATGCCGACCTCCAGGACGATTACAGGACGTGTATTCCGCAGATGGTCGACGACTTCCTGTCCGGCAACGACATCGTCTATGGTGTGAAGGTATCGCGCAAAGCCGACCCGCTGCTGAAGCGTATGTCGGCGCAGGCGTTCTACCGTCTGCAGGAGAAGATGGGCGTGAACAGCATCTTCAACCATGCCGACTTCCGCCTCATGAGCCGGCAGGCACTGGAAATGCTTGCCGGCTATAAGGAGCGCAATCTCTATCTGCGCGGGCTGATTCCGCTGATCGGCCTCCGGTCTGCCACCGTTGACGACCACATCAGCGAGCGCGAGGCCGGCCGGTCGAAATACACACTGCGCAAGATGCTCAATCTGGCACTGGACGGCATCACGTCGTTCTCCGTCAAACCCATCTACTACGTCATCTATCTGGGTTTCCTCTTCCTGCTCATCAGTCTCGGCATCGGCGTTTATGTCATCCACGCCTTCATCAGTCATACGGAAGTGGCAGGCTGGGCCTCGCTCATCCTCAGTATCTGGCTGGTCGGTGCCATGCTGATGATCTCCATCGGTACAGTGGGTCTTTACATCGCCAAGATCTACGGGGAGGTAAAGCACCGGCCGCTTTATAACATCAGTCAGATACTCGATTAACGTCCTTTTCCGACATGGCATTACGCATCAGAGAATTATGGCAACGGTGGCAGAAGGATTTCTGGCGTGTGTTCCGTTTCGGCATAACGGGCACGCTGTGCTCGCTCATTCATTATGGAGTGTACTGTCTCTGTCTGCTCTTCACCAATACGACCCTCGCTTATACGGCCGGGTATTGTGTGGGGCTTGTCTGTAACTACGGGCTGACCACCTACTTCACTTTCCGCGGCCGGCCATCGAAGCGCAACGCGGCGGGATTTGCCGGCAGTCATGTCGTCAATTACCTGTTGGAAATCGGTCTGCTCCACCTCTTCCTGTGGATGGGTGTCAGCAAGTGGCTCTCGCCGGTCCTCGTGATGGTGGTCGTCGTGCCTGTCAACTTCCTTCTGCTCCGGTTCGTCTTCGTCAGGAACAGTCAATAAGACCGGAATTCCGCCGGAACCGCATGGGAATCATGCGTCAATCCTACGGAAATCCTATGGGAAATGAGAGAATATGGAATAAAAAGTGTAGCTTTGCAGCGTTGAGACAAGTATGCACAGGGCATTATTTACCGGCGATGTCCGTTCGTTTTGTCACAGGACAATGCTGCCTGTAAATGGGCGGAACAGCCTTATGCTTCGAGCTATACGAATAGGTGCAAGTACCCTGGCGGAATAATGTCGCAGCCGGCCTGTGAGCGAGGCTGCCGGCAGCCTGCACTTGCAGTTGTGATAACAGACAGACCGGAACGTATGTTCCGGCTATACAGAAAACATCATGCAGTACATACGATTTGTTTTGCTCTTCCTGTCAGCCGTCCTTGTTCTTCCGCTTTCAGCGCAGGAGCGATACACCCGGCTGAAAGGCTATTACCGGGTTTATCAGGCAACGAACTCCATGCTCAGTTACTTCGTAGACGGGATGATGGAGTTCTATATGCCCCTGTCTGATTCCACGGCCATGGCTCCCGGGGAGAAGAAGGGGGCATCCTTTGTTGACAGGAAGTTCCTCGGCGAGCGGCGACGGAAAGCTCCGGGGGCAAACGGCGACGACATTTTCGTCCGTCTTTCACTGCCCGGTCTGGAACGCCAGACCCTCCTCGAAAGCATCAACAGCGAGGAGTATTCCACCCGCAACAACGGCGATGTGTACCGGTGGGCGGACAAGTGCGGGAAGATAACCCGCGAGAAAAAGAAAGTAAACGGCAGGACAGAGACCGTGACGACCATTGAAATAGACAATCTGACGGGGCAGCCCGCCCACGAAATCGACATGAGCCAGTTGCGGATGTATGGTATCGTGGCACGTATGACGCAGGCTGACGAGAGCGAGAGTTATGTTTCGGGCAATGTGATTCTTGCCGCTCTGAAGCACCAGACATTCTTCGCCCACTACCGTGGCGAGGACGATGACGACCGCATCGATGTGTGGAGCGAGTTTTATGTGACGGACCGCACGACGATAACCGGGTCTGAACTCAGGCGCATCAGGAAAGAGAAGAACCACGTATGGACCTTCTCCGTCCCTGCTTCCGTACCGCCACTGGACAAGGAGGTGTCGGCGGCCTGGACGAAGATGGTGGAGTATTGAGGATGCGAAAGGATTTATGGGGAGGTTCAAGGAGCTGAGGGAGTTAAGCCAGATGGATTGAGGGCTGTTGCGGCTGGCAGGTTTCAGGAATTAAACCGACTGCACAATACGGAGAAATATACAGGTCTCTGGTTTATAACGGCTGCCTGACACACAGGGAATGCGGATGCTGTTTAAATCTAATGGAGACATAGAGCAATGAAACGTCAAAACGAAGTGAAAGAATGAAGAAAGGTATTGTTTTATGCTTGTTTCCTGTGTTGCTGGCAGGTTGTGGAAGACGGCATGAGAAAGCATACGTCCCTGCGGAGAAGTTCACTGTTGACCTCCGCCTTCCCGTCACGCCAGTAAAGGACCAGGGCACAAGTCCGCTCTGCTGGGTCTATGCCATGCTTGCCACAATCGAGACCGAGCATATCATGCAGGGCGACTCCGTGAACCTCAGTCCTGATTACGTCGCACGGATGTATCTCAGCGAACAGGCGGAACGCCGCCGGCTGCTGCCCGGGAGAATGGTGCGGAACGAACCGCCTGTCAGTCTGCGCGGTATGAGTACGATGCTCATCGACCTTATACAGACCTACGGTCTGCAGCATTACGATGCCTATCACCGTGAGCCGGACATGGACTATAATGTCCTATGCCGGGAAATCGACCGTGGCGGAGATACTGACAGGCTGCTTGACGAGAACATCGGAACACTGCCCCGGCAGGTCTTCTGGCTGGGAGCGGGCTACACCCCGATGGAGTTTGCACACAGTGTCTGCACGGATGACGAGTACACGGCACTGACCAGTTTCACACATCACCCCTACGGTCAGCGATTCCCCTTGGAAGTTCCCGACAACCGTTTCCACGACACCTTCCTCAATGTTCCGCTCGACACGATGATGCACCGTATCGTGCGAAGCCTGCGCGAGGGGCATCCTGTCTGCTGGGAAGGCGATGCGTCAGAGCCCGGCTTTCTGTCTGGACAGGGTTTTGCAGTATTACAGGACGAAAGCAGGAAGGTGACGGCAATGTGCCGGCAGAAAGCCTTCGAGGCACACCAGACGACAGACGACCACTGCATGGAAATCATCGGACTGGCACACGACCAGCATGGACGGCGTTTCTTCCTCTGCAAGAACAGCTGGGGAACCGGCAACCGTTATCGTGGGTTCATGTTCCTGAGCGAACCTTATGTGCAGATGAAGACGGTAGCCGTCGTCGTGAAGAACCGGTGATAAGGGTGTGTTCCACTTTCTATGTATTTGTCCGTGAAACCTGTTACATCTGTATTTTTTTGTGCGGAAGACAATCTGCCGGGGCATTGCCGGGTTGGAAAGTAATACAGGATGAGCCTGTGTGTACAAAGAAGGATACGAACGAATGAAAAGTGAGGAGAAACCGGACCATGCCTGGTTTCTTCTCACTTCTTCGTTTGTCCCGTGCGCAGATGGAACACTTAGATTCTGAATCCGATGCCTGTCAGAATGGTCCATCGGTTCTTGTGTTGTGAATCGCGGGAATCATAGAATTTCACACCAAGGTTCATCCGGGGTTTTACTTTGCAGGATCCGAACTCCACATAGACGGTGGCATCATAGCAATTGAATTTCCAGTCGGTACTTTTCCACCAGGCACTGGTACCGATTCCGGCCTGTAGGCCGATGCGGTAGTCCTCTTTCTGTTCGAAGTCGTAACCGACGTTGATGCCTTCTGTGTGATTGCGGGCATAGGTCTTCGTTCCGTCTTCTTTAAAAAGCGTTGTGGAATGTTCGTATCTGAGATTTGCATAGAGCCTGTCTGTGAAGTTGTACCCGATGACGTCATAGCACAGCTCAATCGAGCTGAAGCCTTTGGAAAGTCCTGCGCTCTGTACCGAAAGGTCCGAGCGGACAGCCCCCTTCTGGGCAAAGACGGTGACAGGAAACAGCAGGAGGAATACCCATAGAAAGTCTTTTTTCTTCATAGTCCATGTGATTTTAGTTTGTTTGTATTCCGGCATCTTGCACAGGATGTTCCTGTCGGGATGCCGTTTGCAGCCCCTCTTCGATTTCGGCAGACAAACCGGTCTTCTCAATACAGTTTTATTCTTTACGGTGGAGAGCAAAGCGTATTGCCCATCCTAAAATAGTTTTTTCATGTTGAAAGAATTGAATTAAAATTACGTTTAAATAGTTACTTATCATTTGCAAATATATTAAAAATCATAGCACAATGAAAATAAAATAATAAAAAATTAAACAAATTTATAAACAGCTATCATTTTTTTACAATCGACGAATTGTTCCTGTATGATGATTTGTTTTTCAGACATGGATGTTTCTTTCACTAATCGTTAAAAGATTGTACGGACGGTTCAAGTTCTGTATAGGGATATTCCCGTCCGGATAATCATGTAGAAAGGACAGATGTAGTCGCTTGTTTTTCAGTGTGTTATGAAACCGTTTCCAAAAGGTGCCTACTTGCACGTCAATTAGGCCTTACTTGCACGCCAGTTAGGCCTTAGTTGCATGCCAGTTAGGCCTTGTTTGCAACCCCATGAAACGTCTGCTTGTTTTCCCATGAAGAGCCGGTGCTGTTTTGAGGGAAAACAACCGTGAGGCAGGAGCTGAAATGCAGAATCATTCCGGACGGCGGCTTGCGGTGGCCATTGTATTGATGGTGTGCCGTTTCCCGCAGTCGTGGGAAACGGCTCCGTCTACTTGTCCAGCAGGCTCATGAACTTCTGGCCTGTCACCTCAAAGGTGAACTGTCTGCTGTGTTCGGCTCTCCCTTCGGCAATGCGTTCCTGCAAGGGTCTGTCGGTGAGTGCTTCGTGCATTGCCTTGGCCAGTGCTCCGGCATCGCACATGGGTACCAGGATGCCAGCCTTGCCGTGGTTGAGGATTTCCTTCGGCCCAGTCGGGCAGTCGGAAGCCACGATCATCTTGTCCAGAAGCAGTGCCTCAAGCATTGTCGTGGGCAGCCCCTCGAAGTGGGAACTCTGTACGAACAGGCTGCAACGCTTCGTCCAAGGCAGCGGATTGGACATGAAACCCAGGAAAACAACGTGTTCCTCCACTCCGTTTTCACGTGCTGTCTGCTGCAGCTGTCCTAACGAATCGCCCTTGCCGATGACATACAGCTCCTCCGTATGCCCGTATTCCCTGCGCAGCAGGGCATAGGCTTTGATCAGTGTCGTTACGTCTTTCTGCGTCTCCTCCAGTCGCCCGATGCTCAGGATGAACGGCTTTTCAATGCGTCTGTCCGTCACGGGCTGGCTGGCAGCAGCTGTCAGAGCCTCTGTGTTGATGCTGTTGTAGATCAGGCACAGACGGTCCTTCTCGTTGGGGAAGTATTCCTGTGCCTCGTCGAACATGGCCTGGGAGATGGTCACAAGATGGTCATAGTCTCCCGACCGCTTCTGTAACCGGCGGACAGCACGTGGGAACAAGGCTTCATTGGCCCGCAGAGAACAATGATAGAACACGATTTTCCGGCACTTCAACGGCTTCATGAAAGAGCCGAAATAATTGACGAAATCGATGACGGCATCATTCTCATGCGACAGTTTCAGCAAGGCGTGCTGGATGATGTAAAGCCGGATCGGATTCAGAAACAGCTCGTCCATCAGTTTATAAGGCTGTTTCAGCCTGTGCATCCAACGCCGCATCAACAGTCGGTTCTTGATGAGATGCACGACTTTGACATCCTTCGGTATGCGGGAATGGAACACCTCCAGGTCGCCCATATCATAACATATCACCAGCGTAATGTTATATTTTCCCGTATTCGAAAGGTTACGTAGATATTCGATGAGAACGGTCTCTGTTCCTCCGTCCAGGAAGAATCCGAACAGGAATGCAATGTTTCTCTTTTCCAAAGCGTATAATTTTATTGGTTAGGTCATGCCGCGGCTGCCTGTCCTCCACCTTGTCCTTATCTGCTGTGGGAAATGCAGGCATACAGTGCAGACGGTTTTACAAATTTAGATAAAAATCCCGAATTATAAGCCAGTTGGAATAAAAAAAGATAGCAATAATATCCTGAAAAAGATGTTCCATGCGTTTTTTATACGGCTATTCTGTGGAGATAATGAATATTTTATTATATTTGCAGCTATGAACGATGCACAACGTATTTCGGTCATCATCAACACCTACAATGCCGAACGGCATCTGGAGGCAGTCATCGAGGCGGTAAAAGACTTCGATGAGATTGTCGTCTGCGACATGGAGAGTACAGACCGGACGCTCGACATAGCACGCTCCTACGGTTGTAAGGTCGTCACCTTTCCGAAAGGCGACCTGCGCATCGTGGAGCCGGCACGCCAGTTCGCCATTGACAAGGCCGGTTCGCCTTGGGTGCTGGTGGTCGATGCAGATGAAATCGTCACGCCGGCATTGCGCAAGTATCTCTATGCTGCCATCCGGAAGGCCGACTGTCCCGATGCGATTGCCATCCCGCGGAAGAACTACTTCATGGGCAGGATGATGCACAGCAGCTATCCCGACTACATTGTCCGCTTCCTCCGGCGCAGCAAGTGCAGCTGGCCTCCGGTCATCCATGCCGCCCCTAAGGTGGATGGGAACATACGGAAGATTCCGGCATCACGCACGGATCTGGCTTTTGAGCACCTTGCCAACGACAGCGTTGCCGACATCATCCGCAAGAACAACACCTATTCCGATTACGAAGTGCTGCGCCGAAGGCAGAAGAAGTATGGCTGCATGGCACTTGTCTATCGTCCTGTTTTCCGCTTTTTCAAGTCTTATTTCCTCAAACGGGGCTGTCTGGACGGTGTGCCGGGACTGATTCATGCCGTGCTGGATGCCGGCTATCAGTTTTATATTGTGGCAAAATTAAGAGAGGAAAGGCAGCGCGACCCTATGTCTGTAAACACCCGGACACCAGCCCCCGACATCTGATCATGGCAACCATCAATCCCCAACCGTCAACCCCCGATACCCCTCTCCGCATCGTCTTCCTCATGTCGCGTTTTCTCGACGGGGGTATCGACACGGTGCTGATAGAGTATCTCAAGCATCTCTCAGAGAGCGAGGATGTGGAGATCACCCTGGCCATTGCGACGGCGATGGACAGCCTTGAAGTGTTCAGGCGTGAGGTGCCGGCGAACGTGAAGATCGTCTATTTCTCGCAGTCCCGCCGCCTGACGCATATCCAGCAAGGACGTGTACTCAAGATGACATCGCACCTTGCCAAAGTCTATGACGAGATGGTCAACAACCCCATCAGGCGGTATCGGGCACAGCGGGGCATCGACCGGCTGGCGAAGACGGCCGACCTCTTCATAGACTTCGACTGCTGCGCTTATTCTTTCCTGCGCTCTGTCCGCACGAAGAAGATCGCCTACTTCCACTTCAGCTTCGTACAGGCGATGCGGCAGAACGGACGCCGCATGAAACGGATCGGCAGGGAATTGGAACATTATGACCGGGTCGTTACCATTTCGAAAGCCATGCGGGAGGAGGGATGCCGGCTTTTCCCGTCGCTGAAGGACAAGATGACCGTCATCTACAATGCCAAGAACCCCGGAATCATACGTCGGAAAGCAGCTGCCACGACCGGTGACGACCGCATCGACCGCCCTTATCTCCTGGCAGTGGAACGGTTGGAGGAGTCGCAGAAAGATCTCACGACACTCCTTGAAGCATACGCCTTGTTGCGCAAAACATTTCATCGGGAGGAATGGCTGTACATCATCGGCAAAGGAAGTTCTGAAGAGGAGCTGAAGCAGAAGGCCCGGGCATTGGGCATAGCCGGCCGCACCGTCTTCCTTGGGTTCTGCCCCAATCCTTATCCGTGGATGCTCCGCAGCAGGCTGCTGGTACACAGTGCGAAGTTCGAGGGGCTGCCGACGGTGCTCATCGAAGGCCTCCTGCTCAACAAGCTCATGGTGGCTACCGACTGCCCTACCGGTCCCCGGGAGATTCTCGACGACGGCAGGGCCGGTCTGCTTGTCCCTGTGGGCGATGCGGCGGCGTTTGCCAGTGCGACAGACTGCCTACTAAACGACACACAGCTGCAGGCGGATATCCTGCAAGGCGTGCGCGACCGTGCGGCTGACTTCACCTTCCAGGCTGTCGACAGCAAGCTGAGGGAACTGATGGGCATCCGGCTCTCCACAGATGGAAACAGACGGTCTTCAACTACGTTTAACAGATAAAAAGCGATGTTTCATAATTTAAAATACCTGTTCAGACATGCTGTCCTGCTGCTTGTCGTCCTGCTTTTCATGCGCAGCTGCTTTGCCGTTGCGTTCGTTCCGCTGGAGGTTGTCGGCAGCCACTTGTCTGTACTCCCGCATCTTCTTTTCAATGTCCTGCGCTTCGACGTGCAGGTAGTCTGTTACGTACTGCTGCTCCCCACGGTGCTGACACTTGTCTTTGCCGTCCTCCGGAAGTCGTGGGCTGACCGTGTGCTGAGCCGTTTCCGTAGCATCTACTTCTCCATAGTAAGTGCGTTCATACTGGTGATCAGCGGCATAGACCTTGGTTTCTATGCCAATTTCAACAGTCATATCAACCTCACCTTCTTCGATTTCTTCCACGAAGGGCCGCTGAGTCTGCTCCAGACTATCTGGGAAGAGTATCATTGTGTGTATGAGACAATCGCCTTCCTCATCGTCCTGCTGCCGGTGCTGTGGTGCATCCGCAGAATCGAAAGAGGCAGTGTGTCCGCCGGCCGGTCCGCCTTCCTGTCCGCTTCTCCTGCACCATCAGCCGGCCCGTCTGTCTGTCGCCGCATCTGTCTGTCGGCTGTTCTCCTGCTTTACATCGCCTTTCTTGTCATCGGACTGCGTGGTTCCGTATGGCGTTTCCCGCTGCAGATAGAAGATACCTTCGTGTCCGACCAAAAGACGTTGAACGACCTTGTGCCGAATGCCGTCTATATGCTCAAGAAGGCTTACAAGGAGAAGAAGGATGCTTTCCGGATGGAAAACACGGCCGACCTGCTGCAACAGTTCCGGTTCAAGAGCCTGCAGGAAGCCCTGGATGTCTACACCGACGGCAAGGTGAAGATGGAGAGGAACGACACACTCGCCGCCTTGCAGCACGCACTCTTCGCCGAGGCGGACGACACGATGCGGCTGCCGCAGCCCAACGTGGTGATCATCTACAGCGAGAGCTGGAGCAACTATCTGTTCCATCTGCAGCGGAAGGATGCCGAGATGTATTTCCATCTGCGCCGTCACTTCCATGACGACCTGCTTTTCCGCAACTTCCAGTCGGTGCAGAACGGTACGGTAGCTTCGCTCGAGAACCTCTACGTCTCTACGCCTTATCCGCGTTTCTTCGCTTCGGCCTACCGCTTCCGGCTGCTTCCTACGTCCATCGCGCTGCCTTTCAAGGCCAGCCGTTACACCACGATGTTCATGTCGGGCATGGATGCAGCGTGGGAGAACTGCGCCGAGGCACTGGTCCACCAGCATTTCGATGCCGTATATGACAAGTTCCATATCCTGAAGGACTACCCGCATGCAACGTACAACAGCATCGGTGTCTACGATGAATACCTCTTCCAGGCACTGCTGGGACAGCTGGAGAAACCGTCGGCGAAACGCAGGATGATCGCCGTGATGACGACGACGAACCACCCTCCTTTCGAGTTCCCGAGGAATCTGAAGCTTCCTCCGCTGCCGGAATCCGTCTATCATGACAAGTGTTTCGCCGAGCACAACCGCAAGGTGCTGGACAAATATCTCACCGGTTTCCGATATTATAATAAGGTGTTGGGCGAGTTCCTCGACCGTTTCAAGGCTTCGGCTGCAGCGAAGAACACCATCCTCGTCATTACGGGCGACCACAATGTGCGTTCCATCCTCGACTATGACGTGGTAGACAGACGGTATGAACACAGCGTACCGCTCTATCTCTATCTTCCGCCTTACCTTCGCAAAGCAGCCTACCGACGCCTCACCTGCCGCTGGGGCAGCCATGACGACATTGTGCCTACGCTGGCTCCCTTTGCTTTCCGGCATACAAAGTACTTCAAGATGGGGCGGAATCTGCTGGACACATCCGCACCCGACAGCATCTATTTCAGTGCCAACGTCGAGCAGCTGGAGGCAGCACCCGCTTACCGCCGTCAGGCAGAACGGCGTACGGATGCCCGCAATCTCCTGCGGCTTGTCTACTTCGGAAAGGTGCTGAAGCGGGCGGGGAAAGAGGACTGACCGCTGATGCGGCACGGTGTGCGGAAAAACGATGACGCATAGAGAGTCAATTCTGACAGAGACGGATTTGTCGGACGGGGGCGGGCCTGGAAGCCTGGAGTCTGACAGTTTTTGAAGGAAATGAAAAGAGCCATATCAGCTCCGGTTACGGAGTTTGATATGGCTCTTTTCATTTCAGACAGTCTTGATTTTCACCCTTGTTCCTGTCCGGGGCCGGGTTTATTCCAGCAGCAGCCGGCGTGCAAACTCCCAGATGACGATGCCTGCCGTGACGCTGACATTGAGTGAATGCTTGGTGCCGAACTGCGGTATCTCCAGACAGCCGTCGCTCATGTCCACGACAGTCTGCTTCACTCCTTTCACCTCGTTGCCCATGACGAGGGCGTAGCGGGTGTCGGGTTTCGGGTGCAGGGGGAGGATGGAATGGGATGTATCGGCTGCAGGACAATTCTGTTCCATCTCCCTTGGTGCGGAGGTCAGGAGGCGGGTATCGAGGTCCTGCAGCTTCGTTGACCCTTCCGCCTGCTCCACACTGTAGACGAAGACACCCTTCCGGTGCAGCTCTTCGACAGCTTCTTCCGTACGTTCAAAATACCGCCAGGCGACGGAGTCCTCGCCGCCGAGCGCCGTCTTGTGTATCTCGGCATTGGGCGGTGTGGCGGTGATGCCGCACAGATAAATCGCCTCCACCCGGAAAGCATCTGCCGAGCGGAAGACGCTTCCCACGTTATACAACGACCGCACATCGTCCAGGACGACGATGAGCGGCAGCTTTTCGGCCTCCCTGAATTCCTCAACGGAGAGCCTGTCCATTTCGACTGTGCGTAGTTTCCGCATATTACTTGAGGCTGAACACCAATGCGTACGCCTTGATTCTTTTCACCATGGAGAGCAGACCGTTGCTGCGGGTAGGTGACAGATGCTGGCGAAGTCCGATCCTGTCAATGAAATACAGGTCGGCATCCAGAATCTCCTGCGGCGTGTGTCGGCTCAGGACACGGATCAGCAGGGCGATGATGCCTTTGGTGATGAGTGCGTCAGAGTCGGCCGTGAAGACAAGTTTCCCGTCCACGTTGTCACATTGCAGCCACACACGGCTCTGGCAGCCGTCGATGAGGTTCTGCTCGTTCTTGTACTTTTCATCCAGCGGTTCCAGCTCATTTCCTAAGTCGATGAGCATCTGGTATTTGTCCATCCAGTCGGTGAAGTCCTCGAATTCCTCGATGACCGCATCCTGTGCTTCGTTTATTGTCATTGTTCTTACGTTTATTTTGAGGGAGTTGAAGGAGTCAAAAGGGTGTCAGAGGGAGTTAGGCTGAGTGTACTGTCTGGAGCATGGGGACATCACGGTTCTGGCCTTGACTCCTCCTGACCCCTCATGCCTCCTTTCCGGCTTCTTTAACTCTTCCTCCTAACTCTTCACCAATTTAAACAGTTTGTCATTGGGTCGCACCTTCCCGGGTACGGGGATGGAGACGCGCCAGCCCTGCTCGGCCGCATCGACCGGTCTGAGGTCGTAACGGATTTCGTCGGCATTGAGGAACATGGCCCCCGTGGTGTTGCCCGTGATGAGGAGCTTGTCGCCCTTGGAGAAGGTGTTGGCTTCCACAGCAATCTCGGCCACGCCCAGCCGGGAGAAATACTTCATCACCTTGCCGATGAGCACTTTCTTCTCTGTAGCCTTGTTGCCGTATTCTTTCGTCCACTCGCCCATCTTCTGTCCCTGGTAGTAGCCGTCCCAGAAGCCGCGGTTGAAGACGGTGGAGAGCCGCTTGTCCCACAGGTCTTTCTTCTCTTCGGTGAAAGTGCCGTCGAGAACGCTCTCGATGGCCTCGCGGTAGCAGGTGACGACAGTATGGACATATTCCGGCCCGCGGGCCCGTCCCTCGATCTTGAACACCCGTACGCCCGCATCCATCATCCGGTCGATGAAGCGGACGGTCTTCAGGTCCTTCGGACTCATGATGTATTTGTTGTCGATTTCCAGCTGGTTGCCTGTTTCATTGTCCGTCACGGTGTAGCTGCGGCGGCATATCTGCACGCATTCCCCCCGGTTGGCGGACCGGTTGGCATCGTGCAGGCTCATGTAGCACTTGCCCGATATGGCCATGCAGAACGCACCGTGGCAGAACATCTCGATGCGGACAGGCTGCCCTTTCGGCCCGCAGATGTTCTGTTCCAGAATCTGTCTGTGTATCTCTTTCACCTGGTCCATGTTCAGTTCGCGCGCCAGTACGGCGACATCTGCAAACTGGGCGTAGAACTTCAGTGCGTCAATGTTCGAGATGTTCAGCTGCGTAGAGAGATGGACTTCTACGCCTGCCTGCCGGCAATACATCATCACGGCCACGTCGCTGGCGATGACGGCAGTGATGCCGGCGGCTCTGGCAGCGTCGACGATTTCGTGCATCGTCTCTATGTCTTCGCCGTAGATGACCGTGTTCACCGTCAGATAGGTCTTGATGCCCTGTGCCTTGCACGTCCCGGCAATCTCCTTGAGGTCGTCGATGGTGAAGTGGTTGGCAGAGTGCGACCGCATATTCAGTCTGCCGATACCGAAGTAGACGGAGTCGGCTCCGGCATGGATGGCGGCGGCCAGCGACTCGCGTGAGCCGACAGGTGCCATTATCTCAAATTCGTTACTGTTCTTGTCCATTGTCTTGTTGTCAGGTTGCAAAGTTACTTAAAATATCCGACAAAGTATGTATGACTGCAGGGGAATGATGTTTCCGGCCGTCCGGGACATCTGTTCCCAAGCATCGGGAACTGTATTCCCAACCGTTCGGGACATCTGTTCCCAAGCACCGGGAACCGTATTCCCGACCGTTCGTGAATGCCGTCCCCTGTGCAGTTCAATGTTTTTGGTAGACTGCACTGTGCAGTCTACATTGTGCAGTCGGGATGCCGCTGATTGTTTTTATCCTTTTCTTTTGCCGTTATAATAAAAAGGTGTATCTTTGCGAAAAACAAACTTCCATACGCCCCTTGCGGCACATGGCGGCTTGTATCCCGTTAGCCACTCCTCTCCTTCGGAGGGGGTGGGGAAGGTCTTTTCGTACGCTTATGGCAACACATCCTTTATGGTCTGACGACTACTGGCTGCTGCTCTTACAGCTTTACCTCAAAAAGCCGGAGGGCATGAAACCCATGTATTCACGTGCGTTGGTCGGGCTCAGTCTGGAGCTGCATATTCCGCCCAGGATACTCTATGGGCAGCTGTTCAGGCTGCGGCAGCGTGCTACCCCCGTCCTCAACCTCATCTGGGAGACGTACGGAGAGAACACCCGCAGGCTGAACCGGGACGTGAAGAAGCTGCGGTCGATGAAAGGATTCGGGCAGCCGCGGGAGTTCTACGACGGCGTCAAGGTGCGGGAGACATTTGAACATGACTTCCTGCCCTTGGACGGCAGTCCGGAGCTGAAGCCTTTTATGCTCGTCATGATCCTCGACCTCTATTTCCGGCTCACGCCGATCACGATGGTTGCGGAGACACCGGAGGTGGCGGATCTGGCCCGGCTCATGAAGATAAAGCCGCAGACGGTGGTCGGGGTGATGGATGCCTTCCAGACCTGCGACCCCTATCTGCACTGCAACGAGCTGACGGCATCGCCCCTGCTGCAGCCCTGTCAGGAGGTATGGAACCGCTACGGCAATGACAACCCCGAGAAACTTTCGGCACTGGCAGCACAATTAAGGGAGTATTTCACTTGATTGTACTTGTTTTTTAGTACTTTTGCAACGTAATTCAGGTGAAACAATGGCACAGGAACAAGTACAGATCCAGACCCAGAAACAGCAGCAGGTGCAGCGGCTCTCGCAGCAGCAGATGCTGCAGGTGAAGCTGTTGGAAATGCCGCTGACGGAACTGGAGGAGTGTGTCAATGCCGAACTGGACGACAATCCCGCACTGGAACGAGGCGGTGAGGAGACAGACGATATTGATACCGGCGACGCAGCAGAGCAGACGGAGGACGACGACTTCGACACACAACAGGAACGGGAAGAACGGCAGGACGCGCTCGACTCGGCGCTGGAGCGCATGAAGTCGGATGATGATATTCCCACCTACGACTCCCGCCAGCAGCGGAACAACGCCGACTACGAGGAGATTGTCTACGGAGACACGACTTCCTTCATCGACAAGCTCAACGAACAGGTGGGCGAGAGAGAACTTACCGGCCGGCAGAGGGACATCCTGGAATATCTTATCGGCAGTCTGGACAATGACGGACTCCTGCGGAAGGACCTCGGCAGCATCAGCGACGAGCTGGCTATCTACCATGGCATAGACGCTGCTGTCGGCGAACTGGAGGAGGTCCTGAAGATATTGCAGGACTTCGACCCCCCCGGCATCGGAGCCAGGACACTGCAGGAATGCCTGTTGCTGCAGGTGGACCGGAAAGCGGAAAACGGCGAGTGGGATCGTGACGGGCAGCTGTACCGCCGCATCCGCACCATTCTCTCCGACTATTTCGACGCTTTTACAAAGAAACACTGGGACAAGATACAGTCGGCACTCCTGCTGTCTGACCGTCAGGTTGAGACGCTTCAGCGAGAGATCCGCAAGCTGAACCCGAAGCCGGGTGCCTCCATGGGCGAGACGCAGGGCCGGAACCTGCAGCAGATCACTCCCGACTTCATCATCGACACCGAGGATGACGGGACGATCACCTTCAGCCTCAATCACGGCAATCTGCCTGAACTGCACGTCTCCACGGCATTCAGCGAGATGCTGGCAGCCTACCGGGACAACAAGGCGGGCATGAACCGGCAGGAGAAGGAGGCTTTGCTCTATGCCAAGGAGAAGGTCGATAAGGCACAGGGGTTCATCGAGGCGGTGAAGCAGAGACGGCATACGCTGCAGGTGACGATGAAAGCCATCATCGATATACAGCGCAGGTTTTTCCAGGACGGCGATGAAGCCGACCTCAAGCCGATGATCCTCAAGGACATCGCCGACCGGACCGGACTGGACATATCGACTATCTCGCGGGTGAGCAACATCAAGTATGCGCAGACACGATGGGGCATCTTCCCGCTCCGCTTCTTCTTCTCGGACAGCTATACGACGGAAGACGGCGAGGAGATGTCTACCCGGAAAATCAAGGTCGCACTCAAGGAAGTAATCGGGCAGGAGGACAAACGCCGGCCGCTCAGCGATGACGCACTTGCCAAGGTCATGAAGGAAAAGGGATTCCCGATAGCCCGCCGCACGGTCGCCAAGTACCGGGAACAGCTCGGACTGCCTGTCGCAAGGCTGCGAAAGGAATGACGGGTCGTGGATGGTGGCTCGTGGGTGGTGAGTGCTGATGCTTACCTGTTCATCGCTTATCATCGTCCCGCCTATCATCGCCCATCCTCTCCCACCCTAAAAGAATGAAGGAAAAGAACATCATATTGACAGCAAGAATCGTGAGCATGGTGCTCACGCCTTTCTATCTGCCCGTCGTGGGCATACTGGCTATCTTCATATTCAGTTATCTCAGTATGTTCCCATGGCAGGCCAAGCTGGCATACGTCCTGATGGTCTATGCCTTCACGGTGCTCATCCCAACCTTGCTCATCCACCTCTACCGGCAGTATCATGGCTGGACGCTCATCCAGCTGGGGCAGCGGGAGCGGAGAATGGTCCCTTATGCCATCTCCATCATCTGTTATTTCACGTGTTTCTACATCATGAACCTGCTGCATCTGCCGCACATGCTGACATCGATACTCATGGCGGCACTGGTGATACAGATTCTCTGTGCTGTCATCAACGTGTGGTGGAAAATCTCCACCCATACGGCAGCCATCGGCGGAGTGACCGGCTCGCTGATAGCCTTCTCTCTGCTGCTCAGCTTTGATCCGATGTGGTGGCTCTGTCTTACCCTCGTCGTCTCCGGCATGGTAGGCAGCAGCAGGATGATTCTCAGGCAGCATTCACTGGAACAGGTCACATCGGGATTCTTCCTGGGACTGGTCTGCTCATTCCTTACCGTCATCATCGTGTAAGCCTATTCATTTAAAACAATACAGAACATGAAGCCATTAGTAAGCATTATCATGGGTTCGACAAGCGACTTGCCCGTCATGGAAAAAGCTTGTAAGTGGTTGGAGCAGCAGGAGATTCCCTTTGAGGTGAATGCCCTCTCTGCCCATCGCACACCCGATGCCGTCGAAACCTTCGCCAAGGAAGCCAAAGGACGGGGCATAAAGGTAATCATCGCAGGTGCCGGCATGGCGGCGGCACTGCCCGGTGTCATCGCTGCTTCAACTCCTCTTCCGGTCATCGGCGTGCCGATTAAGGGAATGCTCGACGGTCTCGATGCCATGCTGTCCATCATCCAGATGCCACCGGGCATACCAGTTGCCACCGTGGGTGTCAACGGTGCCCAGAACGCCGCCATTCTTGCCGCAGAGATGATGGCGATCGGCGATGAGGCCATTGCCTGTAAAGTGGATGCCTGGAAGGCTTCTCTGGGAGAGAAGATTGAGAAGGCCAACAGGGAACTGGCCGAGCTGAAGGATTACAGGTTCAAGTGCTGAAGGGCCTTAGGCCTGGGCCAGCCCCAGCCCAGCCTCAGCCCAGTCTCACCCCCGGCCCCTCTCCGAATGGAGAGAGGAGTAATCACCGACGAAGGGTCTTGTCAGGGGATGGCTTGAGTAGACTCATCACCGCCTATCACCGCTTATCACCATTTATCATCGCCTACCACTCACCACCTATTATCGCCTACCGCATCGCCTATCATCGCCCATCACAACTTATCATCATCCATGATCGATTTATTCAACTTTGAAAGAAGGAAAACCTCAGTCACCCATGTCGGCACACTCGACATCGGTGGAGAGAACCCAGTACGCATACAGTCAATGACCACCACCTCCACGGACGATACCGAAGGGAGTGTGGCACAGGCAGAACGCATCATTGATGCAGGAGGAGAACTCGTGCGCCTCACCACGCAAGGAAAGCGAGAGGCAGAGAATCTCAAGAACATCAATGCGCAGCTGCGGGCCGACGGCTACATGACACCTCTCTGTGCCGATGTCCACTTCAATGCGAATGTAGCGGACGTGGCAGCTCTCTATGCAGAGAAGGTCCGCATCAATCCAGGCAACTATGTGGATCCGGCACGAACGTTCAAGAAGCTGGAGTACACGGACGAGGAATACGCCCGGGAACTGAAGAAGATTGAAGACCGGCTTGTTCCGTTTATCAATATCTGCAAGGAGAACCACACCGCCGTACGCATCGGCGTAAACCATGGCAGCCTGTCCGACCGCATCCGCAACCGCTATGGAGACACACCGGCAGGCATCGTGGAGAGCTGCATGGAGTTCCTGCGTATCTTCCGCAAGCATGATTTCCATGATATTGTCATCTCCATCAAGTCATCCAACACCGTTGTCATGGTCCGCTCGGTGCGTCTCCTCGTGGCCGAAATGGACAAAGAGGGTATGCACTATCCGCTCCATCTCGGTGTCACGGAGGCCGGCGAGGGTGAAGACGGCCGTATCAAAAGCGCCGTAGGCATCGGTGCGCTGCTTGCCGACGGCATCGGCGATACTATCCGTGTGTCGCTGAGTGAAGAGCCGGAGTGCGAGATTCCTGTAGCGAGGTATCTCGCATGGTATATCCGTCGTCACGAGAAACATCTTCTTATCCCCGGCGAACGGTATTCCGGTTTTGATTATCTCTGTCCTGAACGCCGCGAAACGGTGGCGGCAGGCAATATCGGTGGCGGCAACGTGCCTGTTGTCATTGCCACCCGAAAGGCCGGACAGGCTGCTGTTGATGTCTCTTCGCCTGAACTGCCGAAGCCGGACTATATCTATGTACAGGGCAGACTGCCTGAAAACAAGGCGAAGAACCAGAAGTACATCCTTGATTACGATGCTTACATGGAGCTTGCCCATGGTGGCAGGCAGTCTCTTGAGAATGTTTACCCCATCTTCCCTGTCACAGGAATGCCCTTCATCAGTGCGATAGACACGGAAGTGAAGTTCCTTGTCCTGAAGTTCGGAACACCTTCCGAAGAATTCCTTGCCTGTCTGAAGGCCCACCCTGAAGTGGTGGTCGTCTGCATGACAAGCCATCAGAACCGTCTCGGCGACCAGCGGGCACTGGCGCACCAGCTGATGATTGCGGGCGTGAAGAACCCCATTGTCTTCGCACAGATGTACCGGCATTCCACACTTGCAGCAGAGGAAGAACCCCTCGCCAGCCAATCTACAGCCCCCATCACTCCGAAGGAACAGTTCCAGCTGGAGGCGGCAGCCGACATGGGAGCACTGATGATGGACGGACTGACCGACGGTGTCTGGCTTATGAACAACGGAAATCTGTCACAGGACGACATCGAGCAGACCGCCTTCGCCATCCTCCAGGCAGGCCGGTTGCGCATGGTGAAGACCGAATACATTTCCTGCCCGGGCTGTGGGCGGACCCTCTACGACCTCCGTACCACCATCGCCCGCATCAAGGAAGCTACCAAGGGCATGACGGGACTGAAGGTAGGTATCATGGGGTGTATTGTGAACGGACCGGGCGAGATGGCTGATGCCGACTATGGATACGTGGGTGCAGGACCGAAGAAGGTCAGTCTGTACCGCCGACAGGTATGTGTTGAACATAACATCCCGGAAGAAGAAGCCGTGGACCATCTGCTGGCTCTGATCAAGGCAGACCGGGAGAAGTAGCCTCCGTGAATCCTGTCGCAACCGCACCGTCAGGATGGCCGGATGAAACAGAATGGAGGAAAGGGCTTGTGGAGCAGGCTACCTTCATAAGCCCTGATTCGTTTACAGGCCGGCCATGGCATTTCTCGGAGTCCGCTTGTATCCCTTGTTGTCGCTGTCCGTTAGAACTTGAATGTCATGGATTTCCATGTGTAACTTCCTTTCAACTGGCAATCTCTCATTGCCTTTGGAAAAGCCGGTGCTTCCCATCAAATAAAGTACGTTGCCCTTTGGTATTTGTTGCAAGCTGTTTCCATCCGGGCGGCAGATTGCAGGCGTGCGGGCCCTCAGCACGACTGGTGTCTACCAACAGCACGGCCGGTGTCGGGCATCAGCACACCGGAAGGATATCGGTTTCGTTCCTGTCACTGTCATACATAGGACAAGGGAACTGACCGACTTATAATGGAAAAGTTTACCAGACAGCGATAATTCATTATAAGGTACTGATTCTCAGTTTATTATCCTGAATGTTGAAGACGAAAAGTGTAAAAGTGAAAATGTAGTATGGAATCCGCTTGTTTCTTTCCTTTTAAAAGATTATCTTTGCAGCATGAAGACAATGGAGGAGATAAAGAAGCTCTGCCTGAGCCGCCGCAACCTGTCCGTCCTGGGCGTACAGGTGGGAATCTATGCGCTGCTCGTCTCCATCTGGTCGCTGGTCATTATGCTGCTCGAACACGATGTCAGTGCCGCCAAGGAGTCGATGCGCGTCAATGCCTTCGTGCTGTTCCTGCTCCTTACCGTCTTCATGGCGAACTTCTACCTGCTTGTCCCCTATCTCTTTGAAAAGAGAAGCAAGGTGAAGCAGTGCGCCTTCTGGATTATCAATCTGCTTTTCATCCTGTTGTGGAACAAGCATATCTTTTCCATCTACAACGCCGACCTGCCCGACACTACCATCCGGATCGGATTCTACCAGTTCGGCGTGATGTGGACGATTCTCAATTATGCCATGGTGGTCGCAGCCATTTTCGTGCGCTACTATATCCGTCATAACACGCTCAGAAGGCAGCTCCGCGAGCAGAAACAGAAGATGACAGAGGCCGAACTGGCATGGTTGAAGAACCAGCTGAACCCGCACTTCCTCTTCAATACGCTCAACAACATATCGTCGCTGACACAGACAAGCCCGAGCAATGCGCAGAAGGCCATCGGGCAGCTGTCCGAACTGCTGCGCTACGCACTCTACGAGACACAGCCCAAGGAAGTGAGCCTGAACGGCGAGATCGCCTTCATCAAGAACTACATCAACCTGATGACGCTGCGTTCAGCCGGCAATGTGGAGATAAAGAGTGAATTCGTCATCCACAACTCACAGCTGCTCATTGCACCGTTGGTATTCCTGACACCCGTAGAAAATGCCTTCAAGCACGGTGTGAGCGGCAACAGGCCGTCGTTCATACACATATCCATCACGGAAGACAAGGGAGAAATCATCTTCCTGTGCGAGAACAGCAACTATCCGAAGACCGACATGGACAAGAGCGGAAGGGGCATCGGACTGGAGAACATGTACCGCCGGCTGGAGCTGATTTATCCTGAAAGGTATCAGATTGAGCAGCGGATCAGCAAAGGTACCTATCTTATCAGAATCACCATTAAGCCTTGCCGGTAGGCTAATCCCTCAAAGGTATAATCCCCCCGTTTATCCTCGCCCCCCCCTACAAAAGAATATGACACCATACAATCAAGAACACGCCATCCAGCGCATGAACACGCTGGCAAAGAACGGAAAAGACTTTGTCTTCATCATCGACTACAAGGCCGACTGCGCCTATGTGGAAGAGACGGCGGCGGTCAACCCTTCCGAGCTGCTCTTTTCCTTTCCTGCGCTTGGCAACATACCTGAGGATGAGACCAGCAAAGCCGGGCCGGTAGAGTGGCACACTGATCCGCCCTCAAGGGCGGATTACGAACGGCGCATCAGCCTTGTGAAGCAACGGGAGCGGGAGGGAGACAGCTATCTGGCCAACCTGACGTGCAGGATTCCTGTCCGTACCAACCTCTCGCTGCACGACATCTTCATGCGTTCCAAGGCATTGTACCGCTGTTGGCTAAAGGACCGCTTCGTCTGTTTCTCTCCCGAGATATTCGTCCGTATCAACGGAGAAGGCGTTGTCAGCTCCTTTCCGATGAAGGGGACGATTGACGCCACACGCCCTGAAGCAGAGATGGAACTGATGGAAAACAGGAAAGAGGCCGCCGAGCACGCTACCATCGTCGATCTTATCCGCAATGACTTGAGCATGATAGCAGAGAAGGTGCAGGTGAAACGCTACCGGTATGTCGACCATGTGACGACGAACAAGGGCGAAATCCTCCAGACGAGTTCGGAGATTACAGGGCAGCTTTCTGCCGGCTACCGCGAGCACATCGGCTCCCTGCTCTTCCGCCTGCTCCCTGCCGGTTCCATCACGGGTGCCCCTAAACAGCGTACCATGGAGATCATCCATGAAGCCGAAGGTTACGAAAGAGGATTTTACACAGGTGTGATGGGGTGTTACAGCAAAGGACAGCTGGACAGTGCGGTGATGATCCGCTTCATCGACCAGGACAGGGACGGACAGTTCTGTTACAAGGCCGGGGGCGGCATTACGGCACAGAGCAATAATGATGATGAATATAAAGAGGTGATAGAGAAGGTGTATGTCCCGATATATTGAAACGATGAGGGTTGTTGACGGACACGTCTGCAACCTTGTTTACCACGAACGGCGTATGAACCGCACATACAGAGAGGCGTTGGGGATGGCGGACTGTGTGCGCATCGCTGATGTCCTGAAGTCTGTAAGCCTGCCCATGGGCTGCTCGAAGCTGCGCTTCGTCTATGACAAGGAGGGCATCCACGACCTTACCTGTACGCCTTATGCCCCCCGGAAAATCACCTCCATGCGCCTTGTCTACGACAACGGCATAAGCTATCCCTACAAGTGTGCAGACCGTTCCGCACTCGACAGGCTGAAAAAATGGCAAAGCGACTGTGACGAAATACTTATCATTCGTGACAATCACCTTACCGATACTTCTTATACCAACATCGCACTCTGCGACGGTGAACAATGGTTTACACCTGCTGCTCCGCTCCTTTGCGGTACCATGCGGCAGAGTCTGCTCGACAGCGGTCTGCTCCAGGAGCGTGACATTCTTGTCACTGACCTGCCCCGTTACCGGCAGATCAGTCTCATCAACGCCATGCTGCCTCTGGGAACAACCGTCCTGTCTGTCGACAGAATCATGCAGCGAACAGATGCCGAGGACATCTGAAAGCAGTGAAGCCACTGGAGCAGCTCCTCGCTTTCACCAGCCTGGGAATAAGGATGGTAAGCAAGTAACAGCCCGGACAGCCGCCTTTACCAGTAGGATCAACGTGAGCGGAAATACAGATAGGCCAGTATGATGGCGGCCCACATGGCGACCTTCAGGATGAATTTCAGAATGCGGTTGCCTTTTCTTTCAGGGCTGTAAATGTCGCGGGTACCGCTTCGGCGGTGCCGTCCCGCAGTATTCTCTGTATAAAGACCGTCGTCGCCGGCCGGCCGCCTTCTGTGTGAATTTGGAACATACTCGCCCATATAGGCATTGTATTCCACATTCATGATTCCGTCTCTGTTCGCATCCCGCAGGGCAGCGTATCGACCTGCAAGACGCTGGTAGAGCGGATCACTGGCTCCACGGATCATCTTCATATAGTTCAGCTTGCCGGCCAGAACCCTGTTGAGGGGTACATGATGCAGGTGTCCCTTGGTCTTTCCGTGCTGCAGCTTGTAGCTTTTCCATGCAGCCTTGCAGGCATTTTCATATCCGTAGCGTTCCCAGATATACAGCAGTGAACGCACTTCACGGACGTAACGACGGCTTACGTTCACCTTCTCCGTTACCATCAAACCCGTTACCTCCTGCCGCCTTCCGCGCCGCTGCAGGTGGGTTTTCGCCTCATTCAGCCTGAATCCGTGACGCTCAACGATGGTCTTTATCTGCTGTACAAACGCTCCCTGAGGCCGAAGTATGTCCGCATCAGAACTGAAGGTGAGATCGTCTGCGTAACGGGTGAAGGTGATGCTCTGTGCTGCGGCAACGTCCGCAATCTCCCGATCCATCTCCCGGCAGACGAAATTCGACAGTGTCGGTGATGTGGCGAAGCCCTGTGCCAGCACCTCCTGGCCTTCGTCTGTACGCACTGAAGCCAGCCCCGCGACAAGATCTGCAGCCATTGACGAGAAACCGAGAGGCTCCGTCGTCAGGCAGTCGGCCACCTGCCGGCGTGTGATGGAGGGGAAGAAATCCTTTAGGTCAAGCCCCAGTACATAGCGTTTGCCTACGTGCGGACGGGCATTGTCCACTACGGAGCGTCCGCAGACGAAACCGTAGGCCCATGGAGTAGGGTCGTCGAAAGTCTGCAGCACGATGTTCAGCGCATGAAGAATATCACGCAGTTTTCCTTTCGGGGCGATGATTTCACGATATCCGCCGTGCTTCTTGCGGAGTCTGAAAGTCCGGCAGCGTCGTTGTGTATTATACGTGTTGGCGAAGAAACGCAGCTGTGCAGGACGACTCTTGGTGAAGCAGAATGCATCAAGCACCTCATTGAGAAGTGCAGAAAGCTCTTTCGGCTCGTTGAGCCATCGCAGCCGGCTGTCAAAGTCGGCTTTCGTAAATTCATTCCCGTTTACTGTTCTGGTTGCCATAGTGCATTGTTTTCAGACAAAAAAATAGGAACGCTGTAAGGGAATTACTTTTATTGAGAACCTTCGTTATCAATAAAATGATACTTCGTATCAAACTCCGGCGAATACGCCGGAAACTACTTCTAATTCTTTCAGACGTTCCTATCGGTGACAAAGATAGATGTTTTTTTCTATCCACCAAAACTTTTCCGCCATAAAAACGTGCCGATTCAGGGCTTTTGTCATTCTTTATTGCTACTTTTGCGCTGTCAAAGGCGTATGGAATACAATGCAACAAAAACGAAACTAACGGTAATGAACGATAAAATCAAACGAATTCTGAGTCACCCCCTGCTCACCGACCGCCGTGTGCTGCTGGGACTGTGGACGGTGCTGTCGCTGGTGGGGATGCTGAAACTGCATCGCAGCCACAACAACTTTCTCATCTTCAAGGGAGTGTTCTGGCACACCGTCAACGGCACGTCGCTCTATGCCGCCTACCCGGCAGAGTATGATGACGTGAACCATTACGGCCCTCTTTTCTCCCTGATCATCGCTCCTTTCGCCGTTCTCCCGGAGTGGGCCGGCATGCTGCTGTGGCTCCTGTTCCTGTCGGGATGGCTGTTTGCGGCAGTCTACTGGTCGGGGCTGTGGAAGAGCCAGCAGGTATACATCTACTGGTTCTGCGGCTTTACGCTGCTGACGGCACTGTTCATGCAGCAGTTCAACATCGCCATTGCCGCCATCATCCTGTCGTCGTTTTTTCTCATCGAGAAGGAGCATGAAGGATGGGCGGCTTTCTTCATCGTACTGGGGACGCTGGTGAAACTCTACGGAATCGTCGGACTGGCATTCTTCCTCTTCTCACGCCACAAGGTGCGGCTGGTGGTCTGGCTGGCGGTCTGGACTGTTGTTCTTTTCCTTGCACCGATGGCTATCAGTTCACCCGCCTACATCATAGGGCAGTATCACGAATGGTTCAGCTGCCTCGTAGGAAAGAACACGGAGAACATCCATTCCTTTGCACAGAACATCTCCCTGTTGGGTCTGGTACGCCGCACGACAGGCAATATGGACTATTCCGACCTGTGGCTCATCCTCCCGGGCATGGTGCTCTTCGCCCTGCCTTACCTCCGCCGCCGGCAGTACCGGTATCTTGCCTTCCGCGAAACCCTCCTTGCCTCGGTGCTGCTCTTCGTGATACTCTTCAGTACGGGTAGTGAGGCAAGCGGTTATATCATCGCCCTCACAGGTGCCTGTATATGGTACACGGCTGCGCCCTGGAAGCGCGGGAAGTGGGCAGTGGTACTGATGGCATTTGTTTTCATACTGTCGGGAATGGGCAACTGCGACCTCTTCCCGAAGCACATACGTCACGACTACATCCAGGCTTACGCCCTCCGTGCCTTGCCGATAAGCATCCTCTGGTTCTGGCTCTGCTATGAATTAGGCTTCAGGAACTATGCCCCAACCGAAAAGATTACAGCCCATGAGAAAGAAGACAATAGGCTATGATGCCAAACGGATCGTAAGAAACGGAACAGGACTGGGCAGCTATGGGCGTACGCTGGTCAACGACCTTGCACCCATCATGCCCGACACGACCTTGCGGCTCTATGCTCCTGATGCCGGACTGGACGACCTCCGCTGCCAGGTGCAGCCCAGGGAGAATGTGCGGTTCTGCTATCCCCGCCACCTGCGTTTCCGTCTGCAGCGTGACTGGTGGCGCATGAAAGGTGTGGTGAGAGATCTCCGGCGCGATGGGGTGGAACTGTACCACGGTCTGTCGGGAGAACTGCCGGAAGGCCTTTCGGCGGCCGGCATTCCCGGAGTCGTCACCGTCCACGACCTTATCTTCCTGCGTCATCCGGAGTTCTATCCTGCCCTTGATGTCTTTTTCTATAAGCTGAAGTTCCGCAAGATGCTGCGGGAGGCAACGCGCATCATCGCCATCAGTGCGTGTACGAAGCGTGACATATTATATTATGGCGACTTCCCCGAGGACAGGATCGACCTGGTCTATCAGAGCTGCAGCACCCGCTTCAGCCAGCCCGTCAGCCCCTCCCTGCTGGTAGAGGCACGCCGGAAGTACCGGCTTCCGCAGCGTTATGTGCTGAATGTCGGTACGGTGGAGGTACGGAAGAACATCCTCCTGGGCATCCGGGCGATGGCAAAACTGCCAGCCGACCTGCATCTCGTCATCGTAGGCCGGCAGACGAAATACCAGAAACAGCTTGATGCGGAAATCAGAAAACTGGGTCTTGGCAATCGCATACACTTCCTGCAGGGTGTTCCCAACACCCTGCTCCCGGCTGTCTACCGGCAGGCCGAGGTCTTCATCTATCCCTCCCGGTACGAGGGTTTCGGCGTACCTGTCATCGAGGCCATACAAAGCGGCCTGCCGGTGGTGGCTGCAACGGGCAGCTGCCTGGAAGAGGCGGGAGGCCCCGACAGCCTGTATGTGGACCCGGGCGATGCTGACGGAGCTGCCGCCGCTGTGCTGTCAGCGATGGAAAACCGTACAGGAATGGTTGAGAGAAGCCGGCATTACGTCAGACGGTTCGAAAATCAGGATGTCGCTTCACAGGTCCTTGAAGTCTATGGGAAAGCCTTGGGAAAGATAAACAGGTGAAAAGGCAAGACGGTAAAACTACGGATCTACTGTTCCCGACCGTCTGGGAATGAAGTTCCCGGACGGTCGGGAATACGCCTCCCAGGCCTTGGGAACAGCATTCCCAAGCGGTCGGGAATGCCGGACGTAAATCGAAAAAAAGATATTATGAACTTGAAATTGTTTTTCGTATTCTTAGCTTTATACTGGATATTGCCATCATCTGCAACCTGTCCTGACAGCATAAATCATAATTTGCAGGATTATCAATATCTCACACAGTTTACAGAAGCCAATCTTGCCACTTTCCCATACATCAACGAAATGTACGGAAAGGAATATAGAAAACATAAAAAGGCAATCAGAAAATACCTGTTGAAAGGACAAGATATAGAGACCGCAACCTGTGATTATGTGTTCTGGTTCTTTTCTCAATTCGACACGCATTTTATAGTTGACCGGCCCAATACAAAGAGAAAATGGAATATGATCCACAGCCACTTGCCTGTAGGGTTGATTCGGATACGTATCTGGTAAGAATACCCTCCTGTGGCGGGCAGAATCCCACCTTTGCATGGGTTGACAGCGTAGCGCAGGTGTACAAAAAGACAGACTGTCCCTACCTGATTTTGGACATCCGAGGCAATACAGGCGGGAATGATGCAATCTGGGAACCTTTCTTTGAAATACTTGCAGATCATAAACCTACCAAGAGTTGGAAAGTATTATTCAGATGCAGTCCTGCGAACATAGATGTACTGATGAAACAAGGGGACATAACCCTCGCTGAAAAAGCGAAGATATCAAAGTCACAGTTTATACCCTTAAACGAAGAAGAAAACGATGAGGAGATAACTTTCTTACCAAGCAAGTTCATCAAAGTTGCAATCCTTGTCGATAATAGAACAGCAAGTTCTGGAGAAACATTAGTCCGTTTTACTAAAGATTATTGCAACCGTGGGAAAATATATGGACAAGACAACACCAGCGGAGCCAACCTGTCGGGTAATGTAACCCCTTTCCGACTCCCACACAGCGGGATTACCTGCTATTACCCCACCTGTGTCGATGAGGACTTCGCCCTGCAGATAAAAAACAGAAAACCTGGCATCCGACCGGATGTAAAGATACCTATTCCACTTCCCGACACACTCAAAGACAATGTTGACACATGGGTGGTATGGGTTGCACGGCATTTGAAGACGAACTGAAAAAAGCAAGTTCTTTTTTATGACCTGACAAAAGACAGCGTACCAAAGGAACAGACCCTTGCGGTTCACTTTGCTACGCTGTCTTCAAACTTTTATCCTGTCCCAGAATAAATAAATCCCACTTTAAAGACAATTTACGACATCAAGGGGTTGGGGAAATCCATCTTCATTCGTTATAAGAGTAAGAACAGAAAAAAACGAATAGATATCTATGTCGAAAGAAGAAACCATTGAACACCTGTTCCGAATGCACTACGGTGCAATGTTCAGGCTGGCGGTGGCAATGCTGCATGATGCTGATGAGGCAAAAGATGCCGTGAGCGAAGTGTTTGCACGGCTGTTCCGTGGCAATGCCCACCTGCCAGAGAAAGGAACAGACAGCTATCTGCTTGCAAGCGTGCGCAACCAGTGCCTGGACATCATCCGACAGAAACAGATGAGGGAGCGTGTCAATAAGCTGTTGACAACAGAAACCGAGCCTGACTTATCGCTCATACAGCACCGGACGGATCGCTACATGGCATTATTGGCCTTTGCAGACAGCAGGCTGACATCACAGACCCGCACTGTCTTCCGCCTGCGCTTTGACAAGCGACTGTCCTATAAAGCCATTGCAGAACAGACCGGCATCAGTGAAGCCGCCGTCTACAAGCACTTGGCAAAGGCGATCAGGAAAATGAAAGAACAATTTAACCCCAACCAGAAATGAAGAAAGATAGTTACGGACGGATGGAAAGGCTGCTTGACATGACAGAGCATCCTGACCGATATACTGACGAACAGCTGAACGAACTGTTGCGTGATGACGAGTTGCGGCAGACCTATCAGCTCCTGTCAGACGCTGCCAGTGCATACGAGTACGGACGGGCTTCCGATAAACTGACAGATGAGGTCATAGAAGAGGAATGGCACAAGCTGATGGAAAAGAAGTCTACTTCCAGACCTGTACACCATTATAACAGACAGATTGCAGCAGCAGTCATTGGTGTTCTCACTGTATCGGGAATTGCCTTGGCTGCGGTCAGCATTGTCAAAGGTGGCAGAAAACAGTTGGCAACGGATGCAGATGTTGCGGTCACAGACAAAATGGCCCATACTGAAACATTACGGGGAAAAGACTCAATACGCACAGCTTCCACATACAACAGGCGGCAAGAAACGGGAAAGGAGGCAGGGGAGACGGTTCCTTCCAGGCAGTTTGATAATGTCATGTTGCAGGATATTGTCCGGGAGATAGCTGGTTATTATGGGATAAGAACAGTCTGTCGTAACCCTGAAGGGGGACGGCTGCGCCTGCGCTTTCTTTGGAACAGAGACCAGAGCGTAGAACGTGCAGTAGAGACACTGAACAGCTTTGAAAAAGTACAGCTGACTTTGGCTGACAGTACAATCACCATAGAGTAAAGCACTATGAGAAAGCATCTCTTTCTTGGCATACTGCTGCTGATTGCCTGTGGCGTGCAGGCACAGCACATCACCCGGAACTACAATAAGACTCCTCTGCCGTATGTGCTGACCGACATTGACAATGCCAGCCAGCGGTACACAATCAACTTCATCTATAACGAATTAGAGGACTTTACAGTCACAGCAAACCTACGTAACCGTACCGTTCCCGAAGCGGTACGGGAGGTATTGGGCTTCTATCCCATGCGCATGACCGTCAGTGACAGTATTATCTTCGTAGAGTGTACGCAGAAATCACCAGCAAAGGTCATCGGACACGTTGTTGATCAGCACAACCAGCCTGTACCGTTTGCCAATGTAGCTTTGTTGAATCCATCGGATTCCGGCTTCATCAATGGCGGAGTGACCAATAACGGAGGCGATTTTGTCATCCCATGCAGTCGGCGGAAGGTCTTGCTGCGGGTTTCTTTCGTTGGATTCGCTACTTACTGTAAGCTGGTCAATGTCGGCAATATCGGTACCGTCCGTATGAAGCCAGATGCATACAGGCTGAAGGCTGTGACAGTAAAAGGTATGCGTCGGGTTATCAAAAATGATGTTGACCGGCTGCAATATCTTGTCGGCAATGACCCTTTCTCCAAGGGGATGAACGGTATAGAAGTGATGGGACGTGTACCGATGCTGACTGTCAGCGACGAGATCGTCAGCATCGTAGGCAAAGGCAGTACCCACATCATGCTTGACGGGCATATCCTTGAAATGACGGCCGATGCTGTCAAGGCAAAGCTCCGCAGCCTGAAGGCGGAAGATATTGAGCGTATAGAGGTAATAACCATTCCACCGGCAAAGTATAAGGCAGAAGCCAATGCGGGATACATCAACATCGTCATGAGGCGTGACCAGTCGAAAGGGTGGAGTGGGAGTATCAGCGAGGAGGTGCAGCGGCAGTACCGTGGGCGGTATTTCCAGGATATAAACCTCAACTATGCCGGCAGGAAACTTGAGCTGTCCACAGGTCTGGGAATGTCTTTGGATAAAGTAATCAACGAGTCTTACTGTGTCTATGACTTCAAAGACGGTCATCAGCGCAGTACAAGAAAGCGGACTATAGCCCCCTGGCCGTCGTATAATGCAGATGCCATCGTGAAATATCATGCCACCCGGCGGTTGGAACTGGGTGTTATGGCATCAGTCTATGCCGACCACACCTCTCCCCGGCACACGTTTGTTTCAATCAACAAGGACACGACATTTACGACAGCTCATGCCCCGGCTGTCTGGAACGACAACGTAAGTACGACACTGTATGCAGAATACAGGCTCGATTCATTAGAGAAGACTGTCAGCCTGAACTATAACATCTTCAACAGCAATGCCCCCACGCAAAGCGAGAACGTGTCGGTAACAAATGGGATGACCGAATCGCTGCGCAATGAAAGCAAGGCAAAATACCAGATAAACGCCTTGAAACTTGATTTTTCCCTGCCTTTCAAGCATCTCTATATGGAGACAGGGGCATCTTTCTCTGCCATCCGCAACAAGACAAGTCTGATGTTGGAGAACTTTGCCAACGGACAGTGGAAGTACAATTCAGCCGAAAGCAATGAATTCCTGTACAAAGAGCGAACCCTTGCAGCCTATCTATCGGTAAAGAAACAGCTCATGGAAAAGCTTCAGGTGCAGGCCGGATTACGCTACGAACATACATGGACGGAAAGCAACCAGCTCACACAGGGACAGATCAGCCGCAGTCATTACGGACGCTTCTATCCCACGCTGCACCTGAACTGGCAATTGAAAGGGAATCAGAATCTGGCATTTGCTGCCAACTGGGGGATAGAACGACCCGATTTCAACGACCTCAATCCTTTCCGCATCTATACATCCACCACTGATTACATGACAGGAAACCCTTATCTCGCAGCTGCCTATACCCGCAACATGGAGATAAACTATAGCAATGGGAAAGGACTTTATGTCGTCCTCTACAGCAGTCATGGAAAAGGGGAGACAGGCTGGAGAACCACATTCCTCGCAAACGGAAGTCAGGTAACCGGTCCCTATGACGGCCTGCGCCATGAAAAGACGGGTGTCTATGCCAATTATAACCGCAATGTGCTGGCATGGCTGAACCTTAACATAGGAGGAGAAGTATATTACTACGATTCCCATTCCGATTATCAGACAGACGTGCTACAGATAAACGGATGGGGCAGGCGGGCTGAAGGTTCGCTCTCGTTCCTGCTCAACCGGCAGAAGACGCTCATTGCCGAGATCAACTATCGGCACTGGTTCCGGGAATATTTTGCACAGACTCAAAGTGATCCTCATGCTTACCTGCGGATGAGCCTTAAATACAGCTGTCTGGACGACCGCTTGAAAATGAGTCTTACCATTGGCGATCCCTTTCATCAGAATATCAACCGGAACACCATATTCTACCAGGAGTACACCAACACGAACCGATTTGACAATCATTCCCGGTATATCGGATTCCGTGCTGCATGGTCATTCGGCGGCAGGCAGGTCCACCGCACCTACCATGACAACCGTGATACGGAATCTCAGCGCGCAAAGTAGAGAAGAGAGCATAAATGACAGGAGTTATAATGCTCTTTATAATTTAGTCGTTATCATGATGTAAGTATCAAGAATGTTTGCTGTCATTTTAACATTCCCAACCAACTGGCAGTATACTAAATATTTATAAGCCTATGCCGGATGACAGGAATGACAGTAATTTTGTTTTCCGGGAAATTATTCATTCAGAGAACCGGTAATATGTGGCTGTGAAAATATTGATGGGATAAGACTTAATCAACTTTTCATATACCTGCCAATTCTTGCAAGTTCTTCAAAAACTTGCAAGAATTTATGTTAAAGTTCCATCCTTAACAGGTCATTCCAAGCGAAAAGTATTATATTTGCAAAAAAAGAAAGATGATAGAACGACCTCCCAGGTTAGACAGTAAACTTATACAGAAGGCGACGAAGCTATCTGCACAGACAGACGTTACCTCATTGATACGCAATATCAATGATGATTATCAGTATTGGACTGATGTGAAATACAAGCCTCATCCGTCCGACCTTTCGGCTGAGCACCTCTGGGCAGCTGCTAAACTTAACCGCCTCATGCAACAGATTAAAATATGGGAGGACCACCCTTTTACACTGTCTATTACTAACAATATGCAAAAGCTATGTCATTATTTCGACATGAATTTTGGCGGTTCCTGGGAAAATTCAGCTATTATTCCTTCAGAGGACAGAGAGCGGTATCTCATATCTTCATTGATGGAAGAAGCCATATCATCCAGTCAGATGGAAGGTGCAGCCACCACCCGCAGAGTTGCCAAGGAAATGCTGAGGAAGAGCATGTCTCCCCATAACAGATCGGAGCAGATGATAGTCAACAACTATGAAGGCATACGTTTTATAGCAGAGCATAAGGGGGATGACATGAGCATGGAGCTGCTGCTTAAGATCCATTCTCTGATGACGGCAAGAACTCTGAATGACAGTGCTAATGAAGGGCAGTTCCGTCAGAACGACGAGATTGTCGTTATTGATGGTATTACAAACGAGGTGGTACATACCCCGCCCTCTTACACAGAGATACCCGATTTCATTGACAGAATCTGTGACTTTGCCAACAATGAATCAAAGGATGTATTCATTCATCCTATCATCAAGGCCATCATCATCCACTTCCTCTTGGCTTATCTGCATCCCTTTGTTGACGGAAACGGCAGGACAGCAAGGGCATTGTTCTATTGGTATATGCTCAAGAATGGATACTGGTTGACAGAGTACCTGTCTATTTCACGTATTATCTATGCTTCAAAGCGACAATATGAAAAGGCTTACCTATACGTTGAGGCTGATGATTACGACTTGGGTTATTTCGTAACTTATCATTTAAAGGTACTTTCACTTGCCTTCAAAAAGCTACAGGATTATATCCAACGCAAAATATACCAGCGGCAAACCAGCATCAGTCTGCTTCAATTAGGTTCCATCAATGAGCGACAAGCTATAATTTTGTCTCTGTTTCGTGATAATCCGAAGACAGTAATGACCGTAAAAGAAGTGGAAAACCGCTTTTCCGTCAGCCATACAACAGCAAAATCAGACCTTGACGGGCTTGTTACACAGCAGTTTTTGAAGAAAATACCTGTCAATAAAGTAAAGTCCAGCTACGTCAAAGGTGAACTGTTTGATTCTAAAACAGGACTCGAATAAGTATTTTTTATCCTGTTCTTATTCATCCTGTTTCTTACCAATTCTTGCAAGTTCTTCAAAAACTTGCAAGAATTAGCAGATATTCAGTTACTGGCCGTTCAGTATTTTCTTAATGTCATTCAGCTTGTTGAGGGCTTCAACAGGCGTAAGGTTGTTGACATCCAGACCGAGAATCTCGTCACGGATCTGCGTGAGGACAGGATCGTCGAGCTGGAAGAAGGAGAGCTGCACGCCTTCCCTGCTCTGGTCAAGCCGCTCAACGGCAGCCTTGCCGACACCCCCCACCTGCGCATTATCCGTTTCAAGCTCCTTGAGAATGACGTTCGCACGCTTGACAATGGAGCGTGGCATGCCCGCTATCTCGGCGACATGAATACCGAAGGAATGCTCGCTGCCGCCCGGTTCCAGCTTGCGGAGGAAGATGATCTTGCCGTCGACTTCCTTTACAGAGACGTTGAAGTTCCTGATGCGTGGGAAGCTCTTCTCCATCTCGTTCAGTTCATGGTAGTGCGTGGCGAAGAGGGTACGTGCCTGTGCACGTGGATGTTCGTGCAGATACTCCACGATGGCCCATGCAATGCTGATGCCGTCGTAGGTACTTGTGCCGCGTCCCAGTTCGTCGAAGAGGACCAGCGAGCGTGGAGTGACGTTGTTAAGGATGTTCGAGGCCTCTGTCATCTCCACCATGAAGGTCGACTCCCCCAGTGAGATGTTGTCCGAAGCCCCCACACGTGTGAAGATTTTGTCCACCATCCCGATGCGTGCCCGTTCGGCCGGGACGAAGCAGCCTATCTGCGCCAGGAGCACGATGAGTGCCGTCTGCCGCAGCAGTGCCGACTTACCCGCCATGTTCGGACCCGTTATCATCATGATCTGCTGGTGTTCCGTATCAAGCAGTACATCGTTAGGCACATACTGTTCGCCTATCGGAAGCTGTGTCTCAATCACCGGGTGGCGACCCTGCTTGATGTCCAATACCTCCGAACCGTCTACCACCGGGCGTACATACCGCTGCTGCTGCGACACCTTCATGAACGAAAGCAGACAGTCGAGATGGGCAATGAGGTTGGCATTGATCTGTATCTGCGGAATGAACTCCTGCATATCCTGTATCAGTTCCATGAAAAGCTGCCCCTCCATCGCCAGTATCTTCTCGTCAGCACCCAGTATCTTCTCCTCGTACTCCTTGAGTTCGGGTGTGATGTAACGCTCTGCCTGCGCCAGTGTCTGTTTGCGGATCCAATCCTCCGGCACCTTGTCCTTGAACGTATTGCGCACCTCTAAGTAATAGCCGAAAACGTTGTTGAATCCTATCTTCAGCGAGGTGATACCCGTTTGTTCTGCCTCTTTCTCCTGAATCTCCAGCAGATACTGCTTGCCGTTGTCACGGATAGAGCGCAGCTCGTCGAGCTGTCGGTCATACCCTGGTGCTATCACGTTGCCTTTCGCCGCCAGCTGCGGCGGGTCGGGCTGTATCTCCTTTTCTATTCTGTCACGCAGGGACTCGCAGAGGTTCAGCTGTTCGCCGATCCTTTTCAGCGTCTCGATCTTTGCATAAAGACAGGCTGTCTTCACTGGCTGGATGGCCATGAGGGCGTTCTTCAGCTGCACTACCTCACGTGGTGACACCCGGCCGACAGCTACCTTTGAGATGATACGCTCCAGGTCGCCGATGCGGTGGAACTGCTCATCGATGCATTCGCGGAAATCTGGCTCACGGAAAAGATAGTCCACTACGTCCAGCCGCTCATTGATGGGTTTTGCATCCTTCAGCGGAAAGACCATCCAGCGGCGCAGCATACGTCCGCCCATCGGCGTGACGGTATTGTCGATGACATCCAGAAGTGATGCACCGTCTTCGTTCATCGGTGCAATCAGTTCCAGGGATCGGATGGTAAAGCGGTCCATCCGCACGTACTTGTCTTCTTCAATACGTGCCAGCGAAGTGATGTGGTTGATGTGGGTATGCTGTGTTATCTCCAGATACTGCAGGATGGCGCCTGCTGCAACAACGCCGTTATGCAGGTGGTCAACGCCGAATCCCTTGAGATTCTTCGTGCCGAAATGCTTCAGGAGCTTCTGGTGCGCTGTCTGGTCGGTAAACACCCAGTCGTCCATTTCGAACGTGCAGAGCCGTGTGCCGAAGTAGCGTTCAAAGTCCTGTTTCTTCGCACGGTCGAAGAGTACCTCCTTGGGTTGGAAGTTGCCCAGCAGCTTCTCGACGTAATCAAAGGTGCCTTCACCCGTCAGGAACTCACCGGTAGATATGTCTAAGAAACTTACCCCACAGGCACCTTTACCGAAATGTACTGCTGCAAGGAAGTTGTTTTCCTTGTAGTTCAGCACGTTATCGCTCAGGGCGACCCCTGGAGTGACAAGTTCGGTGATGCCACGCTTCACCATCTTGTCCATTGCCGAAAGTCCTTTTTTCCCTTTGATGGCCTCGCGTTTCTTCTTCGGATCCTCAAGCTGGTCGCAGATGGCCACTCGCTTTCCGGCACGGATGAGTTTTGGCAGATAAGTATCGAGGGCATGATGCGGGAACCCGGCCATCTCTATCGAATCGCAGTTTCCTCCGTTGTTACGGCGTGTAAGGGTGATACCGAGTATCTTTGCCGATTCCACGGCATCCTCACCATACGTCTCGTAGAAGTCGCCGCAGCGGAAAAGCATCAGGGCACCCGGGTGCTGTGCCTTCATCGAGAAGAACTGCTTCATCATCGGAGTCAGTCCCTTGTCGTCCTTTGCCATATCTTTTACTTCCTTATTAAGTCTGTTTCCTATTTTATCCTTAGACTTACAAAATTACAAAAATAAGGAGGAAAGCCCAAATAATTAATTACCTTTGTCAAAAATAAACACAAACATGGATATATTGATTATAGGATTAGGAGTTATCGGAACAACTTATGGTTCTGTTTTTAAAGAAGCTGGTCACAATGTTGAACATTACATTCGGGAAGGAAGTAATAAAAAAGACGTAACCAATATTGAAGTTACGTTATTAGACGGAAGAAAATCATCTAAAGGTATTCAAGTCAAGAGTGAGTATACGGTAAATTCATACTCAAAAAAAGAATATGACATGATTTTCATAAGTATTTCACAAGGAAAGATTGCCAATGTGATGGAGATACTGCAAAAAGAAGCATTCAAAGGAACAATACTCTTGTGCTGTAATCTATGGTATGACAAGCAATATCTTGACGGTATCATGCAAGGATACGATTATGTCTTAGGCTTTCCCGTTGCAGGAGGTTGCATAAGAACAAAAAGAGATGAGCTGGTTGCAAAGGCTGAACTTGATTGTTGTTTATTCGATCATTTCATGATAGAGTCTGAAAACAAGACAACAATATCAAATTACAAGGCTGTCTGCAATCTATTCAAGTCTTGTAATATCAAACTTGAGAAGCCTTATAATATGCTGGAGTGGATATGGATACACATGGCTGTCAATGCAGCAGTCATCTCGGTTATAGGAAAAAATGGAGATATAAATGACAGCACAGCTTCAGTTCATAAACTTATGAACTCTCTAAAGCTATTGACAACTGCCATAAAAACCATTCGTGAGACAACAAAAATAGCAGCTTCACGTGGCATCAATATGAAATATTACAGAAATGAATTATGGGTATATAAACTACCGGCTCAGCTTTCAGCTATTTTCATGAAACGTATGTTTGCCACAAATAACCTTACAAGAAGGATTATGGAACTGCATGGGAACATTGATGACTTGCAGTATATCTGCAATAGCGTATATAACGAAGGAAAAACGAACAATGTTCCAGCCCCTGTTTTCTATCAGTATTTAGAGGATATTAGAAGAAAAATGATCGAAGGCTAAAAGAAATATAAGGGAGGAAAGGAAGCAGCTTTTTAATCTCTGTCTGATACCAGATGGTAAGGCTGTCTTCGTCCCTTTCATTTCTAAAAGGCTATCACGCACAAAATTATTTTCATGAAAGAAAATGTTTTTCTTCACGAAAAGAAATATTTTTCTTCATGAACAGAAATATTTCTTTTCATGAAAATAATTCCGTCAAGGCTGATTATCGGCTGAAATAAGGATGGTAGATCAGGGGAGGAATTGTCTTTTCTCGGTGTTTACGGTTACTGTTTCTGTATTATAAATTCACCTTACCGTACTGCTTGATAAAGTTATTCGTTTTCTAATTGCTCTTCAGTAACCTTTGGAGCTATGAATTTGACAGCTTCCCTAAAAGCACTTACGAGGCTGATTTTTCGCTTTCTTATTTCATCACTTGACAGCAAATTAGCCTTGTTTCCTTTATGTTCAACAAGGATAAAGCCCAAGTCATCATAGCGCACACGTAGGCTGTCGGGCACTATCTGATGATAGGCTTTCCTGCATTTCTCCTGTTTTGTAAAGGAATCTGCACGTGAGCAGAGAAAGACGATGCGGTCGTCAATTTTGAAATAGTGCGAAGGATACATATCATCAACAGACCATTCTCCACCCATAAACGCATCATGATAAGCCGGGTGGATTATAAAGACGTCATTGTTGATATCGACACCATTTGTTATAACACCATGGTCTTCTGTCCCGACAGTAATCCTGCTTCGATGCGTTGTACGATTTCTTCAGGCAGGATATTGTTCATACAGGCGAAGTCGCCACGATGGCAGGGTCTGTTGCCGAAGACGGAACAGGGACGGCAGGGCAGAGTGGTAATCTGCACGGCATCCTCCGCCTTCTGGTTCCATCCCATGAATCCGCAGTAAGGGTGTGTTGCCCCCCATACGCTTACGACCCTCGTACCGGTGAGGGAGGCCAGGTGCATGTTGGCACTGTCCATGGAGAGCATGGTGTCGAGGTGGCTCATGAGGATGAGTTCCTGTTCCAGTCCTTTAAGGGCATTGGCAACGCATAGACATTGCGGAAACTCTGCTGCCCAGCCGTTCAGCACTTCAATTTCCCGTCTGCCACCGCCGAAGAGGAAGATGCGCCAGGAAGGATGCTGTTTTGTGAGCAGAGAGATGACCTTTCCCATCTTCTCCTGTGGATACATCTTGCCGGCATGGGCAGCGAAGGGTGCGATGCCGATCCAGCATTCATCAGGCTGTTTTACACCTATTATATTAGGGAGGTTCCGGAGGTCGCCGCCTTTCTGTGGGAAGATACTCTTGAAATCGGTTTTGACAGGATAGCCCAGCTGTCCAAGCACATCCGCATAGTTGTGGAAGGAGGTGGGCTGCTGTGCGAACACCTTGTTCTCTTTCCGGCACAGCTGTCTTTTCCCTTTCTTGTGTTTGTTGATATGTGCCACAGGATAGCCGCCAAGAAGGAAGCGCAGGCGGAGGTAACGTGTGCGGAGAACATTGTGGAGGTCGGCCACGGCAGTGGGCTGCTTGGCAAGCAGACGGCGGTATAGCCTGTTGAGGCCTGCCATCCCCTTGTATTCTCCTTTCAGGTCAGCCGCCATGAAGCATACGTTCGGTGCAAGGTCCTGGAAGAAAGGCTGTGCGAATGGACGGGAAAGAACGCTGATCCTCACATCGGGATACTGTCTCGCAAGCGAGTAGACGATGGGAACTGTCATGGCGACATCGCCCATGGCCGAGAAACGGATGATAAGGAGGTGTGAGGTCTTCATAGGATGATGGGCGGTGACGAGAGGCTGTAGGTGGTGATAGGCGGTGATGGGTGGTGATAGGCGATGATAAGCGGTGGTGATTTTGCCCCAGTTATCCCCTGACAAGACCCCTCATCGGTGATTACTCCCCTCTCCATTCGGAGAGGGGTTGGGGGTGAGGCCTGAGCTTACTTCTTCTTGTTATTATAAAGTATCGGGTTTGTTGCAGGGTCGTTGTACATCTTCATCTGTCGGTACACTTTCATGTACTTCCTTCCGTGCTGGATGTCATCGAGCAGCTGGTCGATGGCAAGGCTGAGGTCCTTCTGCTGTTCGAGGAGGATGTTCAGCTTCGACCTGCATTTCTCGATGTGTTCGGCCGGTGCATCTGTGCGTTCGGTCTGCTCCTTCATGTGGTAGATTTTCAGTGCCAGAATTGACAGCCGGTCTACCGCCCATGCCGGACTTTCCGTGTTGATGGTTGCCTCGGGCAAGGGTGCCACATCTGAGTAGAGCTGACGGAAGTAGGAGTCGATCTGTTCCACAAGGTCAGTACGGTCCTGGTTGGACCGGTCGATGCGGTGTTTCAGGCTCATTCCGTTCTCCGGGTTGATGTGCGGGTCACGGATGAGGTCCTCGAAATGCCACTGGACTGTGTCTATCCAGCACTTCAGGTAGAGCCGGTTCTCGATGGAATCCCTGTCATAAGGGTTACTGATGGGGGTATCTACATTATCCGTGATGTGGTAATCGCGGATTGCCTGATTGAAAATCTCGTTACAATGCTCTGTAAATGACATTCGGTTTTTATTTTTCTGTTTATTTTGCAAATATATAGTAAAATCCTTAAAGCGCAAAATAAATACCGTTGTTTTTCTTTGTAAGGAATCCAGGGAAATCTTGCCGGACGGCGTACTGCACCAGACAGGCAACAGCATGGCAGGATAATTAAAGGTTTGAATGAACTGATATAATCATTTGATTTGTCGCCAGATAAAGTAACAAAATGCTTAAAAAGCTGCACAAATACATATACTATGTGCAGTTAAATGTGCTTTTTTGAGTAAAAAACTTGCATACATCGAAAAAAAACAGTTCCTTTGCAAGCGCATTTTAGAATTTGGAAATCAATATTAAACAATTAAAACTTACAATTATGTCAGAAATTGAATCAAAGGTAAAGGCTATTATCGTAGATAAGCTCGGTGTTGACGAGGCTGAAGTAAAGCCGGAAGCAAGCTTCACAAACGACCTCGGCGCTGACTCACTGGACACAGTAGAGCTCATCATGGAATTCGAGAAGGAGTTCGGTATCTCTATTCCGGACGATAAGGCTGAGAAGATCGCTACCGTAGGCGACGCAATCTCTTATATTGAGGAGAACGCAAAGTAAGCGTCTGCTCAAGATAAAAGTACCAAGCAAAGCCTATCCCTTTGCTTGGCTTTTTTTTTAGCTTTACTTTTTTAGTTTATATTTCAACGCATGGAATTAAAAAGAGTAGTCGTAACAGGTCTGGGCGCCGTTACTCCGTTGGGTAACACTCCTGAGGAGACCTGGCAGAACATGCTGGCAGGGAAGAGCGGTGCAGCTCCTATTACAAGTTTCGATACAACCCAGTTCAAGACGCAGTTCGCCTGTGAGGTAAAAGGCCTGAACATCAATGATTACATTGACCGCAAGGAGGCCCGCAAGCTCGACCGCTACACCCAGCTGGCAATGATCAGCGCCATCCAGGGTGTAAAGGATGCGGCAATCGACCTGGAGACGGCCGACAAGAACCGCATCGGTGTCATCTATGGTGTGGGCATCGGCGGTATCAAGACCTTCGAGGATGAGGTGAGCTACTATGCGACCCATCCGGAGAACGGTCCCAAGTTCAATCCCTTCTTCATCCCGAAGATGATTGCGGACATCGCAGCCGGACAGATCAGCATCCACTTCGGATTCCACGGTCCTAACTATACGACGACCTCCGCCTGTGCTTCTTCGAGCAATGCGCTGGCAGCTGCATTCAACCAGATCCGTCTTGGCAAGGCCGACATCATCGTCAGCGGTGGTGCTGAGGCTGCCATCTGCGCCTGCGGTGTGGGTGGTTTCAATGCCATGCATGCCCTGTCTACACGCAACGACGACCCGGAACACGCTTCCCGTCCGTTCTCTGCAAGCCGCGACGGCTTCGTGATGGGTGAGGGTGCCGGCTGCCTGATTCTCGAGGAGCTGGAGCATGCGAAAGCCCGCGGTGCCCGGATCTATGCTGAGATGATCGGTGAAGGTGAGTCGGCTGATGCCTATCACATCACTGCTTCTCACCCGGAAGGACTCGGTGCCAAGCTCGTCATGAAAGCAGCTCTTGAGGATGCAGGTCTGAAGCCAGAGGACATCGACTATATCAACGTCCACGGTACATCTACCCACGTCGGCGACATCTCTGAGGCGAAAGCCATCAAGGAGCTGTTCGGTGAGGCTGCCTACAAGCTGAACATTTCTTCTACCAAGAGTATGACCGGCCACCTCCTCGGTGCGGCAGGTGCCGTAGAGGCCATGGCGTGTGTACTGTCTGTCAGAAACGACATCGTTCCTCCTACCATCAACCACAAGGAAGATGACAAGGATCCGGAACTGGACTACAACCTGAACTTCACGTTCAACAAGGCCCAGAAGCGCGAGGTACGTGCTGCGCTCAGCAATACCTTCGGTTTCGGCGGCCACAATGCTTGTGTTGTATTCAAGAAGTATGCTGAATAATATTATTGACAGGATAAGGCTCCCTTTCCGCAAGGAGAAGGAGCTTTATCTGTCCTTGTACCAGATCATCGGCATCATCCCACACGATATCACTTATTACAAGACAGCACTCCTGCACAAGAGTGTCGCACGGCGTAATGCAAAGGGTAAGCCTGTAAACAATGAACGGTTGGAATTCCTTGGCGATGCCATCCTTGATGCCATCGTCGGCGACATTGTCTACGAACATTTCCCGGGGAAGCGGGAAGGTTTCCTTACCAATACACGTTCGAAGATCGTACAACGCGATACGCTCAACCGGCTGGCAAAGGAGATGGGTATCAACCAGCTGATTCTCTCCAACGGCCACTCGTCTTCACATAACAGTTATCTGGGAGGAAATGCCTTTGAGGCGCTGGTCGGCGCACTCTATCTCGACCATGGTTACAATGCCTGCATGAAGTTCATGAAGACCCGGATTCTCGGCGAACTCATCAATATTGACAAGGTGGCCTACAAGGAGGTGAACTTCAAGTCGAAGCTCATTGAATGGAGCCAGAAGAACAAGGTGAAGATGGAATTCAAACTGATTGAGAACCAGAAGGACAAGCAGGGAAGCCCTACTTTCTACTTTCAGGTACTCATGGAAGGGCTGCCATGCGGTGAGGGGCGCGGCTACTCGAAAAAGGAAAGCCAGCAGGAGGCTTCCAAGCTGACACTCCAGCGTCTGCGCCGCGAACCGCAGTTCATCGACGAGGTGTTCTCGGCCAAGGCCAGCCGCACGAAGATGGAGGAAGAGCCGGTGCTGGACGTGCCGGAAACATCGCAGGATATGAACTTCATCGTGGGTGCGGAGACTGAGATGGAGAAGCACGAGAACCCTTTCCAGGAAGAGGTCTTCGACGAGAAGTCGTCGGCTGCCGATGAGAAGGGGTATGGGAAGGCGACCGGTTCAGAGAAAGCGGAATCCGGCAAGACAGCCTGCGACCGTGATTTCCCCGATGGATCTTTACCACAGGGAAACGACAGGGAGGCCATCATCGCCGCTGCTGAGGCAGAAGCCTTTGAGGCGGAGATGTAGTAGGAGGGGGATAAGCGGATTATAAATGGGGATAGGCGATAATGAGTTGCCCTAATCCCCATTACCTATTTATCCTCGCCTACAATCGCCTATCCCTCACAGGTCATCATCGCTTATCCCCGCCTATCATCGCTTATCTCAAATAAATTGTGTACTTTTGCACCAGAGATATAAACGTTTATTTAAGCATGGCATTAAAATGTGGTATAGTAGGACTGCCGAATGTCGGCAAGTCCACGCTTTTCAACTGTCTGAGCAGTGCCAAGGCACAGGCAGCCAACTTCCCTTTTTGTACGATTGAGCCGAACCTCGGTGTCATCACTGTTCCTGACGAGCGGCTGAACAAGCTGGCAGAGATTGTCCATCCGGGACGCATCGTACCTGCTACCTGCGAGATTGTCGACATAGCAGGACTTGTAAAGGGTGCTTCAAAGGGTGAAGGGCTGGGCAACAAGTTCCTTGGCAACATCCGTGAGTGCGATGCCATCATCCATGTTGTCCGCTGCTTCGAGGATGACAACGTGGTACGAGAGGGCGGTATGGCTGTCAATCCGGTTGAGGATAAGGAAATCATAGACACCGAACTGCAGCTCAAGGACCTCGAAACCATCGAGGCGCAGCTCTCGAAACAGCAGAAGATAGCCGCTGCGGGTAACAAGGATGCCAAGCTGATGGTGTCTGTCCTGGAGGCTTATAAAGAAGTACTGGAGCAGGGGAAGAACGCCCGCAGCGTGGAGTTTGACAGCAAGGAGGAACAGCAGGCCGCCCACGACCTCTTCCTCCTGACGACAAAACCGGTGCTTTATGTCTGCAACGTCGATGAGGACAGTGCCAAGACCGGCAACGAATACAGCCGGCAGATTGAGCAGATTGCTGCCGAGGAGGGAGCGGAGGCCATGATCATCGCTGCCAAGACCGAGGAGGACATTGCGTCTCTCGACAGCTACGAGGACAAGAAGATGTTTCTGGAAGAGCTCGGGCTGGAGGAGAGCGGCGTGAGCCGGCTCATCAAGAAGGCCTACCACCTGCTGAACCTCCAGACCTTCATCACCGCCGGAGAGATGGAGGTAAAGGCCTGGACCTTCCACAAGGGCTGGAAAGCTCCGCAGTGTGCCGGCGTCATTCACACCGACTTTGAGAAGGGTTTCATCCGTGCGGAGGTCATCAAGTACGACGATTACCTCAGGTATGGTTCAGAGGCTGCCATTCGCGAAGCCGGCAAGCTCGGTATTGAAGGCAAGGATTACGTGGTGCAGGACGGCGACATCATGCACTTCAGGTTCAACGTATAGCGTCTTGCCCTCCATCCCTTCTCCAGACCGAAGGTCACCGGCCGAATGCACCGGGGAGAGGGATTCGAGGATGAGGCTGTTCTGATTTCTTTTATCTTATGAACAATCTACTTTACATCGTCTGGCAGCCCGAAGAGGTAATCTTCCGCATCGGCTCGGTTCCTGTCCGCTGGTACGGAATGTGCTGGCTCGTGGGACTTGTCCTGGGTTATTTTCTGATGCAGTGGCTCTACAGGCGGCACAAATTCCCTGACGAGAAGTTCGACCCGCTTTTCCTCTATGTCTTCTTCGGCGTACTGGCAGGTGCCCGGTTGGGTCACTGTCTCTTCTATGAGCCGCAGGACTTCCTTACTTCATGGGACGGATTCCTCTCCATCTTCATTCCTTTCCACCACCTTGCCGACGGATCGTGGAAATACGTGGGCTATCAGGGGCTGGCATCCCACGGCGGAGTGGCCGGACTGCTCATCGCACTCTATCTCTACATCCGCCGGTCGGGGATGAATACCTGGGTGGTGCTCGATTTCTTCGGCATCTGCTCGGGCATCACGGCCTGTTTTATCCGGCTTGGAAACCTGATGAATTCGGAAATCATCGGTAAGGTGACGGACGTGCCGTGGGCGTTCATCTTCTACAATGTCGACACCCACCCGCGCCATCCCGGGCAGCTCTATGAAGCCATTGCCTACCTCGTATTCTTCGTTGTCATCTTCCTGATTTACCGGAAACATCCGGAGAAGGTCGGGACAGGGCTCTACTTCGGTCTCTGCCTCACGCTTATTTTCACTTTCCGTTTCGCCATCGAATACACCAAGGAAGTGCAGGAAGCCTTCGAGGCGGGCTTGCCCATTGACATGGGACAGATCCTCAGCCTTCCGCTCATCGCTATAGGTGTGTGGGCCATCCTGCGGTCGAGGGGAAAAGAATACGGGAGGCAGTAACAATCCGTCAGACTGTCATCGCTCTGTTCCGGATGATTACGGTTCCGGTAAACATTCCCTATATAAGTCAGTCATGGGCACATCTTGATATATATTGTATTGACAGGAATATGACTTTCTTACCCTTTCCTACCTGTGTGTTGGTGTCCATCTCGGGTGGTGTCGTCGGCAGACACCAATGGTGTGAGCACCCGACACCTTACGAGTTTTTGCCGGGTTGGAGGCTACTTGCAGTTTAAAAGCCGACAAAACTTATCGGATCTGGGACTTATCTTGCCGAAAGCAATATAGGATTTTCTGCCTAAGGGAGATGCCATATGGGAAGTCAGGCCATTTAAGTTTTATCGGACAGCAATAACTCTGAATAAGTGCCAGAATTGAAAAAGGTGTGTCGGAAATATTCCAGCACACCTTTTTAGATTCTTCCTGTTCATTTTATTCAATTCTCACCGCCGTACCGGAGCACGTCACCATAAGCATCGAGCTGCCCTGTCCGACAGTTTCATAATCGAGGTCGATGCCGACAATGGCGTTGGCTCCCAGCTCTTCCGCCCGCTGCATCATCTCCTGGAGTGACGTGTCCTTGGCTTCACGGAGCACTTTCTCGTAGGCACCGCTGCGTCCGCCGATGAAGTCGCGGATGCCGGCAAGGAAGTCCTTGAAAACGTTTGCACCGATAATGGTCTCGCCTGTTACCAGTCCTTTGTACGCTTGGATGGGATGACCTTCAATGGTCGGAGTTGTCGTGATAATCATAAGATTTTGTTTTTGATTGTTTCTGAAAACGAACGGCTGCTTCCCTGCATGGGCAGGACCGCCGTGCGGCAAAGGTAGCAAAAAGACCGCACAATTGTATGAAGGCTGATAATAATTTTGTAATTTTGCAACATAAAGATTATAAACAGCTCTCTTATGCAAGACTTGGTTATTTACAATACGCTGCACCGGAAGAAGGAACTCTTCCAGCCGATAGCAGCCCCCCACGTGGGCATGTATGTCTGCGGACCTACCGTTTACGGTGATCCGCATCTCGGGCATGCCCGGCCTGCCATCACCTTCGACATTCTCTTCCGCTATCTGAGGCACATCGGGTACAAGGTGCGCTACGTGCGCAACATCACTGATGTGGGCCATCTGGAGCATGATTCGGACGAAGGCGACGACAAAATAGAGAAGAAGGCACGCCTCGAACAGCTGGAACCGATGGAAATCGCGCAGCATTACACCAACCGTTACCACGATGCGATGCGTGCGCTGAACGTTCTTCCGCCGAGCATCGAGCCGCATGCAACAGGCCACATCATCGAGCAGGAAGAGCTTGTAAAGCAGATTCTTGCCAACGGATATGCCTACGAAAGTAACGGCAGCATTTACTTCGATGTGGAGAAATACGACAAGGACCACCACTACGGCATCCTCTCCGGGCGCAACCTCACCGACATGATCAACAACTCGCGCGAGCTGGCAGGAGTAGGTGAGAAACACAACCAGGCCGACTTCGCACTCTGGAAGCGTGCCATGCCGGAACACATCATGCGCTGGCCCTCACCGTGGAGCGACGGATTCCCCGGCTGGCACTGCGAATGTACGGCGATGGGGCGGAAGTATCTGGGCGAACACTTCGACATCCACGGCGGGGGAATGGACCTCATCTTCCCGCACCATGAGTGCGAGATCGCACAGGCCGTGGCCTCCCAGGGCGACCAGATGGTGAAGTACTGGATGCACAACAACATGATTACCATCAATGGACAGAAGATGGGCAAGTCGCTCGGCAACTTCATCACGCTTGAACAGTTCTTCACCGGCAGGCACGAAACGATCACGCAGCCCTATTCGCCCATGACCATCCGCTTCTTTATCCTCTCGGCGCATTACCGTGGGACGGTCGACTTCTCCAACGAGGCATTGCAGGCTGCCGAGAAGGGCTATGAACGGCTGATGAACGGCATTGAAGACCTGGGCCGTATCCAGGCCTCCGCAGCCTCCGACGGAAATACCGGCAAGTTCGTATCGGCCTTCCGGAAGAAGTGCTACGAGGCGATGAACGACGACCTGATGACGCCTGCCGTCATCTCGGAACTCTTCGAGGCCTGCCATCTTGTGAACATCCTCATCGATCACAAAGCGCAGATTTCTGCCGATGACCTCAAGGAACTCACGGAGGCGATGCACCTCTTTGCCTTCGACATCCTCGGTCTGAAGAACGAGCGCAGTGCCGACAATGATGCCCGTGAGGAGGCTTACGGAAAGGTTGTCGATATGGTGCTCGACCTCCGTGCCAAGGCGAAGGCCGAGAAGAACTGGGCCGTCAGCGACCAGATCCGCGATGCCCTCTCCGCTGCCGGCTTCCAGGTGAAGGACACCAAGGACGGTGTCACGTGGAAGCTCGACCGGTAAGTAATGATGTAGCAACGCTTGCACGGAAAATCCCGCCCAGCACATTGTGTGAAGGGCGGGATTTTGTTATGGTGTTTTCTTTTCTTACATTCTTATAAATCTTTCTTTCGGAAGATGCGCAGGGAAAGGAAGTAGGGGACGATGATCCACAGCAGGAGCAGCAGTGAGGACACGACGATTCCACCGGCAGCCCCGAGGAACTCCTTGAAGGCGGCACCGCCATATCCCATCATGGCCGATACATCCATCTTGAGGATGACCTGGAAGCGGGTCAGGTCGAGTGGATTGAGCATGAGCAGAGCCAGCAGCGGTGTCTCTACAGGCCAGTCGCTTAGCAGGAACAGGGCATAGAGCAGGACAGCATCGTAGATCATTGTGAAGAGCAGCCAGATGAGAATGGAGATACCCGTGCCGCGTGTCTTGTCGCTGGCGAGCATGGTCGTCAGGAAAGCCAGGGAGACGAATATCTGCGTGGTGACACATCCCATGAGCAGCAGCACCAGTCCTGTTCCCCAGTCCGTATAGAGCAGCATGGGGATACCCGCACCCAGCAGGAAGGCGATGAGCAGGCTGGAAGAGACTCCCGTATAGAGGCTTTGCCAGATGCGCCGCCGCTCGACGGGCTGACTCAGCAGCAGTACGAGGAAATCGTGTGCGTCGTACAGATACGTCACCGTATAGAGCAGGGACATGAGCGGCGTGACGAACAGAATGATATTGAGTATTGTCAGTGCGCCTTTCGATTCGTTGTCCTGCAGCAGCAGAGAGGTCCATGACAGCAGGGCCAGCAGGACAAAATAAAAGACAACGACCCTGCTTTTGACGTTGTCCATGAAGATGATCTTTGTTATCTTTCCCATAGTTTTATTGGTGTTTACCGCTCTTCTTTAAATAATACATGACCGCCTGTGACACGTTGTCCTGGCAGGTCTCATGCAGGAGCTGTTCTACTGGTTTGAAGAACAGGATGTGTCCCTCCTCCATGAAGATGATGTGTGTGGCGATGCCCTCCAACTCGCTGAGGATGTGGGAGGTGATGAACACCAGTTTGTTCTTCTCCCTGACAATCTTGTCTTTCAGAATGCTGGCGGCAATGGGGTCCAGGCTTGCCGTAGGCTCATCGAGGATGAGGATGTCCGGATTGAAAAGGAATGCCAGAGCGGCGTTTACCTTCTGGCTTGTCCCTCCGGACAGGGTTTTCGTCTTTTTGCCGGCAATGACTTCAATCTCAAAGGCATCATAGAGTTCCTTGTCGAGATTGTCGCTGTCCTTGCGTACGTCACGGATGGTCCTGAATGTCTCGCCTACGCTCATGTTCTCCGGGAAGCAACTGTTCTGCGGCATGAAGCCGATGTGTCGGCGGTATGAGGGATTGTCCTGTACGTTCATGCCGTCAACCAGGACCTCACCTGACTGCGGCGTTGCCAGTCCGAGGATACATTTCATCAGTGTCGTCTTGCCGCATCCGTTCGGTCCCACGAAGCCGATGCACTGTCCCTGTTCCAGCTGCAGATTGATGTCGTGCAGCACATGCTGTCTGCCGTAAAACTTATTGAGGTTCTTGATGGTAATCATATCTTGTAAGATTTCATGTGGGGATATTCATCGACATAATTGTCGGGGGTCACGGATGGAAGTACCTTCTCTGTGGCGTCCAGCAGGTTCATCAGGAAGCTGTGGAAGAAGAACAGGACGTTCTCGTTCTGTTCGGCCAGCATGGAGAAAAGGCTGAGCGGATGGAAGGGAACGTCGCCGTAACCGTTCTTGTCAAGGTCGTAACCCTCGTATTTGTCCCAGTAGTTTCCGTTGACCGTATTGCGGTTGTAACTCACGTTGGTGGTCATGTCAAAGGTGTTCCCGAGGAAGTTGTTGCAGGTGATGGTATCATTGGTGCTGGCCGAAATCAGCCGCATTCCCCATCCGTTGGCCTTGATTTCATTGTGATGTACCAGCAGGTCGGATCCGCCGTCTACCAGCAGTCCCACCGTGTTGTTGCGGAAACGGTTTCCTTTGATGGTGCTGTATTGCAGCTCTTTGATGAGCAGTCCGTAGGAGGATGTCCCCTGGTTGAACTCGAAGATGTTGTTGAGCATTGTCACGTTGTGGGCGAACATCACCGCCACTCCTGCCTGGTTGTGGCTGAAATGATTGGAACTGTAGACGTTGAAATGGGAGAACATGAAATGCAGTCCGTAGCGTTCGCAGCCGTTGACCGTATTGCAGTCGATGTGCGAACTGTTGACGAACTCCAGGTAGATGCCGTCCCGGTTGTGCCCGATCTTGTTGCCAGTAATGTGCATATGGTCGCATTTCCAGCAGTGTACGGCGTTTCCCATGATGGGGTTGAGCGTGATGTTGCTGGAGATGTCGTTGCCTGCAACCGTGCAGTGCCTGCAGTTCTGGAACATCACGCTGAACTGGTTGGCGCGGAACACGCAGTTGCGTACCGTGACGTTCTGCACGTTTTCGGCATGCAGGCCGCTGTAGTCTATCTGTGAGGAACGGCCGGAGTTCTGTATCTGCAAGCCTTCCACGACGGCATTGTCTGCCTTGATGCTGACCACGTTGCCCCGCTGTCCACCGTCCACGACGGGGTGTCCCGTCCCTCTGAGCAGGACAGGCTTGTCGATGAGCAGGTGTTCTTTATAGACCTTATTCCCATAGACAAGAATCACGTCATGAGGCTTTGCCGTGTGCAGAGCCTTACTTATGGAAACGAATGCCTTGCCTTTTCCGACCTCGATTGTCCGTGCAGACAATGAGGACACAGATAGGGCAAGGCATAAGGAAAATGTTAATGTTCTGCGTGCTGTATCTTTAATCTTTCCCATGAATCAAGGAGAATAGAACGGGTCTTGACGGCGAACTTCTGGGCATGAGCGCGATTGCGAAAGGCTGCCACGCCGCCATTCATAGGACTCTTGATGTCCTGTCCGAGAACAAGTCCTGCCTGCTTGATGTCTATCAGCGAGTCAGGATGCTCATAGTCGGCCACGTAAATTTTTTCGACTGTGCTGTCCGAGAGGTTCTTGGCATTCATGTAATGGAACAGGCAGGACAGGTCGTCGAACTTGAAGCACTTGCCTTTGTCCGTGATGAATTCACAGGCGAACCTGGGAACTTCTATGGTCATTCCACAGCCGGCGCAGTCTTCTTTCCCGAGACTGATGGGCTGGGGCCTGTTGTCATGCGTACAGGCCACCAGAGAGACGAGCGTCAGCATCAGCACTGCGGCTGACACTGCTACACCCGTCAGATGAGTGGTGATAGTCTTTTTCATTTACCGGATATTTTCAGTTCTTCTTGTTTCCGAAGACACCCATCTCCTTGATTACTACGAAGGCAAGGAGAAGTCCTGCAGCAACCAGGAGATAGCCTCCGAGGTCCGGCTGGGACAGTGCGTCGAAGTTCAGTAGCTGCTTCTCGCCGATGATAGGCGGCTGATAAGCCATCCCCGGCACCTTGATAGGAGCATCGGGCGACAGATTATGGCCGTAGACATACGTCCAGTGGTAGAAATCGACGAAGCCGAGGATGCCGAAGATACCGAAGGAAATCAGCGATGCGATGCTCAGCTTCTTGCTCTTCATAATCGCTGCGACCAGGAACAAGATGGCAAAGGTGCAGAGCAGGATCGGCAGTACCGTGAATTCCCAGAAGTCGCCCGGGTGGATCTGTGCCATGCCTACGTAGTGGTTCAGTTCGTTGATCTTGTAGAGATCGTTTCCATCATCACCTCCGGAGACACCCTCCGTGCCTCCAATATAAAGCACCATGCCCTCCGGATACTGTGGGGCCGAGAGGTCGATGCGCCATACCGAAGTGAAAGCACTCACTGCTGTGAACAGTGCTGCAACGATGAGCAGTATCATGCTCGATTTTGTTATCTTACCGGAAAAACTCAATTTCATGTTCTTTACAGATTTAAGCACCTGTCGCTCATGCCTGCCGGACATTCTGTCCTTGTACAGGCGATGAGGACAGGTCATTGGATTCTGACTTGTTTTCAGTGATTATTTTCTCTTGTGTGTCGTAGGAGCTGCAGCCGACTGGGTCGTCGGTTTCGTGGCAGCGAACTGTGACGGCAGCTTGTCGTCGATGGTGAAGCTCAGCGGTGTGTTGCTGCCCTTCGGAGAGACGCGGGCATATCCCTGCATTTCCTGATGGAGCGCACTGCAGAAGTCGGTACAGTAGAACGGAAGGATGCCTACCCTGTTCGGAATCCATTTCAGCGTGCAGGTCTCACCCGGCATGACGAGAATCTCGGCATTGTTGTTGCCCTTTACGGTGAAGCCGTGCGGTATGTCCCACTCCTGCTCGATGTTCGTCACGTGGAAATAAACCTCGTCACCCAGCCTGATGCCCTCGATGTTGTCGGGAACGAGGCGTGAGCGGATGGCTGCCATGTAGATGTCCACGCGGTTGCCGTGACGCTCCACACGTGCCTGCTGGGCAGTGCTTATCTTGTAAGGATTGTGGTTGTCGGCCAGGCGGGTGAAGTACATCATGTTCGGTTTCAGCATATCTGCTGCGATGGCACTGGCATAGTGGGGTTCGCCGAGGGTCGGGAATTCCAGGATCAGACGCATCTTCTTCCCGCTGATGTCATAGAGCTGTGCTGCCTGGCAAAGCTCCGGACCCGTCGGCAGGAAGCAATCCTTCGTAATCTTGTTGTAGGCTACCATGTACTTTCCGTAGGGCTTCTTGGTGTCGGCACCCAGTACGGACAGATGGCCGATGGAGTAATAAGTAGGGATGCGGTCTTCTATCTGGCAGTCTTTCAGTCTCCATTTCACAATCTCCGAAGAGATGAAGAAGCTGGTATAGGCGTTGCCGTCAGCATCGAACTCGGTATGGAGTGATCCCAGCCCCGGCGACTGTACTTCACCGTGCAGGGCAGATTCATACTTGATGACGTTGATGCCGTCGACCTTGCCGTCGAACTGGTGGTTCTTGATGGCATCCTGTATCTTCGTGAAGCTGAATACAGGCAGGTTGGCACTCAGCTTGCCGTTGCCTACAATGTACTCGCCGGACGGGTCCACGTCCACGCCGTGCGGAGACTTCGGACATGGGATGAGGTAAAGGAAGTCGTTGTATTTCCTGGTATCAATCACCTTCACCTTGTTCAGGATTTCGGAAGTGGCCTGCTCGGTGTCTTCGTGCATCACGTTGTGCGCATACTTACAGGGCTTCCAGTCGAAGTCGCCCTTTGCTGCGTGTTCCGCAGCCTTCTTCCAGTTGATGGCGAGGATGTAGTCCTTGTCGTTGTGAGAAGCGTTGACCTCCAGAAGGGAGTGGGCCTCCTCGGTGTTGTAGCAGGTGAAGAACGACCAGTCGGCAGAGGCATTCTTGCCGCTGTGGCTCAGGTCGTAGTTGAACGGCGGCAGAGCCAGCTGGAAGTCCAGACTGAGACCGCCGGTGTTCTTGTCTACCTTTATATAAGAAATGTGTCCGCGGAACTTCTCCTTGTAGTCCTTGATGGGCACGTCACCGTTCTCGTAGTCGGCCGGGACGCTGAAGCGGGTACCTGCCACGATGTACTCTGTGTTGCAGGTGATGAACGGCGAAGCATGGTTGCCGCTCGTATTCGGCAGTTCGATAATTTCTGCCGTACGGAAGCTCTTGAGGTCGATGCGTGCAATACGCGGCGTGTTGTTGGCATTGATGAACAGCCAGCGGCCGTCGTACATGGCATCGGTCTCGGAAAGCTGTGTATGGTGCGAGTCGTCCCATGGTACGAATCCGAAGGATGTGTTCAGCATGGGTTTGGTGTTCTCATCATAGCCATAGCCGTTTTCACCGTTCTGTGAAAAGACGGGGATTACCTTGAGCAGGCGGCCGGACGGGATGCCATAGACAGCCACCTGTCCGCTGAAGCCTCCCGACACGAAGTCGTAGTACTCGTCATAGTGCCCGGGAGCAACGTAGACCTGCTTGGCTGCATCGTCGTCGACTGCAATCTGCCCGGTCTTCTTGGGCTTGCAAGAATGCAGCATACCGCCGAAGGCAATGAGCGATGCCAGCGAAAATAGAATAGACTTTTTCATAATGAAGATCAATTAAAAGTTTTGTTTTGAGGGCATAAAGGTATGGAATTTTAAAGAGATATGCAAATTATAAAGCAATATAATGTTTCCTTTATGAATAATCTGCTGTCGACGAAAGGGGAAAAGCCTGTAGAACTGTTCCGTAGGCCGCCCATGAAGAATTCCGGAGGTTTCCAGATATAAACGGCAGGGAACGCCAGGACTGTCAGGCCATTGGTCTTATCCGGGCATGAGACTTGCAGGAAAGGGAGAAAAAGCGTAACTTTGCAGGCAGACAACAACCCTTTAAGAAAAATCATGAGCAGACTGTCATCCTTCCTCCGCAGCAGATGTACATTGCAGGGAAATGCCACCTCCTGGCGCACGAGTGTTGCGTCAGGAGGTGGCATTTTCCTGTTTCTCTATCTTCTGCAGCCGTTCGGGATCAGTCAGTACCGGGGCAGTATTTTCCTGATGTGCCTGGGCTTCGGCGTACTGACCGCCTGTGTCCTGTGGCTGGGTTCAGTCCTTTTCTTCAAGACGCTGTCGTACAGGAAAATCCCGGTGACCAACGGACATCAGATTCTGTACGGTATCGGCATTGAACTGGCCATGGCAGTCTCCATGACGGTCTATGCCGCCTTCTTTTTCCATATCCCGTTGACGGGAAGGCTGTTCTGGGTCTTCTTTTACTGGACTTTCCTTGTCTGGGTGATCGTCACGGGCATTTTTACGCTGATCAACTACAACCGGATGCTGAACGGCAGACTGGAAGAGCTGATACGGAAGACCACCGATGAGCAGGCGGGCATTGTCATCACGCTGCACGACCAGAATCTTCGGGGAGCCGACCTCACCCTGCCCATCAACGACCTGCTGTATATCGAATCGCGAAAAAACAATGTCTGTGTGTGTTACCGGAATGAAGGCAAAACGGTGAAAACCGAACTCCGGTCAACACTGGCAGCCTTGAAAGCCGCCCTGCCTTACGACAATATCTTCCAGTGCCACCGTTCGTTTCTTGTGAACATCAACAACATCAGCTCTGCTAAAGGCAATTCCAACGGTTACCAGCTGCGTCTCTCCGGCTGTGATGACACCGTCCCTGTCTCCCGCACTTTTGTCCCAGGACTCCGCCGATTCGTCGGTTGACGGGTTGCCCATGGCGTGATGGAAAGGGCAGGGACGGTCTGTCCGTTGCGGGGAGGAAGCCTTTATGTTTCGGCAGACAGTCCGGTCGTCGCTCTTGCCGGGATAGACCGGGAATAGATGCGATGGGGAGCATTGACACTGCAGCCTGCCGCAACCCGCTTTCTTCCCGGCGGCATATCGCAAGAGAGTTGTCCCTCGACACGTCTGGTGTTCACGGCCAGCACAATGTGTGTCGGGCATCAACACATCGGCAGAAGGTGGCTATGTCTGCACCTTGTCACTATCATATAGATGGTAAGGGGGCAATGTGCAGTATTCGGGAGAATGTTTACCAGGCTGTAATAATCTCTTTGCCATCTTTTTAATGGTAATCAATGAGGATATATGAAAAGCATGTTCTGAAAAATCCATGCTGGTCTGTTCCTACGGTTCAGCTACCATATCAACTTTTGACACACTCTCTCGGGGTGACAGGGGTTCTTAGTCATTCGTCCCGAAACATAGCATCTCAGTGGTCCGGATAGCTATGCGGCCCGCATTCTCGTCGTCTGTCCCTGATATTTGGAGGCAGCCGGAAGGTTTCATACTTTTGCAGCGAAGATTTATGTTTCACTTGTTAAATTCAAAGCGTATGAAGACTTTAGTTTCTAAACTCGTCGTTATCGTTGCCCTTATGTGTGCAACCAGTGTGAAAGCCCAGGATGCCCGTCCGTCTGACAGACAGTTGGAGACGGCATTAAGCAAGGTGAATGCCGATGAGGCGGTGTCTGTTGTGAAAGGGATGGATGAACTGAAACGGATAGAGGCACAGACTCCTGATGCGTGGCTGCCTGTTTATTACCGGACGCTCTTTGCCCTCCAGTATGCCGTCCGTTTCCCGCAGGACAGTTATTCCACGTTGTTTCTGGATGCCGTAAAGACGGATGTCGAGGCATTGCAGTCGAAGGAGGATGCCGACCGCTCAGAGGCGTTGACGCTCAAAGGGCTCTATTACACGGCCCTCATCGTGCAGAATCCTCCAGTGAACGGGAAGCGGTATTGTGTGGATGCCATCATTGCCTACAAGTCGGCAATAGGTGTCAACCCGGATAATCCCCGCGCCCGACTGCTCCTTTACATCTTCTTCGATCAGATGAGCAAGGCCACCGGAAAGCCCAGCATGAACGGCCCGGAGGAGCTGGCGACCATCAGGCAGCTTTTTGCAAAGGAAAAGCCGATGGGGCTGCAGCCTGCATGGGGCAGTAATCTGATGGACTTTTATGGGTTGAAGTAAAGGGGGAGGTCCTTTCTAAATCTTCTCCCCATAGCACAGGTCACCGGCATCGCCGAAGCCCGGGACGATGTACTTATGCTCGTTCAGTCCTTCGTCGATAGCCGCACACCAGATGGTCGTGGAGGCTTCGGGGAATGTCTTGCGGATGTGTGCGATGCCCTCCGGCGTAGCCAGCAGGCAGGCGACGTGGACATGGCGAGGTGTTCCTTTGGAGAGAATGGCCTTGTAGCCCAGTTCCATGGAGCCGCCGGTAGCCAGCATCGGGTCGGCAATGATGAGGGTCTTGCCGTTGATGTCAGGCGTTGCAAGATATTCCACGTGGATGCCGACCTCGTGATGGGCGGCATCCTTGTATTCGCGATAGGCACTGACAAAAGCATTGCCGGCGTGGTCGAAGATGTTGAGGAAGCCATTGTGGAAAGGCAGTCCGGCACGGAAGATGGTGGCCAGGACAATCTTGTCCGTCGGTACATTTATCTGTGCAGTGCCCAGCGGTGTGACGACACGCTTGGGTTCGTAGTTCAGCGTCTTGGAGATTTCAAAAGCCTCGAACTCGCCGATGCGCATGACATTGTTGCGGAAAAGCAGCCGGTTCTTCTGATAGTCCTTGTCGCGGATTTCTGCCAGATACTGGTTGATGATAGAATTCTGTTCCGAAAAATTAATGATATCCATTCTTTATCTTAGGCTTTATAGATGTATGGGGAGCAACCCTCTGTGCAAAATTTCGGCAAATTTAAGAAATAATCTGAAGTTTTGCAAAGTCTGATTTACAAATATACCAGTGTCGGCAATTATTTTAAAATCTTTAACCTTACAGGCAAATACTTTGATACTTTTTCTCGGCTATTTTTTTGTTTGAATTTAATAATTATGTTACCTTTGCGGTGTCCTTTTATGGGACATGCTGACAATGTAAAAATCAAGTTTCAACTAAATACATTTATAACGAAATGGCAAAGTTTGACAAGAGCGTACTTGAGAAGTACGGAATTACAGGTACAACAGAAGTGCTTTACAATCCTTCTTACGAGGTATTGTTCAACGAGGAGACAAAAGAGGGCCTTGAGGGCTTCGAGGTAGGTCAGGAAACAGAACTCGGTGCAATCAACGTAAAGACCGGTATCTATACTGGCCGTTCTCCTAAAGATAAGTTCATCGTTGATGACGAGACTTCTCACGACACAGTATGGTGGGATTCTGAGGAATACCACAACGATAACCACCGTGCAACCAAGGAGGCATGGGCAGCCGTAAAGGATATCGCAAAGAAGGAGCTTTCAAACAAGCGTCTTTTCGTTGTTGACGGTTTCTGCGGAACACACAAGGATACACGTATGAAGATCCGTTTCATCGTGGAGGTTGCATGGCAGGCTCACTTTGTTACAAATATGTTCATCCGTCCGAAGAGCGAGGCTGACTTCGACCAGGAGCCTGACTTCATTGTTTACAACGCTTCGAAGGCTAAGGTTGAGAACTGGAAAGAACTCGGTCTGCACTCAGAGACGGCTGTTGTCTTCAACGTTACTTCCAAGGAGCAGGTCATCATCAACACCTGGTACGGCGGTGAGATGAAGAAGGGTATGTTCTCTATGATGAACTACTTCCTTCCGTTGAAGGGCATAGCTGCTATGCACTGTTCTGCAAATACCGATATGAAGGGTGAGAACACAGCTATCTTCTTCGGTCTTTCCGGTACAGGCAAGACAACTCTTTCTACCGATCCGAAGCGTAAGCTCATCGGTGACGACGAGCACGGATGGGACGACAAGGGTGTCTTCAACTTCGAAGGCGGCTGCTATGCGAAGGTCATCAACCTCGACAAGGAATCGGAGCCGGACATCTACGGTGCCATTACACGTGACGCACTGCTCGAGAACGTAACGGTTGACAAGAACGGCAAGATCGACTTCGCTGACAAGAGTGTAACCGAGAACACACGTGTTTCTTACCCGATCTACCATATCAAAAACATCCAGCGTCCGGAGTCACAGGGTCCGGCTGCAAAGCAGGTTATCTTCCTGTCAGCTGACGCATTCGGCGTACTGCCTCCTGTATCTATCCTGAGCGCAGAGCAGACCAAGTATTACTTCCTCTCCGGCTTCACAGCCAAGCTGGCTGGTACAGAGCGCGGCATTACCGAGCCTACACCGACATTCTCCGCTTGCTTCGGCCAGGCATTCCTCGAGCTTCACCCGACAAAGTATGCTGAGGAACTGGTTAAGAAGATGCAGAAGAGCGGTGCCAAGGCTTACCTCGTAAACACCGGTTGGAACGGTACCGGCAAGCGTATCTCTATCCGCGATACACGTGGTATCATCGACGCTATCCTGAATCACTCCATCGATGCTGCTCCGACAAAGCAGATTCCTTACTTCAACTTCACTGTTCCTACGAAGCTCGAGGGTGTTGCTACCGAGATTCTCGATCCACGCGACACTTACAAGGATGCAACCCAGTGGGATGAGAAGGCCAAGGATCTTGCTGCCCGCTTCATCAAGAACTTCAAGAAGTATGAGAACAACGAAGCCGGCAAGGCTCTCGTTGCAGCTGGCCCGCAGCTCTAAGTCTTCTGGTTATATTTTCAGTAATCACGGTTACATTTTCAGTAATCAGATATAAAGTACGAAGTCCTGTCCATATCATGTGGGCAGGACTTTGTGTTTGCAAGGAAGTCCTGTGTCAAATCAATGTTCCCGGTTGTCGGGAAACGGGTACAGGTCCTTACTTCGGTTATTTGACATCATTTCTATTGCAGGTATGAGGCCTCTATTGCAGGTATGAGACCTCCGCAAAAGTCTTTTTACATCCGAAAAACACTGTTGATAACCGATGGTTTATGGTTATGATCTCGACATTTTAATGGAGTTCTGCAGAGGTCTCGGTTGTTCTGCGAACTATTTTTCATTTCTTCACACCACCCACCAGATCGTCATTCTGAATACTTCGTTCCGTCTTTTTTACGCTTTCCTTCAGTTTGCCGAAGCTCCATGAAGCACGGATACCGAAAAATCTCGTCTTGTCCCAGGAGAGGTTATAGCCGGTGTAATCTCCATGTACGGTGCGATACCTGTATTTTTCACGGGTGGTGAAGGGCATGTTGGCGTAGACTGCCACTGACAGGCGGTCGTTGAGGAAGCTGCGGTTGATCGTGAATCTGTAGTTATGCCATCTTGCTTCATAGGCGTAAGGGCCATGGATGGGGCGACCGCATTGCAGGGCAAGGCTGGTGTCGAAGTGCAGTTTCCAGGGGAGTTTCTGCCCATAGTCCAGAAAGACGGAGCCTGACCACCCCTTGTTCTCCACTTCGGGGGCAGGCACTGCAATCCTTGCATACTTTGCGGAAGCGTTCAGACTCAGCGTTGTCCCTCTGAAAGGCTGCCACCGGGTGTATGTCAAAAGACCGGCTTCCCTCCGCTTCTGCACATTTCCGTAGGTCGACACGATTGTCCGCCCTTCGACGTAACGGATGTCTGTAATACCGTTGTTGGTGAAGTCGTAATACGGAGTCAGGTTCATTGTCAGCTTCCGGGCATTCAGCATGTAGCTGATCTGCAGCTTCTGGTTGCGGCTACTTCCCAGGCTGGCATTTCCATACTGACGGGTGTTCGGCGAACTGATGACGGCGGGATTGAGGTAAGTGATGCCCGGACGGTTGATGCTGGTGCTGTAGCTGATTTTCATCGACTGGGTATCTGTCATCTTGTATTGCAGACTCATCGAAGGCACCCAGTCGTTGAGACGGGCATGGAAACTGTTGTTGCTTCCATCGGGATATTCCCCTTTCATGTAGCTGTATTCGTATCTCAGACCGGTGCGTGCCGACCATTTACCCGCTGTGACAAGGTAGGAAAGATAGGTTGCGGCCACCTGTGTACCGTGTTTGAAGTGGGTGTCAACGTCGGTTGCCGTGCCGGTGTAATTTATGAAGGTAAGGCTGTTGTTGTGACGGAGGATGTATTTCAGGCCGCTTTCCAGCTTGTGGTGTTTCCCGAATGGACGTACATAGTCAACCTGGAATGTGTGCTCGCTGAAGTGTTCACGGCTGTTGAGATCGTACCCGGTATAGGAAACGGGCATATTCACAGCATTGCTGTATTCCTCCCGGCTGGTGTTATGCCGTCGTGTGGCAGCCAGCATATAGGACAAGGTCAGTACTTCTCCGTCAAGATGTGTCTTGTGCTGATAGTCGAGGCGTCCGCCGAAATTCAGGTAAGCGTATTCTGGCGTATAAGATCTGCGGTCGTATTGATAGATAAGACTGCCGTCTTTGTCCCGGCGTTCGTGTGTCCCATGGGCATTGTTGTCCATCGCGTATCCGAATCCGGATGCAGACGCGCTCAGGAGGTTAAGCGAGTCAATTTCGTAACTGGCACTGATGTCGCCGATGTGTATATTGTATTTTGTCGAGCTGTTCTGGCTGGCAAACGACCGTTCGCCGCTCTCTATGTAGTGATAGGCCGCCTCCGAGCCGCCCTCGCTCTGCTTTGCGCTCTGATAGTATTCATTGTAGCTGACGGTAGTCGTGAGCTTCCCTGTTTTCGTGGTCAGGTAAGCCCCTGCACCCATTGCCCCCCATGTATTGGCAGAAAGGTTCACGTTGCCCGACACCCCTTGCAGTCTTGTTTCGTTTGTCATGATGATGTTGAGGATAGCTGTCGTCCCTTCGGCATCATATCTGGCACCGGGATCGGTGATGACCTCGATCTTCCTGATGGTGGAGGCAGGGATTGCCTTTAGAATCTCCTTGAGGTTCTGCCCCGAGAAACCAGGGTCGGGATGTCCGTTCTTGTACACCTTGAAGCTGGAAGAGCCCTGTACCTTGATGTTCTCCTGTCCGTCAACAGACACGAACGGAATCTGTTTGAGTATCTCCAGAGTGGATTTTGTCTTCGCTGTCTCGTCATGCTGGACATCGTAGGTCAGCTTGTCGATATCGTTCCTGACCAGTTGCCGGCGGCGGGTCACGACTACTTCGTCCATTTTCTGTGTCCTGACGGAGTCTGTGCGGTTCGTGTTCTGTGCCGTCAGGGCTGTCACTGAAAGGCAGGCAGCAAGGATCAACAGTTTCTTTCGCATGGTGAATCGTACTTTATCATTAGTAGTATAGGCTGCAAAGTTAGCTTTTTTCCCCATGAAAAGCAACTTTCCTGCAATAAATCTCCATAGGTTTGTATGAAAATGGAAGAATGGGAGTGTCCCCCTTATTGTTCTTTGGAAAAGCCCCCTTTCATCAAGAAAGTTACGTTAGTTTCCGGCAGTACAACTCTTCTTTCACTGCAGCTTGCTCCCATCCCGGCAGCATATTGTAAGCGTGCGAGCCCTCAGCACGCCTGGTGTCCACTGACAACACAATATGTGATGACCCTCAGCACATCGGCAGGAGGTGGCAAAATCGGTTCATTCCTGTTACTATCTTACATACAGTAAGAGGCTGATGACTGACTTATGTGGAAAATGTTTACCGGACAGCAATGTCTGTCTTTATATAGAGGGAGACAGCCGGAATGGTTGCCTTTCCGTAAGAGAGGGCAGCTTTATACGCATTCCTGGTAGTGCCGTGCAGGGGAAATGTTTCGGAATGGCTGTCTTGAAACCGGAAAATATATGTTCTGATGTATTTTGAATGTTTTTTGTTTGCAGTTTTGAATTTTATTGTATAATTTTGCGTCCAGACAGGAATAAGTATACGGAATGAAGGTAAAGAACAGTAGACTTGAGGCATTGAAAATGCTTATATCAAGTATGGAACTCGGTTCCCAGGAAGAATTGTTGCGTGCGCTTGAGCAGGAAGGGTTCAGACTGACGCAGGCAACGCTGAGCCGTGACCTCAAGCAGTTGAAGGTGGCGAAAGCTGCCTCGATGAATGGAAAGTATGTCTATGTCCTGCCGAATGAAACGATGTACCGGCGTGTCACCACGCCTCGGAAGGCTACGGAGATGCTGCAGCGCAGTGGTTACGTCTCCGTGAACATATCGGGACAGCTGGCGATCGTCAAGACACGGCCGGGCTATGCCAGTGCGATAGCCTATGACATTGACAGCTGTGACTCGCCTTATATATTAGGGTCGATTGCCGGTGACGATACCATCTTTGTGGCAATCCGTGAGGGGGCGACACGCGGGCAGGTACTGGAGGCCCTGTCGTACGTGATTCCCGAGATAGGATAGCACCGGATGTCGTTTGCAGAATGTGTAATATTCACCAACAGGTTTTGAAGTATGTATAACAAACGCTTAGTACGTGTCACTGACAATGTCTGGATAGCAGGTGTCTGTGCCGGAGTTGCCGATTATTTTGGTTTCGACAGGGATGCTACCCGCATTGTCTGGCTGCTGCTTACGCTTTTTACCGCAGGTTTCCCCGGACTGATTCTCTATATTGCCTTGTGGCTGCTGATGCCGGTGTCAGATGGCAGGTGAAGGAGGTATAGTTCTCCATCTCGTCAATTCAGTGGTCCCCGGTTCTGCACTTTTCCCATTATATCCTGTTGTTGACTGTGGGGGCGTGTTCCCTCTCTTGAGGAAGGAAAAACGACAGGATTGAGTTGGAACGGGCAGTCTTTTATGCACACATGATTATCGTGTGTGTATTTTTCTGTTTATTTTGTCTGTTTAATAGTGAAAATACAACACTTTTTATTGCTATTATCATTTTATTTGTTACTTTTGTGGCGATAAAATGCATTGTGTTGATTTATGGATGAAGCACTGAAGCAAATAGGGGAAAGATTGAAAGGTTTACGCGAGTCGTTGGATGTCTCCGTGCAGGAGATGGCGGAAACGTGTGGCGTAACGGAAGAAAAATACCTGAAAATGGAGGGCGGTGAAAGCGACCTGGCGGTCAGCAGGCTGTATAAGCTCTCACGGAAATACGGTGTTTCGCTTGATGTGCTGATGTTCGGCGAGGAACCTCGGATGGGGGCTTATTTCCTTACTCGTAACGGAAAGGGAATGAGTGTCGAGCGCAGGGAAGCCTATAAGTATCAGAGTCTGGCAAGTGGTTTCCGCGGCAGGAAGGCTGATCCTTTCCTGGTGACGGTAGAACCGAAGTCGGATGACGAGCCTGTAGACATGGACACGCATTCCGGGCAGGAATTTGATATGGTGTGGCAGGGACGTATGGCTCTTACCTTGGGTGGAAAACATTTTGTTCTTGAACCGGGTGATACCATTTATTTCGATGCCAGTCAGCCACATTGTATGCGGGCGTTGGACAACAGGACACTGAAGTTCCTGGCAATTATCTTTTAGATTTCCCGGATTCTGCTTCTGAATCCGGCATTGTGTGTAAGATTGTAAGCACAGGTGTCTCTGGTATCGGCCGGGCAGATGGGAATATCGGATCTGCCAACGAGCCGCCTGCTTCTATTTTTAAAAACGAATATTCAGAATAACAAGATGATAGAAAGATATTTAACCCAGACTCAATTCTCTTCAGAGGAAGATTTCCGAGAGCATCTGCATTTCAAAGTCCCTGATACTTTCAACTTCGCTTATGATGTCATGGATGAATGGGCAAAGGAAGCACCGGACAAACTTGCGCTTCTCTGGACCAGTGAGCGTGGTGAAGGGGTAAAGACCACCTTTGCCGGTTTCAAGGAGCAGACCGACCGTACAGCGGCTTACTTCCTCAGTCTTGGCATCAGCCGTGGCGACAAGGTGATGCTCATTCTCAAACGGCATTACCAGTGGTGGCTTGCCATGATGGCGTTGTGCAAAATCGGTGCGGTGGCCATCCCCGCTACCCATATGCTTACGACGAAGGACATTGTCTACCGCAACCGGCGTGCTTCCGTGAAGGCAATTATATGTGTGAACGATGAATATGTCACAACGCAGGTCAGGCAGTCTGTTCCGGAGAGCCCGACGGTTGAAGTGCTCGTAGCCGTCAATTCCATGGCGCAGAGGGATAATCCTGTGCCCGAGGGATTTCACGACTGGCATAAGGAATGGCAGGAGGCACCGGCATTCGTCCGTCCTGAAGAAGTGAATACGAATGGGGATACGATGCTGATGTATTTCACCAGCGGTACCAGTGGCGAACCGAAGATGGTGGCGCATGATTATCTCTATGCGCTGGGGCATCTCGTCACAGGTGTCTTCTGGCACAATCTGGACGAGAACGGCATCCATCTTACCGTGGCAGATACGGGATGGGGAAAGGCTGTCTGGGGAAAGCTGTACGGACAGTGGTTTGCTGGTGCGACGGTCTTCGTATATGATCACGAGAAGTTCACGGCAGGAAAAATCATGAGAGTGATGGAGAAATACCGTGTCACGTCTTTCTGTGCTCCCCCCACCATCTACCGTTTCATGATACAGGAGGATTTCGCAAAGTACGACCTCTCTGCGCTGAAATACTGTACCACGGCCGGTGAGGCACTTGAGCCTGCCGTTTACCAGAAGTTCTTCAACCTTACGGGAATCCGGATGATGGAGGGTTTCGGACAGACCGAAACGACCATGACCCTTGGTACATTCCCCTGGATCAAACCGAAGCCGGGAAGCATGGGGAAGCCGAACCCGCAGTATGACATCAGACTGCTGAAGCCGGATGGGGCTGCCTGTGAGGATGGCGAGAAGGGCGAAATCTGCATTGATACCAGTGCAGGAAAGCCAATCGGGCTTTTTAAAGGATATTACCGTGATCCGGAACTGACAGAGAGGGCATGGCACGATGGTCTTTATTATACCGGCGATATTGCCTGGCGAGACGAGGACGGATATTATTGGTTTGTGGGCCGTGCCGATGATGTCATTAAAAGTTCAGGTTATCGCATTGGGCCGTTTGAGGTGGAAAGTGCATTGATGACGCATCCGGCTGTTGTTGAGTGTGCTGTGACCGGCGTGCCCGATGTGGTGCGCGGTATGGTCGTCAAGGCAACCATTGTTCTCGCTGACGAATGGAGAAGCAAGGCAGGTGATGCTCTCGTAAAAGAACTACAGAATCATGTCAAGCATGAAACGGCACCTTACAAGTACCCTCGTATCATCGAGTTTGTCGATGCCCTTCCGAAGACTATTTCCGGCAAGATTCGCCGGGTGGAGATCCGTGAACATGATAATCGGTAGCCTGCCCTTTCTGTTGGTTTTACATTTTTGGGTAAGCCTTTGAAGTAAGTTCTGTCTTGTGGCTTGATGAAAGAACTGTACAGGTCTATTATATTAAGGTGTAGATAGTTTTTCAGGGCTGATATTTGTAATAAAATACGAAAAAACGCACTTTCGTGAAAGTTTTTCTTCAAAACATTTGGCTGGAATGAATTTTCTCCATACCTTTGCACTCGCTTTGCAAAACGAGCCGTCCGGCGAGTTG
>ERZ773028.23-NODE-23-length-154865-cov-9.858284_pt1 | contig 154865 bp, 116 predicted proteins | sample MGYA00511123_ERZ773028 | MGnify/ENA primary metagenome ERZ773028 (study PRJEB29015, sample SAMEA2738134) | human oral metagenome | biome: human oral; feature: human-associated habitat; material: saliva | place: China | collected 2206 ... | reverse complement strand
GTTTCCTCTACCAATTGGGATACCGAGGCATCGCGCACAAAAACGAACGCTCCGTGCGCAACAGCACCCAATGTACTACATTTGTCGGTCCGACACACCCAAAGTCCGATTTTCCGCCAAGGAATGAAGAGAGGATAAAATGGAATCGTTCTTCGCGCGGACCCTTTGAACCCGCTGCACCGGGCGCGAAAGGGCGAGCGGAGCTGGAATTCACAGTCTTCCAAAGGAGCAGACTATGGCGGAAAAGACATACCGGGAGTTCGATCCCTGGCGCGTGTCCCCCATTCGCGAAGAGAAAAGGGAGCAGGTCTTAAGCACCTACTATTTCGACGTGGACCGGGTCAACCTGAGCAACAAGGAAATCGGCCAGTTCGAGCGTTACATCGTCAGGGAGAACGATGGCGATACGGTCTGCGTCCTTCCCGTCACCGAGAACCAGGAGGTCGTCTTCATCGAGCAATACCGCGTCCCCAACCATTCCTGGACCCTGGAGCTGCCCGCCGGGCATGCCACGGATCCCCATCAGCATCCGGAGGAGATCGCCGAGATGAAGCTGGAGGAAGAGGCCGGTTACCAGGCCAGCGACTTCTCCCAGGTGATCCGTTTCGTCAACACCCCCAGCTTCTCCACCCAGCATACGATGATTTACCGGGCCACCGGTCTGACCCGGGTGGAGCGGGGCGACCTCGGCCCGGAGTCCCCTTACTCCAACATCCGCGTGATCCCTTTGGACAAGGCTTATGAGATGGCCTTGAATGGGACCATCGTGGACGCCAAATCCATCATCGGAGTCTTGAACGAATACACCCGTCACCACTGCCACTGAGCCCGGCCACTGACCCCTGATTTGACCTTTGCCCCTGAACCATTCATGATTCCCCAGTCGTCCTGTCGTCCTCGAACGGGCACTCTGACTTCTGGCTGATCTTCTGACTGATTCTCGGAAAGGCCCATGGGACCCCATCAAAGCCCTCCTTCCTCTGATGTAATGTGATACGCATCACAGGAAGGAGGGTTCTTTCATATTTTTCTCTCGCTTCCCGCATATTTTTCCGCCTAGAGTATGACCCCCAGCGTAATCTTGACCCTATGAAGTCGGAACATGGAAAGAGGAAAGCAGCCCCTGGGAAAAAGGCTGGAATCATCGCCTCGATTATCATCTTTGCCCTCCTCGTCGCCTTGGGAGCCGGCGGATACGGTCTGATCGACTATTTCCGGGATCGCGTGGCCCCTGGCGTGAGTCTGGGATCCACCCCAGTGACCGGTCAGGACAAGACCCAAGTGAAAAAGACCATCCGAGCCGTGGCCTCTTCCACCAAGGTGACCATCAAGTCCAACGGCAAGAGCACCACCGCGTCCCTGCAGGACCTGCACGTGACCGTCGATGTGGACAAGACGGCCGACTCCCTCCTTCAAGCCAAACAAGGCAACCCCATCACCAGGCTCAACCCTCAGGAGAAAAGCCAGGTCGGCCTGATCGCCAAGACCGATGAGGTCAGTCTGCAAAGCGACCTCAACAAATATTTCCTCGGGACCGAAAGGGAAGTCCAGCTTCCCACCGTCTCCTACTCGTCCGAAGAAGGCAAGTTCGTGGTCAATGCAGGCAAAAACGGCCAATCGGTGGACCTCTCTTCCGTCAAACCGGCCATCACGGCCGCTCTCAAGAACAAGGCCGGCGGCACCGTTTCGGTCGTCGCCGCCATCAAGACCGACGTCCCCGTCATCTCCGACCAAACCGCCCACGGGGCTGCGGACCAGGCCAACAAGAATCTGACACGCAAGATCACCATCACCAACGGGGCCCATAAATCCTTCACCCTCCCCTCTTCCATCATCGCCCAATGGACCACTTTCACCTCCGACGTCCACAAGAAAACCATGAGCGTCGGTTACAAGACGGGTCAGCTCTCCGACTATCTGGCGAAACAGCTGCCATCGAAGCTGAATGAAGACAAGGTGGACGAGCAGATCGTCGTCAACCCGCATGGGACCGTCATGGGGGTCAAAGTCCATGGCGTGAACGGCCTCGCCGTCAAAGACACCAAGACCACCGCCGCACAGGTCTTTGCCAGTCTCGAGGCCGGCGAAGACGCCCAGCTGACTGCTTCGATGGATACGGTCAAATACGGGACCAAGCAGACCCTGGTCCGCTACGACATCCCCAACGGGGACCCCTGGATGCTGGTCGACCTGTCCGCCCAAAAGGCCTTCGCCTATAAAGGCATCACCAAGGTGAAGACCTTCAACGTCTCCACCGGTCGCAAGGACCGGGCCACCGATGACGGCGTCTGGTACGTGCACACCAAATACAAGGTCCAGACCATGCGGGGGCCGGGCTATGTCTCCCCCAACGTCAAATGGGTCACTTACTTCTGTGGGGGCGAAGGCTTTCATACGGCCCTGTGGAACCTGGAAGGGATCGCCATGGGACGGCCCTCTTCGCACGGCTGCGTCAACATGACGGAGGCGGATGCGAAATGGGTGTATGATTTTCTCCCTATCGGAGGCATGGTCAAGGTGATTGGTGCCACCCCTGATTCCGCTGTCCGTAAATCTTGAGCTTCCAAGCTCCAGCTGATCACCGGCTGGTTCTTATTATCCCCTGTCTTCCGCTAGGAGACAGGGGATTTTTTATTCCCTCCAGATGCGAGAGGATTCCTGTATAGGAGGCTCTCTATGCGGGATCCCCATGGAGGAAGATTTCTGCATGGGAGGATTCTATGTGAAAGGGTTCCTGCATGCGAAGAGGGCCAAGAGAAGACCAAAAGACTGCAAGCTGCAAGGAGGCAGAAGAAGACAAGGCGACCAAAAGGGATCAAAAAAGACCCCGCGAAAACTGATTCGCAGGGTCTTGAGCGTATCCGCCGCTCCCCCTAGCTTGGAACTCCATCGAAGTCGGACCGAAAACCAAGCTTAGAGAAGAAAGAGAGGGAAGCAAGCGGAATCGCTACTCGTTACTCGTTGTGGCCAACGGTGTGGACGTAGATGGAGTCGGTGGCGCCGGCCTCGGTAGCGGAAGGAGAGCAGGACACGACGACGACGGTATCGCCATCTGCCAGCTTGCCTTCGGCCTTGAGGGTATCGTCAGCCAGCTTCATCAGGTTTTCGCGGTTCAGGCCGTGATACTCCTTGCCCAGCTTGATGCCTTCAGTGCCCCAGCTCAGGCCAAGGAAGCACTTGGTGTGCTCATCGGTGGTCAAGCCGTAGATCGGGGCGGCAGGCCGTTCGGCGGAAATGCGGTGGACGGTGGCGCCGGTGGAGGTGAAGGCGACGATGGCCTTGACATCCAGCTTGGCGGCCAATTCCACGGCGGAGTGGGCCACGGCGGAGGAGACGGTGAACTTCTCGTCCTTGATGGCGGGGATGCGGTCATATCCATGATCGGTGGCGTAAGCGGAGATGCGGCTCATGCTTTCCACTGTGACCACGGGGTAATCGCCCACGGCGGTCTCGTTGGAGGTCATGGTGGCGTCGGCCCCATCGAGGACGGCGTTCGCGCAATCGGAGGCTTCGGCGCGGGTGGGAACCGGGCTGTGAACCATGGAGCCCAGGACCTCGGTGGCCACGATGACCGGCTTGCCGTAGGAACGGGAAAGCTCGATGCAACGCTTGGTAATCAGGGGGACCTCTTCGAAAGGCATTTCCACGGCCATATCGCCACGAGCGACCATGATGCCGTCGAAGGCCTTGACGATCTCTTCCAGGTTCTCTACGGCCTGGGGCTTCTCGATCTTGGCGACCACGGGGACGCGACGGCCTTCCTCGTCCATGATCTGATGGGCGCGGTCGATGTCGGAAGCGAAACGGACGAAGGACATGGCGATCACGTCGGCCCCGGTCTGGATGCCCCAGCGCAGGTCCTCTTCGTCCTTGGGGGTCAAAGCAGGCAGGGAAACGGCCACGCCAGGCAGGTTGATGCCCTTGTGGGAGGAGACGGGTCCGGCCACGATGACTTTGGTGTGCACGTCGTTGCCTTCGACTTTGGTGACCTCCAGGCGGACCTTGCCGTCATCGATGAGGATGGGGTCCCCAGGATGGCAGTCGGCGGGCAGGCCCTTGAAAGTGGTGGAAACGCGGTCTTTGTTGCCGGTGATCTCATCGGTGGTGATGACGAACTCCTGGCCGGCTTCCAGCTGGACCTTGTCTTCGCCTTCGGCGTTCTTTTCGATCCAGCCGCAACGGATCTTCGGGCCCTGCAGATCGACAAGCACAGCCACATTCTTGCCGGCCAGCTCGCCAGCCTTGCGAATGTTGTTGTAAATGGCCAGGTGTTCGTCGACCGTGCCATGAGAACGGTTGATACGAGCCACGTTCATACCGGCCTTGACCAAATCGGTCAGGACTTCCAAGGATGAAGTGGCTGGTCCGATAGTATCAACAATCTTTGCTTTGCGCATGAATGCCTACCTATTTCTGTTTTCTGATAATGGAACGGGATCCCTATCCGGGGCCTCCCGTATTCACAACACCTTCAGTCTATAGGTAAGTTAAGACGCCTGCCGGGACCTTCTCCTCCCCTTTCCGTCTGCGCCAAAAGGCCGTGTATCACTTGATTCTGACCGGCGGAAGGCCTTGCGGATCAAAGCCTGGGACGGGATGGAAGAGAATCGGAAAATCCTGAAAGAGAAGGAGAAAGAGGAAAGAAAAAATCGAGGAAGCCAGAAGAAGAGACAGGAGAAATCCGCGGGGGAAAAGCGGGCCTTACTTGGTCCGCGTCTTTTGCATCTTCTTCATCTTGACCACGGAGGCGAGGGAAGCCAGTCCTAAGGAAAGAATGATCACCAAGAGAGAGGCCCAGGTGGGGATCTCCGGTATGGAGGCGGTCCCCTTGCCGCCGTTGATGAAAGGCAGGGTGTTCTCATGCAAGGCTTCCATGATCAGCTTGACGCCGATGAACCCCAGGACCACGGACAGGCCGATGGGCAGATAGACCAGCTTGTCCAAAAGTGAGCCCAGCAGGAAGTAAAGCTGCTGAAGCCCTAGGAGAGCGAAGCATTGCGTGGTGAAGACGATGAAAGGGTCGCGGGTCAGGCCGAAGATGGCGGGGATGGAGTCGAAAGCGAACATGACGTCCGTGGTCCCGATGGCGATGAAAACGACCAACATGGGGGTGAAATACTTGACCCCGTTCCTGACCACCCGCAGCTTCTCCCCCTCATACTCGTTGGTGATCTTCATGCCTTTTTTCAGGAAAGTGATGAGTTTGTTCTCCTGATAGTCATCCTCTTCATCCTTGCCTTTCAGCAGGGAGATGGCGGTAGAGATGAGGAAGGCCCCGAAGAGGAAGAAGACCCAGGTGAAACGGGTGATGATGGCCGAACCCAGGAGGATGAAGATGCCCCGCAAGATCAAGGCTATGGTGATGCCCACCGACAGGACGAACTTCTGCAGCTTCTTCGGTACGGCGAAGTTGGACATGATGATGACGAAGACGAAGAGGTTGTCCACGCTGAGGGAATACTCGGTCAGCCAGCCCGAGTAGAACTCGATGGCGGGTTTGGCCCCGGCGAAATACCAGACCAGTCCCCCGAAGACCAAGGCCGCCGCCACGAAGAAACCGATATGCTGCAGACACTCCTTGGTGGAAGGCACATGAGGGCGTCTGCCGATGACGAAAAGGTCGACGATGAAGAAGACGGCCAGAACGACAAGGGTGACGATCATGAAGGCGAAGGGGGTTTCTGACATGCCCTCAGCTTATGGCATTACTCTGACTTCACCCCTCAGGCCTTGGTCATCTGTCTCAATTCCTTCTTCAAGTCCTGGACCTCGTCGCGCAGGCGGGCGGCCAGCTCGAATTGAAGCTGTTCGGCCGCGGTGTGCATCTGTTCGCTCAGCTGACGGATCAGATCGGCCAGGTCTTGGGCGGGCAGACCGGCCTCCATCAGCCTTTGCCGATTGCCGTCCATGGTCTTCCGGTCCAGATCGGGTACGCCCAGATGGGAGTTGCCGGCCTTGCCGGAGTTGCGGTAACCGGTTTCCAGCAAGGTCTCCGTGTCGATGTCCTCCTTGGCCAACATGTCGTTTACATCGGAGATCTTCTTGATCAGGGGCTGAGGGTCGATGCCATGCTCCTTGTTGTAAGCCATCTGGACTTCGCGGCGGCGGTTGGTCTCATCGATGGCCTTGGCCATGGCCTCGGTCTCTTTATCGGCGTACATGATGACCGTCCCCTGCACGTTTCGAGCGGCCCGACCGATGGTCTGGATCAGGGAGCGGTAGGAACGCAGGAAGCCTTCCTTATCCGCGTCCAAGATGGCCACCAGGGAGACTTCGGGCAGGTCCAGGCCTTCGCGCAGGAGGTTGATGCCCACGATCACGTCGATCTTGCCTTCGCGCAGCTCCCGCAGGAGCTCCACCCGGCGCAGGGTGTCCACATCGGAATGAAGGTATTCCACTTTGATGTCCCTGTCCAGGAGGTAATCGGTCAGGTCTTCGGCCATCTTCTTGGTCAGGGTGGTGACCAGGACGCGCTCGTTCCTGGACACCCGGTCTTTGATCTCGCCTAAGAGGTCGTCGATCTGCCCATCCACCGGGCGGACCTCCACCTGGGGATCCAAAAGACCGGTCGGGCGGATGATCTGTTCCACCACCCCATCGGACAGACCGAGCTCGTAATCGCCCGGGGTGGCTGACAAGTAGACGGTCTGGCCGATATGCTGCTGGAATTCCTCCCAGGTCAAAGGCCGGTTATCCATGGCGGAAGGCAGGCGGAAGCCATACTCCACCAAGGTCCGCTTGCGGGAGGCGTCCCCTTCGTACATGGCCCCGATCTGCGGGACCGTCTGATGGGACTCGTCGATGACAAGCAGGAAGTCATCAGGGAAAAAGTCCAGCAAAGTGTGGGGAGGGGTCCCGGGGGCGCGGCCGTCGAAGTGGCGGGAGTAGTTCTCCACGCCCGAACAGGTGCCGATCTGGGCCAGCATCTCCAAGTCGTAGGTGGTCCTCATCTGCAGACGTTGGGCTTCCAAAAGCTTGCCCTGCTTCTTGAACTCGGCCACCCGCTCGTCCAGCTCCTCCTTGATGGTCTTCATGGCCCGGTTGAGGCGGTCGGGGCCGGCCACGTAATGGGTGGCGGGGAAAATGTGGATGTTGGTCACATGGTCGATAATCTCCCCGGTCAGAGGATGCAGGGTGCTGATCCGGTCGATCTCATCCCCGAAGAATTCGATGCGGATGGCCAGCTCTTCGTAGACCGGGATGATCTCCACCGTGTCCCCCCGGACGCGGAAAGTTCCCCGGGTGAAGGCCAAGTCATTGCGTTTGTACTGCATTTTGACGAAAGTGCGCAGGAGCTCGTCTCTGTTCAGCTCATCCCCCTCGTGGAGGAAAAGCATCTGGGAGGCATACTCTTCCGGCGTGCCCAGACCGTAGATGCAAGAGACGGTGGAGACCACGACCGTGTCCCTCCTAGTCAGGAGGTTGGCCGTGGCCGCATGCCGCAGCCTTTCCACATCATCGTTGATGGAGGAATCCTTCTCGATGAAGGTGTCCGTCTGGGGAACATAGGCTTCGGGCTGGTAGTAATCGTAGTAGGAGACGAAGTAGGAGACGGCGTTGTCCGGCATGAGCTCGCGGAATTCGGCGCAGAGCTGGGCGGCCAGGGTCTTGTTGGGTTCCAGGATCAGGGTAGGCCTTTGCAGTTTTTCGATCAGCCAGGCGGTGGTGGCCGTCTTGCCCGTACCGGTGGCTCCCATGAGGACCACGTCGCTTTCGCCGTTGTTGAGGCGTTCTGCCAGTTCTTCTATGGCCTGGGGCTGGTCACCGGAAGGCTGGTAAGGCGATTTGACGACAAAAGGCCTGTCCTCCCGCTCGATGATGCCATCCATCCCATCCATGATGCCTCCCCGGTTTATCCGCCAGTCCTTACCATTGTCCGCTTCCCAATGCGGCCTTATCCGATGATTATCTTACGAGCATAAAGACAGGAGCCGATCTACGGCCACATCCACCGCTTCCAGCATATCAGGCAGGGGTTGGGAGGAATCGATGATGACGTCCGCCAAGGCCCGGCGGCCGGTCTCGTCCGCCTGGGCCGAAATCCTGGCCTGAGCCGCCCCTTCGCTCATCCCCCTTTGCGCGACCATGCGGCTGATGCGCGTCTTTTCGGGCGCTTCCACCGACATGATATGGTCGAAAACCAGACCATGCCTTCGAGTCTGCTCCTCTTGCTCGACCAAGAGAGGGATGTCGTGGACCACGAGGGGGCAGCCGGATTCCTGGTAGCGAGCATCTTCATCAGCAGCCAAAGCGAAGACGGTCGGGTGGATGATCCCCTCCAAACGTCGCCGGTTGCTTTCGCGATCCGATCCTGCGAAAACCTTCGTGGCCATCCAGGCCCGGTCGAGGGAGCCGTCAGACCCCAAGGCTTGAGGGCCAAAGGCTTCGACGATACGGTCCAAGGCTGGGCTCCCCGGTTCGACGGCCTTCCGAGCGAGCAAGTCATAATCGATGACCGGGATCCCCCGCTCGGCCAGATGCTTGCTGACCGTGCTTTTGCCCGCGGCGATGCCGCCCGTCAACCCTAGTCGGATCATGAAAACCCTTTCACCGATAATCTCGATAGCCTTATGGCCTTCATATAAGTCCCATAAGCCCCGTGAGCTTTATAAGCCTCGTGAGCCCCATGCGAAAAACGAAAACAAAAATGAAAAAGAGGCGGGTCCGGTCTCCCGGATCCGCCCCTTTCCGTCTTACCGTACCAAAAGAATCAGTACTACAGGTAAGGTACCGCCGAAACTACTTGTTTTCGTTCAGCAGCTGCTCGCGCAGAGCGGCCAGCTGATCATCAGCAGCCAGGGTGCCTTCGGATTTGTCCGCGGAAGAATAAGAAGTGGCTTCTTCCTCGACTTTGGCTTCAGGCTCGGCCTGACCATCCTCGGCTGCGGAAGCGGCGGCGTTCTGGAGCTCCTTGGCCACGAAAGCCTTGTGCTCCTCCCACAGGTCATGAGCGGCGGCGTACTGGGATTCCCACTCTTCACGCTGCTTCTCATAGCCTTCGATCCATTCGTTGGTCTCGGGATCGAATCCTTCCGGATACTTGTAGTTGCCGTTCTCGTCATACTCGGCGGGCATGCCGTAGAGGGCCGGATCAAAGTCCTCGGAAGCGGGGTCAACGGAATCGTTGGCCTGCTTGAGGGACAGGGAGATGCGGCGACGGTCCAGATCCACATCGATCACCTTGACGAAGATGGTCTCGCCAGGCTTGACCACGGTCTCGGGGTTTTCCACGTGGCGGTTGGCCAGCTCGGAGATATGGATGAGGCCTTCGATGCCGTCATCAACGGAGACGAAGACACCGAACTGAACGATCTTGGTGACCTTGCCCCTGACGATCTGTCCAGGAACATGGGTGCGCGCGAAACGCTGCCACGGATCTTCCTGGGTGGCCTTGAGGGAGAGGGAGATGCGCTCGCGGTCGAGATCGACGTCGAGCACCTCCACGGTGACCTTGTCTCCGACCTTCACGACCTCGGATGGATGATCGATGTGCTTCCATGACAGCTCAGAAACATGGATCAGACCATCGACGCCGCCAAGATCGACGAAGGCGCCGAAGTTGACGATGGAGGAAATAGTACCTTCGCGGACCTGGCCCTTCTTCAACTGGGACAGGAAGGTCTCACGGACTTCGGACTGGGTCTCCTCCAGATACTCGCGGCGGGACAGGACCACGTTGTTGCGGTTCTTGTCAAGCTCGAGAATCTTGGCCTGGATCTTCTGGCCAATGTAAGGAGCCAAATCACGGACACGACGCATCTCGACCAGAGACGCGGGCAGGAAGCCACGCAGACCGATATCGACGATCAGACCGCCCTTGACGGCTTCGATGACGGTACCTTCGACCACGCCATCGGCTTCCTTGATCTTCTCCACATCGCCCCAGGCGCGTTCGTACTGAGCGCGCTTCTTGGAGAGGATGAGACGGCCTTCCTTGTCTTCCTTGGTCACGACCAGGGCTTCGATGGTGTCGCCGACTTCGACGACATCCTCAGGAGTCACGTCCTTCTTGATGGAGAGTTCTTTCGAAGGAATCACACCTTCGGTCTTGTAGCCGATGTCCAGGAGAACTTCGTCATGATCGATCTTGACGACAGTGCCCTCGACCAAGTCACCATCGTCGAAGTTCTTGATGGTGGAATCGACTGCCTTGATGAAGTCATCGACGGTGCCGATGTCGTTGATCGCCACCTTTTCGACTTCCGCTTTGTTATCTGTCATTGAATGATTTTCTGATAGTAAATGGATAATACTCGATTTTCTTTTATGCCGGGAAGGATTACCCTTCCCCGGTTCTGCGCCCTGTGACGGACACAGTCAAGTATTCATGATACCGGAAACCATCTACCAAAGCCAAGGAAAAGGCCGGATGACCGGCGTCGGAGCCGGCCCCGGACCTTTGAAAGGCGAGGGCGACCGGGGCGAAAGCCTCAGCGGACCTTGCGCTCGGCCATATCCACCACGTTGGATAGGAGCATGGCCCTGGTCATGGGACCCACCCCTCCCGGGTTGGGGCTGTAAGCGGAAACAAGCGGATAGCAAGCCGGGTCCACATCCCCTTGGATGCGCCAGCGGCCGGCCTCCTCATCCCATACACGGGAAACGCCCACGTCGATGAGGACGGTCCCTGGTTTGATCATGTCCGGACGGATGAAGTGGGCCTGGCCGATGGCCGAGATGATCACATCAGCCCGCCGGGTCTTGTCGGCGATGTCCCGGGTCTTGGAATGGCAGAGGGTGACGGTGGCGTCCACCCCCTTGGTGGTCAGCAGCATGCCCATGGTTCGCCCGATGGTGATCCCCCGGCCGAGGACGCACACGTCCTTCCCGGCCAGGTCCACCCCGTAGTCGTCCAAAAGGGTGAGGATACCCCGGGGGGTGCAAGGCATGGGGACGTCATCTATGCCTGTGGTGTGCAGGACCAGGCGCCCCAGATTGTAAGGATGCATGCCGTCGGCGTCTTTGGCCGGATTGACGTGGTCGATGATGGCGTCGGGGTCCATGGATTGAGGCAAAGGCAGCTGGACGATGAATCCCGTGCAGGCGGGGTCGCTGTTGAGCCTTTCGATGGCTTCGATCACTTGGCCGGCCGAAGCGGTTTCAGGAAGGTCCAGACGCAAGGATCTGATTCCGATCTCCTTGCAATCCTTATGTTTCCCGGCCACGTATTTGACCGAGCCCGGGTCTTGCCCGACCAGGAGGGTGGCCAAACCGGGTTCGTAGCCTCGGGCTTTCACCTTCAGCACGCGAGCGTGCAGATCATCCTTGATTTTGGCGGCCGTCGCCTTCCCGTCCAGCACCAGCGGCATAGCATTCCTTTCATCCCGCAGGGATAATCCCCCTCATCATATCCGGACACTCAGGCATTTGCATTTATCCTGGGGTCAGAGGAGAATGACGACGGAATGATATTGCGACATTTTAACAACAAGGTTACCGTCATCATTCTGTAGAAAAGAGTGCACCTATGCGCGCCACTATCATCAAGACCAGTCAGAAGAATCATCATCGTTTTTCTTCTTCGCTTCTGATGGCTCTTGCCATTATTATGACCACTGCCATGCTTTTGACGACAGCAGGTTGCGGAGCTCCTCGTTCAGACAAGAGTCCGACGCAAGGCGAAACAAATCAGTCCCAGCCGATCTCCGTGGTCGCCTCCATCAATCAGTGGGGGATCCTGGCTCAGGAGTTGGGCGGAGACCAGGTGAAAGTCACATCGATCCTGAAGAACATCAAGGTCGATGCTCATGAGTTCTCCCCTACTTCAGCGGACCTGGCCACCATTTCGCAGGCGGAGCTCCTGCTGGTGAACGGGGCCGGCTACGACTCTTGGGCTACCAAGTCAACCAGCAAATCCGTGACCACTGTCAATGCCGCCTCCACTATCGGAGCCGAAGAAGGGGACAACCCTCATCTTTGGTTCTCCTCCGAGGTCCGCAACAAGATGGCTGTCGCCATCCGCGACGCTTACATCAACGCCCGCCCTGCGAAAAAGACCACTTTCACCAGGCTCTACAAGGCTTGGTCGCAGAAGGAAGCCTCTTTGGACAAGAAGCTCAAGGCCTTCGCCAAAGATCATAAGGACCGCCCTTATGCGGCCACAGAATCCGTGGCCTACTATCTGCTGGCCGACATGGGCATGAAGGACGCGACTCCTCAGGCCTATAGCCGCGCCATCCAAAACGAATCGGAGCCTTCGGCAAACGATTTGTCTGACTTCCAATCCCTGATTGAGAAGAAGAAAATCGATTTCCTGGTCACTAACCCCCAGGAGGCCTCCGACGCCAGTAATCTTCTGATGGGTACCGCAGGAAAGTCCGGGGTCCCCACCGTGGAGATCACCGAGCAGGTTCCTGACAAATATAAGACGCAAACCGATTGGATTGGCGACTTGGTGAACGCCATCTCCCAGAAGACGTCCGCCGCTGACGGCACGGATTCCGCGGCACCCAGCCAGTCCAGCGATAATAAGCCCTGAGAGTAAATCCTGTTTGGAATGAGACAGGGTTTAAGATGAGGGGGAATGGGCCTGCGGGGGCCTCCCCCTTTTCCTCGATAAATTGATAATTCCGACACTGAATCGATAATCGATCGATATTCGCGCTAGAGAAGGCTCTATGACTTCCACGACCGACCAAGCCTGCATCCGTTTTACCGGAGCCGCCATACGCCGCGGCGGCCGTCTTATCTGGTCCCAAGGTAATTTTTCCATTCCCCTCGGCTCCGTCACCGCCATCGTGGGGACGAATGGGGCGGGCAAGACCACCATGATCGACGTGGAGTTGGGCCTGCTCAAATTATCGGAAGGGTCGGTGGAAGTCCTGGGACAGCCGGCGGGGGCCGCCAATAGGGGCATCGGATACGTTCCCCAGAATTACGAGGCTTCCGGGGATGGCAACATCACCGTGACCGAGTCCGTCCTCCTCGGGCTGACCGGAACCGGATTCGGCTGGCATTACACGACGCGCAAGCAGAAGGCCAGAGCCGCTCACGTGGTCGATTTCGTCGGATTGCATGATTACGCCTTCGCCCGGCTGTCCGACCTGTCCGGCGGCCAAAGGCAAAGGGCGGCCATCGCCCAGGCCCTTGTCGGGGATCCTGGGCTCCTGCTGCTGGACGAACCCTTGGCCAATCTGGACATGGCCAGCCAATCCTCCCTGGTCGACCTTCTGGCCAGGCTCAACCATCAGGAAGGCATCACCATCCAAGTGGTCTCCCACGATCTCAACATGCTCCTGCCCATCCTGACCGGAGCCGTTTACCTTCTGGACGGGCACCCCCATTACTCCCCCATCGACGGGGTCTTGAACTCAGACCTTCTGACCCATCTGTACGGGACGAAGGTGGAGGTGATCACCACGCCCCAAGGCGACATGTTCGTCACCCATGACAGCGACCTGGAACCGGCCTCCCGAACCTATCACGACATCCATCAGACCAGCGAGGCGGCGACTTTCCACACCAATCCTTCCTGCAAGAATTCTCAAAACCAGAGGTGATCCCGCTATGATTACTTTCTTCCAGTACAGTCCTTTATGGCTGCAGACCTTACAGGCCCCCTTCATGAAGCACGCTTTTCTGGCCGGCTTGCTCATCGCCATCGCGGCAGGGGTCATGGGCTATTTCACTATCTGCCGGCAATCCGCCTTTGCCGCCCATGCCCTGGCCCACATCGGCCTTCCGGGAGCCACTTTAGCCGTGCTTTTGGGCCTCCCCATCTCTATCGGCATGGGGGCCTTCGCTTTGGGCGGCGGCCTGGCCATCGGCGCCTTAGGAAAGAAGGCCAGCCAGAGGGAAATCGCTACAGGGACCGTTTTGGCCTTCGCCACCGGCTTGGGGTTCTACTTCGCCCGCATGACCTCCCAAGCCACGCAACAGCTGCAGAACATCCTTTTCGGGTCCATCCTGACCATCACGGAAGACCAGCTTCTGGGCTTCGCCATCTTCGACCTCTTCCTGGTCCTGGTCATCAGCCTGATCTTCCATCCCCTGCTTTTCTCCTCGATCGACGAGCAGGTCGCCCGAGCCAAAGGCGTGCCCATCTCCCTGATGAACGTGCTTTTCATGGCCCTTATGGCCGGGGTCATCACCGTCGCCGTACCTGCGGTCGGAACCTTGCTCATCTTCGCCTTGGTCATTACTCCGGCTTCCACGGCTTGTATGATGACCAAGTCCCCCTTCCGAGTCATCGTCGTTTCGACCTTTCTCTGCTTGGTTTGTATTTGGTTGGGTTTGATTGTATCCACCATGTTGAATCTGCCGCCCAGCTTCGTCATCGTCACTTTCAGCACGCTGTTATGGCTGCTGACACGTCTGATTTCCGGGCGAAAGAGCTAGACTTCCTCTGACGAATGGCGAAGACGTGAAGATGGCGGAAGAGAAGCCTGCTCCTCACTATGCCCTCAGCGCTAATGAAACGGAAGAATGAAACGGAAGAACTGCTTCAACGAGACCAGCGGCTGTCCGAATTCGAGAAAGCAGCCAGTCCAAAGGAAAGAAGGAAGATTCTTTCCCCGATCCAGCTCCTCATCGTCTTTTATCTGCATCGGGCTCGTTATCTTCATCGGAATAAAGGTAAACCAGACCATTCAAGAAAGAAAAGCCTTCCAAGCGGAAATGGTCCGGATAGTCCACTCAGACAAAAATATGAAAATCATTAAAAAAACACCACTAAACTGGGGCGCTTATGCATTGACCTCTCGCAGGTTCATCAAATCCTATCAGATAGATGACTCCACCATCAAGCACAACCCCATGGGAGGAATTGATTACTCTTTAGTAATTAATGATGCCAAAAACTACACAATGGATATGGGCATAGTCCTTTCACAAGGTTCAATCGGGCACATGATAGGCAGTGGATCCCCATCAGTAGAACTTATGGTCAAGTTGCATGACGTATACGGAGACAACGCGACTCCACAGGTCAGAGAATGGGTTAAGAGCGAGATCGAGGACGACGGTCCAAAATGGAGGGAAAAATTCATAATCCCAGGTTTAATGATCTTTTCTACTAAATAAGCAAATCAGCTGATCTCTGTAAATCGATAGTAACTAATTAGGTAAGCTCTCCGTAAGTCTAAGTTTATTATTTCTCAATTAAATTTTAGTTTCTTTTATAATCAATCTTTTAGAAAGTGATATTGATGAAGTCTTATATCTTTAATGACCGCCAAAGAATGCTAATTGCTCATGAAGAATATAATGGAAAAAAATTATTATCAGAAAAAGCATGTCACCATTAAAGACGGTACAGGGATAAGCGAAACTGTTGACGTAGTCCATGATCCCGTTACAGGTCCTGATGCTGTGGCAATTAAACAAGGCAAGACAGTACGTATCCTTTTCCAAGGATCAAAGCAGATTTTTTCTGATTGGGTTGCGAACGATTTTGTAGAAGGATCAGATTTACTCGGATTAGGCATACCTGTTAGATCGGCATACATACCACTGTTTAACCGGTTTAAACAATCTTCTTCCTTCCTCAAAAAGGAAATGGCAAAGTATCCAGATTGCAAATTCGAAGTTTACGGTCACTCATTAGGCTCTATGGACGGACAATATGCCGTGTCATCACTCGACGATGATGAAGCCAAACGTTTAAGCGGTGCATGGGTTTATGAAGGGCCGAATATTTACGAAAACCTTACCGACGCACAGAGGAAAAGAGCAAAATCCTACCAAGGACGTGTTCATAACTATGTTGACCAAAAAGATCTTGTCCCCTTCGGATACCCAGATAAGAAGGTCATGGCTTATTCATCTGACCAGGCTATTGATCCCGACATGGGCAACACAGTCTACGTTTATGAAGATTCTCCTTACGTGGGAAGTCTATACCGCATTGACTCGAAAAAAGCAAAGGGTAATAATCTCCTCTCACAAAAAAATCAACCAGCACATGTGGGGTGGATATTTCTTTACCAAAGATGGAACGCTTGTCCTTCAACCGAAATCTACTTTACGAAATGAGAAGAAAGCCCTCAAAGCTTTGTCCAGTAAGATCTCTCATTGGTCAAATTCATCACACGGCGCAACCAGCGGGCAGAAATTATTCGTCGAAGTCGAGCAGACATGTATCGTCATCAGCTCCGTTAACAATCTCGTTGATTCAATGGAATTTGATTTAAAGAGAGCAAGGGCATCTATGGAAACCGATGAATACGACTCGCAAGAAATGGAAGGAAACCGTGGAAGAAAGGGCTTCCGCTTGCGCGACCGACATTAAAAAGAGCACTGATTCAATGAACAACTCATTGAAAGGTACTTTCGGCAATGCGGTGCAATCCGCCTATTCCAAGAACCAGCAGGCTCCGAAAAAAGCAATCACTTAATCGATAGGCGAGAAGCGACTAGGCAACGAGACGGCTAGGCAACGCGGCAACCGCTACGCGAACGCAGATTCCTGCCGCTTGGTCGCTCGCCGCCGGCGCCATCAAGCCTAGTCTTCCGACTCGGAAGCAGGGTCTTCTTTATCCTCTTTATTGTCTTTGCTGTCTTTATCGTCCTTCGATGCCTTCTTGGCCTCTTTCGCCGCCTTCTTGGCGGCGGCCTTTTCGGCCTTCTCCTCTTCCTCCAGGCGGAAAAGGGTCTGGTAGGCGGCCTCTTCAGGAGCCTGGGCATGATGCTTCTCATCCCCGGGTTCGGGATCCTGATAGCCGAGATTGACATCAAGCAGCCTCTGGGCCTCCTCGTCGTCGATCTTCTCGCTGAGGGCGATCTCCGAGGTCAGGATGTTACGGGCTTTGGACAGCATGCGCTTCTCCCCGGCCGAAAGGCCATGCTCGTCGTCGTCGCGCTGGGAAAGGTCGCGGACCACTTCCGCGATTTTATTGACATCCCCGGTGGCTATTTTCTCCACATTCAACTTATAACGGCGGGACCAGTTGGTCTTTTCCTCCACGATGGGGGTCCGCAGGATCTCGAAGACCTTGGCCACGGCCACCCCATTGACCACTTCACGCACGCCGACCTTATCCACGGCGTCGGCGGGGACGCTGATTTCCAGGCCATCGGAGGACAGGACGGTCAGGCGCAGATAAGTCCTGGTGACCCCGCGCAGGGTCCGCTCGGTGATCTCCTCGATGCGGGCAGCTCCATGACGTGGGTATACGACAGTGTCACCAACTTTATATTCCATATATAAACACCCTTCGCGTAAAGTCAACTTGTCTATTATGCTCTGGGGCACGGACAGGAAGTCTAGGAAAATCAGAGCTTCCAGGAACACTCTGATTAGCTTTATTCCGATTTTCGTTTACAATGGGAGATGTTATATTTTGGAGCAAAAGATAGGAGCAACGATGCCAATCCCCGTTTCGCATTCCGTTTTAGACCAGGTTTCGAACGGCGTTTATTACAATCCGCATGAGGTGCTCGGGGTTCATCTGGACGACTCTCGAGAGGAAGAAGGAAAGAAGACCGGACCTGTGGCGACCGTGCGTGTGCTGCGCCCCCTCGCCGCCACCGTGACCATCGTCACCGAGAAGGGCGAATACGAAGCGACCCATGAGTGGAATGGGGTCTTCGTGGCCGACCTTCCTGCCGTGGCCGACGGCGATTCCTGGACCGTCCCCGACTACCGGGTGCGCACCGAGTACGAGGATGGAGAGACCAACCTGCAGGACGACCCCTACCGCTACCTGCCTACCGTGGGCGAGCTTGACACCTACCTCTTCAACGAAGGCCGCCATGAGCGCCTCTGGGAAGTCTTGGGCGCTCATGTGCGCACTTACGTGGACCCCATGGGAGATCCTGATGGGTCGTCCGACAACTCCGTCACCGGAACCTCCTTCGCCGTGTGGGCGCCGAACGCCCATGCCGTGCGCGTGGTCGGCGATTTCGACGGTTGGGGCGGACGCCAATACGCCATGCGGGAACTGGGTTCCAGCGGCGTCTGGGAGATCTTCATCCCCGGTATCCATGCCGGCGAGCGTTACAAATACGAAATCCTCAACGCCAACAACGAGTGGAAGCAAAAGGCCGACCCCATGGAGAGGTATCATCAGATTCCTCCGGAGACGGCCTCCATCGTGACCGACTCCCACTACGAGTGGAAAGACAACGAATGGATGCGGTCCCGCGCCTTGAAGAACCCCCATCTGGGTCCGGTCAGCGTGTACGAAGTGCACGCCGGCAGCTGGAAGCATGGGGAAAGCTACCGCCAGTTGGCTGATGACTTGGTCGCCTACGTGAAGGATATGGGCTTCACCCATGTGGAGTTCATGCCTTTGGCCGAGCATCCTTTCGAAGGCTCGTGGGGTTACCAAGTGACCGGCTATTACGCGCCTGACTCCCGCCACGGCCAGCCTGACGACCTGCGTTATCTGATCGACCGCTGCCACCAGGAAGGCATCGGGGTCATCATGGACTGGGTCCCCGCCCATTTCCCCAAGGATGACTTCGCTCTAGCTCGTTTTGATGGCACCCCCTTGTATGAGGACCCGGACCCCCTGCGCGGGGAGCATCCCGACTGGGGCACTTACATCTTCAACTTCGGCCGTAACGAGGTGCGTAACTTCTTGGTCGCCAACGCCTCCTACTGGCTGAGCGAATTCCATGTGGACGGCCTGCGCGTGGACGCCGTCTCCTCCATGCTTTACCTGGATTACAGCCGCGAGAACGGCCAATGGCGTCCCAACAAGTACGGCGGCAACGAAAACCTGGAGGCCATCTCCTTCCTGCAGGAAGCCACCGCCACCTCCTACCGAAACAACCCCGGCATCATGATGATCGCCGAAGAATCCACCTCCTGGCAAGGGGTCACCGCCCCCACCGATTCCGGCGGCCTGGGCTTCGGCCTCAAGTGGAACATGGGTTGGATGCACGACACCTTGGATTACCTGAGCAAGCATCCTCTGGACCGCAAGTGGCATCACAACGAAATCACTTTCTCCATGGTCTACGCCTATTCCGAGCACTACATCCTGCCCATCTCCCATGATGAGGTCGTCCATGGAAAGGGTTCCCTCATCGGCCGCATGCCTGGGGACGACTGGCAGCGTTTCGCCGGCGTGCGCGCCCTCTTCGCCTATCAGTGGACTCATCCAGGAAAGAACCTCACCTTCATGGGCAATGAGATGGCCCAATTCGGCGAATGGAACGAGAAGTGGAGCATCGATTGGGATTGCCTCAACTGGGAGGACCATCGCGGGGTCCAACGCCTGGTCCGCGACCTGAACGACCTCTACAAGAGCCATTCCCAGCTCTGGGAGCTTGATTTCGAGCCGGAAGGCTTCCAATGGTTGACCAGCGACGACGCCGATTACAACACCCTCAGCTATATGAGGCTCAACAAGGCCGGTAAGCCTTTGGTCGTGGTCGTCAACTTCTCCGGATCCGCCTGGCAAAGCTACCGGGTCCCCCTGTCCCAAGGCGGGAAGTGGAAGGAGATCTTCACCACCGATGACGCCAAGTACGGCGGTTCGGACATCCACAATGAGGATATCCAAGTGGTCGACGGCGAATTCCATGGCCGTAACTGGTCCACTTACCTGACCATCCCCGCCTTGGGGGCGATCATCCTGGAGCCGGAAGACTAAGCCGCTGAGAAGCGGGGCCTCGTCTGCCTTCATCCTGATAGACGACGGCAGACCGACCATATGAAAAGCCCGGCGGGTGGCCTTCGACCATTCCCGGGCTTTTCCGTGGATCACGGCCGACCTGGACCTAAAGGAAAGTGGAGGAAGTGGAAGGAAAATGTGAAGGGCCTCTTGTACTATGGTCAGTATTGTCGATATTGATGAGGATATGAAAACATTATGATCAACGCTACTTCAGGAAGAACCGGTCAGTTCTCCATTCTCGTTGTTGAAGACGAACCCACCCTTGCGACCGCCATCGGCCAACGACTGGCGTCGGAAGGCTGGAGCACCCGAATCGCCGGTGATGGGGCCAGCGCCGTCCAGCTAGCCGCCACCTATAGGCCCGATCTGATCATCATGGACATCATGCTCCCCGTCATGGATGGCCTGGAGGCCACCAAACGCATCGTGACCATGCGCCCCGTGCCCATCCTCATGCTGACCGCCCGCGACGACGAAACCGATAAGGTCATCGGTCTGGGCGCCGGAGCCGACGATTACATGACCAAGCCTTTCTCCATGCGCGAGCTGGTCGCCCGCTGCAAGGCCCTGCTGCGCCGGGTGGAAAGGGCCAAGGTCATCGCCAAGAACTCTGAGAACGAGAAGGTCCTGGAATTCCACGGCCTCACCATCGATCCCGCCCAGAGGCTGGTCGTCCTGCGCGGGGAGGAGATCCATCTGACCCCCACCGAGTTCGACCTCCTGGCCACTTTGGCCCGCAAGCCCAAGCAGGTCCTGACCCGCGAGAAGCTCCTGGAAGAGGTCTGGGACTGGGTGGACGCTTCCGGCACCCGTACGGTGGATTCCCACGTGAAGGCCTTGCGCCACAAGCTCGGCTCGGAGATGATCCGGACCGTGCACGGCGTCGGTTACGCCTTCGAGCCCCCTGAGGCTTAGTTAGTCGTGTCAGAGAACCGTCGCTCCCCCTCCTCCGAACCTTCCTATTCCCCTGATTCCCCCCGTTCTTCCGCTTCCTCCGACGACCCTTCCGCCGCATCCACCTACGACTCCTTGCGCGTCGTGGGCGCGAAAGCGACCTCCCGATTCCGTCTCCCGCGCACATCCTCATCGGCCCCGCATCATACGGCCCCTCACGGCTTATACAGCAAGGCCGCGTACGACATCTACAGCTCCGACAAGCAGGCCGGAGGGCGGGATGGCAAACGGGCCGGAGCGCACCCGAAGACGCAACCCATAAGGCGGAACGAAAGCCCCTCATCGCAGACGCCATCCGGCTCCCCCTCCCGGGAAAGGTCCTTCCTCAGCCGCCCCATCGGGATTTTCACCTCCCTCAAAATGGAGCTGGGGGCCATCATCACCATGGCGACCGCCGTAGCCTTCCTCATGTCCTGGTTCCTGCTGCGTTATCATCTGAGCGGCTGGATCGCCATGCCCCTGACCTTGGTGGTGGCCCTGGGAATCACCTACGTCTTCTCCCGTGGCCTGGTCTCCCCTCTAGGCGAGATCCGGGACGCGGCGGAACAGATGCAGGAAGGGCATTATCAGATCCGCGTCAATAAGGCCTTGTCCAGCCGGGATGAAATCGGCCAGCTGGCCCGCTCCTTCAACGCCATGGCCGAGGAGCTGGAGCACGCCGACCAGATGCGGCGGGACCTCATCGCCAACGTGAGCCATGAGCTGCGCACCCCGGTGTCCGCCTTGCAGGCCCAGGTGGAGAACATGGCCGACGGCGTGGTGGAGCCGACCCCCGCCAACTTGGAAAGCATCCTCAACCAGACCCACCGGCTCAGTGACCTCATCGCCTTCCTCCTAGACATGTCCCGGGTGGAAGCCGGGGCCGCCAGCCTGGAGATCAGCACTTTTAACGTCAAGGATTTCATCGACGACGTGGTGCAGCCTTTGGAGATAGCCGACGGCGGCCACGGCCACATCATCAACGTGCGCGTGCCGGCCAACATCACCATGGAAGGCGACCAGGACCGCCTGCGTCAGCTTTACACCAACATCATCTCCAACGCCCTCAAACATTCGGCCGACGGGACTTCCATCCTGGTCGAGGTCAACGAGGACATCCCCCATGGGACCATCGTTTCGAACATCGTCAACTTCGGTTCTCAGATCCCCCAAGAGGCCCGTTCCGACATCTTCCGTCGTTACGTGAAAGGCCAAGGGAGCAGACCGGGGACCAGTTCCGGAGGGACCGGCCTGGGCCTGTCCATCGCCCGATGGGCCGCCCAGCTGCATTCGGGGACGGTCCGGGTGGTCGATGACGCCCGCGGGGCCAACTTCGAGATCATCCTGCCCAAATACCATATCGAGGATGATGAGGACTAAGCGGAAGGCTTGATTTTCCGCGTGTGTTGCGGGCCCCTTTTCTGTCGCATTCACCTGTCATAATAATCGAACAAATGTTCGAAAGAGGTGATTGCCATGCTAATACCAAAGGCGTTGGAAGCTGTGCATGCCGGATTTCCCTCGGTGGCGCAGGATTATTTCGATGGGGATTTTTCCTTCGACGAGAACGTCATCATTCACCCCGACACCACCTTCATCGTCACCGTGGCCGGTGACTCCATGCAGGGGGCAGGGATTTTCGACGGGGACCTCCTCATCGTCGACCGTTCCTTGCCCGCCCAGGAAAACGATGTGGTCATCGCCGCCATCGATGGGGAGCTGACGGTCAAAAGGCTGGTCATCGACCAGGAGGGGAATCCCGTTCTCCACCCGGAGAACCCCTCCTACCCCGACATCCATCTTTATTGGGAGACGGATGCGCTCATCTGGGGCGTGGTCCTCGGGAATTTCCATTGGCAAAGGGCTCAAACGGAAAGACCGGTGAAGTGAACCATGACCGCCGCCTCCGTCGTTCTCGCCGATGCTAATAGTTTCTTCGCCTCCTGCGAGCGCGTCTTCCATCCCGACCTTCAAGGCAAACCCATCGTCGTGCTTTCCAACAATGACGGCTGCGTGGTGGCGCGCAGCGCCGAAACGAAACGTTTAGGGGTCCCGATGGGGGCTCCTTGGTTCAAGATCAAGGAGAAGGCCAGGCGCTTGGGAGTGGTCGCCCGCAGCTCCAATTACGAGCTGTACGCCAGCCTGTCCACCCGTATGATGTCCATCATGACGGATTTCCTCCCCGGGCAGGAGGTCTACTCGATCGATGAAAGCTTCCTGACCAGCCCTTATGACGATGCGACCACCAGGGAAATCTGTCTGGCCATGAAAGAGGCGATCTTCAAGGGGATCGGCGTACCGGTGTCCATTGGCATCGCCCCGACCAAGACCTTGGCCAAGGTGGTTAACCATTGGTCCAAAGACCATCCTGACACCCAGGGAGTCCTTTCCTGGAGCCAGGTGGACCCCTCCATCCTAGAGCAAGTGCCGGTGACCGCCCTTTGGGGGGTGGGCCGCCGGCTGGGCCCCCAGCTCATCAGTCAGGGGATTCTGACGGCCGCGGACCTGGCCCGGGCCGATACTGTCGCCATGAGACGGCGCTTCTCCTTGCCTCTGGAGAGGACGATCCTGGAGCTTCGCGGCACCCCCTGCATTGTGGAGGATGACGAGGGGGACGCCAACCACGGAATCCGGCGGGAGCAAATCCTTTGTTCCCGCATGTTCTCCCACCCCATCCAAGGCTACGAGACCCTTTGCCAGGCGGTGAGCGTCTACGCCCAAAAAGCGACCTGGCGGCTGAAACGTCAAGGCAGCCTGTGCTGCCTGGTCAGCGTTTTCTGTTCCACCAGCCGTTTCCGGGAACAGGAACGCTCCCGGGTTTGGTCCACGCAGACGCTGGACTCCCCCAGCGACAGTCCCTTGGTCATTTCCAAAGCCGCCTGTCAAGCCATTCACGGCCGCATCAACCCCCATGCCCCCTATAACCGGGCGGGAGTGGTCCTCCAAGGATTGACGGACGCCGATTCCTTCATCACCCTGGATGGGCTTGAAGCCCACCGGGATGACCAAGGGCTGGGAGAAATCCTAGAATCGGCCATCACCCGCTTCGGGCCCATGACGGTCGGCATCGGTTATGGGGGTATCCGCGGAAAAGGGTTGAAATCCAACGATACCGGAGCCGACTGGTCCATGAAAAGGCAAATGCTGTCCGAACGATCGACCACCCGGTGGAAGGAGATGCCCGTCGTCAAAGCGAAGTAGGAAAACAAAGTGGGAAAACGTCTTAGGGCCAAGGAAGGCCTAAAAATCGAAGAAAACAAAAAACACGGAAGCAAGAAAGAGCCTAGGGAATCTAGGGAATAGGGACGAAAGCCTATCGCGCCCATTACGGCATTACGACTCCCACACCGATTGCGACTATCACATCTATATCAACTCCCGCACCTATGTCGATTACCGCGCTTACCGCGGCTCCCGCTCATCCGGGACCATGCTGAGGGTCAGGCAGGCGAGGAGTTCCCCGCCCGCCTCTTCCAAGGCCTGATGGCAGGTGCGTAGGGTGGAACCAGTGGTCATGATGTCATCCACGAGAACCAAAGGGCGGCCACGCAAGCGCTCGGGATGGCTGACCACCACATGCCCCCGCAAGCGGGAGGAACGGTCCCTGCGATCGCTCTTTTCCACCGCCTTACGCAGTGACCCCCGAATGGTCAAGGCCGGCTCCCAATCCGCCCTGATTCCCACCCGCCCGCAGGCGGACACTAGGGATTCGCATAAAGGATGCACCTGCCACCGGCCACGTTTGTAAAACGACTCTTTGCGGGAAGGGGTCGGCAGGAAGCAAAGACCATTCAGACGAGTCCGGAAGACAGGGTCCAGCCCGGCCAGGTAGCGGTAAAGGAGAATCCGCATGAAACGGCCGAAAGGTCCATCCAATTCGACATCCCCATGGTCCTTCCACGCCAGAATCGTCTGTCTGACCAGCCCCTGGTAAAGACTGCAGGAATGGACCTGGAGAGAAGGCCCTCCCGAAAGCGAGTGGTCATACAGGTTCCGGGAAAGGAAAAGGGAGAAGGCGGCCGAGCAGGCAGGGCACAAGATCCGGTCCGCCCTCCCACAGCCCGGACAGCAGCGCGGGAAAAGGAGGAACCTCATGTCGGAAAGGAATTCGGAAGTCATATGCCCAGCGTAAAGGGCGGAAGTGGAGTCATCAATCGGAAAAGGGGCATGTGGTCGAATGTGTGCCGATTCCGGTTTTATCCACAGTTGACCACCGAGTGAAACGACTTATCCACATCTGCCTATCGCCACACTTTCGCGCCCAAGGCAGAAAGACAGGGCAGGGCCCCATGCTGAAAACGGCCAGAGGGTTTTCGACGGAGACTTCCGAATACGATTGAAATTAGCGGCCTAATTCCCTTAAGAGGCGGGAGATGAAACGAGCCGTATCTTGAGGCCCGGCCACTTCAATGGCGTAGGTGCCCGCCTTCGCCGCCGGATAATCATTGCCTTCGGGGGTCATCCTGTCCCCCAAGAAGACGATTTGTTTCAAAGGGCAGGAGAAAGTCTGGGCGAGTTCGCGGACGGCATAGGATTTATCGACCCCTTTGACGGAAATATCCACGCTGGTCGCCCCGCCAGCCCGCACGGTCAACTCGGGCAGATCGGCCTGGATGGCCTGGGCCAAGGCCTGCCGACGCGAACCATCAGGGTCCCAAGCCTCTTTGGCGTCCACGGGAGCCTGCTGCCCTAAGGCAGAAAAGGTGATTTGGGACCCCCGGTCATCAATCCTTTCCCCCCAAACGCGGTCCTGAGGATACCAGAACCCCAGTTCCTGGGCCCTGCGCCGCACGGAAGCCAAGGCATGCTCCCGGTCTTGGGGATCGATATTGATTTCATATTGGCAGACCCAACCCGCCCCATTCCAACTATAGTACCGGGTCCCGGTCGTCGGCATCAGGTGGAGGCGGGAAAGGTCGGCTGAGGAGGAGATCATCGAAAGGATTTGGCTATCGATCAGGTCCCATCGGCCCCCAGAGATGATGGCGACCGGGAAAGAATAGGTGAGTTTGCTCAAAAGTTCGGCGTCTTCCCTCTTCATCGGCATCTTGGACCGGGCCAAGGTCCCGTCCAAGTCGAAGGCGATGAGCGTGGCCCGGCTCGCGATATAGTGATAATCCGCGGTCTGCCAATGAGGAAGATCCATGCTGCCAACCTTTCTTTTCCTACGATTCCCGACTTGTTCTGCCTTTTCATTATGCCATGGCGGCTTGTCAGAGTGGCTCGTCAGGGCATGAAGGCAGGGCATGAAGGTGGCGGCTTATCGGAAGAGCGAAGACGGGTCGATAGGACGACAGGGCGACAGGAAGACAATAAAAGGGAGGGGCAGAAAGGATTAGGCAGTAACCGAGTGATGAGAGCCATGCAATGGGAGCCAGCCAGTAAGGACGAAAAGCTAAAGTAGAGCTATGAGCGACATCCCTTGGGAAAAAAGAAGATATCGGGACCGGCACGGCCGAGGGGCCAGACGCCCTCCTTTCGGCCTGCGGTTGCCCCACTATCGGACGGCGGCCGGGACCTTCGACGCCCTTTTCGCCGCGCAGCTGCGGCGCCTGTCCCGGGGATGGCCGGACCTGATCGCCAGCACCCAGTTCGCCGTGGAGGACGTTCCCCCTTCCGATCCTTTGCCTTGGGAAGAGAGAATCGCCCCCCTGTCGGCGTCTTACCCAGCCGAGCACGGGCAGGCCGCCCGCATCGTGCTTTACCGTCTGCCAATCCAGATGGCCGCGCACAGTCGATGGGAGTTGGAATTCGTCATGCACGACGAAATTGTCCGCCAACTCGCCCAGTTGACGGGGAGGAATCCCGAAGACATCGACCCTCGCTGATCAGACCGATTCGCGCGAATCAAGTCGATCCATACGGATTGGAGTCATGCCTGGCAATCAAGAATTAGAGCCATGACTAGAGTCCTGCCTTAAAACCAGCGGTCACCGCAGGACGGGCTGCTGACGGATGGACACACGTTCGGACACCACTTCCAGAGACGACCCATTCACCGTCGCCAAGGCCTTGACCCCGGCCTTGTTCAGAGAAGGGGCCGCTAGAGAGGCGGACAGGGTCACCGCGGCGGGTTTCTTGGAGATGGAGGCCGTCCCCTCCCCCTGGACCAGGCAGAAGGCACGGGCGGAGGATTCTTTCGAGGAGGATGAAGAAGAAGAGGAAGCCGAAGCGGAAGACAGGGCCGTCACGCTATGCGCCGGCAAATGGTAGGTCTTCGCCGATATGAGCTTGCCTTGGTCGTCGAAAGCCTGCAAAACCATCGAAGTCTCGGAGTCAGACGAATTGGCCGCGTAAAGCGTGGCGGATACATCCTTGGGCAAGGCCAAGGCCGATGTACGACCGGCTCTCTGCCCGTTTTCCAAGGCGAAATCGGCCTGTTCCCCCGATGAGGTCTTCAACTCGGCGCTGACGGAGAAATCCTGGTCGGCGGTCACCGCCAAGCCTCGCGCCCCCCGCGGGAAATCCTGGAAGGAAAGGACCTGGACCTGTCCCCCGGTCACGGTGATTTTCTTCCCTTCCTTCTTCCCCTCCTTCGTCAGCCATTGAAGGGTCATATGGGCGCTTCGGTCCGAATAGATCCGCACGGTCGCGGCAGAGGCCGAAGCCAGGGCCGGCAAGGAGAGGGTGGAATTCGCAGGGGCGGAGTCCACCGGAAGGGCGAAATCGTTCCCCTGGGGGTCCAACCCATCCATATGGACCACGCGGACGAAGGCGGACAGGGGGGTGACGGAGCTGGAAACAGTCAGGTAGACCCCTTCCTGATCCGGAGCGGTGGCGGAAACGTTGACGATCGTCCGCGAATGGGCGTCCACGGTCACCGAACTGTCGGCGCTCAAGGCCAAGGCATTCCCATCATGGGAACCGTGCGCCTTCATGGTGGCGACCGTGGCTTTGGAAGAAGGATTGACCAGGACCAGTTGCTGGGTCCAGCCGGTCTGGGTGGAAGGCAGAAGGAAGGATTGGGCTAGCCGAGCGTCCACGGCGCTGGCGACGGCCATCCCTTTCAAATCACCCTTGCTCGCCCAGGAAACGGTGGAAGCGACCGCCCCGGTCCCCTCCCGGTCGGAAGTCATCCGGGTGGACAAGACCAAGGGGGACTCCCCCATGTTGTCGGACAAAAGGGAGATCGAATCATCCGCCTGGGCGGCACCGATCAACGGCTTGGACAGGGTGCCCGGTCCGGTGGGGTCTGAAGAGACCGCGGAAGGGTCGGAGGAAATCATGTCGGCCACGGAAGATTGATAGACCGAGCCGAAAGCGGCGGCCTGCCAGGAAGCCGAGATATCTCCGGACGAGGCTTGGAATTGGCTGTCTCCATAGGCCTGGGGATCGGCCAAGGTCATCCGGTCGGGAATCACTTGGGTGGATTGGGTCCGGGCCACCCGATAAGCGGCCGGCAGATGGGAAGGAGGCTGATCGTTCAGCCCGGGCAGGGGGATGCCGAAGACCCCGTAGACGAACAAGCTCACCACGAGGATGGCCGAAAGAGCCCCCAGGAAGACCCGCCAAACGATTCTCGGCGCTCGCGACGGTAGGGCGCGGTTCTCGGTTTCCGAACGATCTGCCATTATGCCTGCTCCTGACTGTAACGATGACGCCGTGGGAAGGCGACCAAAAGATAAAGGGCGCCGACGATCCCCATGGACCAGAGCCAAACCTTGCGCCAGAACGAGGATTCCGCCCGGGTCTGGCCGCTGAGGCTGATGCCGTGGGTGTTGGTGTCGTCGACGGCGAACCGGATGTAGGTCCCTTGCTCATTGCTCACTACGGATTCGGTCCCGTCGGAAGAGACCAGGTGGGAAATCAGCTCGGCCGTTTCACCCTGGTTCGTTTTGACCAGATAGATCCCTCCGAATCCCAAAGCGCTCAGGGAAGCGACCGCTGAGGAGTCAGCCTCACCCGCCAATCGGGACAGGGCCGTGGCGATGGATTCATCCTGAGCGCCCACCCCACCCCGGCGGGCGGCTGAGTCTCCTGTCAGCCAGGAGGAGACGAGCCGGGCTTGGGCGCTGGGGTTGAGGTCGATGACGTCCCCCCGAGATGTCCGCATGGAAGCATAAGAGATCTCCCCCGGGTTGGAAGCGTCCACGGCCAGGATGCGGCGGATCTGTCGTGCGGCCAGGTAATCCTGGGCGACCATGGGCAGCTGGGCCGTGGAAGGAGTCAGGCGGGCCGACACGGAGGGGGCGAGCATGCCGATGAAGACGGCGGCGATGGTCCCCAAGACGAACAGGAAGCTGAGCAAACCACGCCCGGCCAAAGCCACGGAATGAGCCGCGCCCGCCGTTCCGGCCCGCTTGCCGTCATCGCGTTTGCGGCTCAAAGCCGTGAAGGACTTGGCCCCGGCTCCGGCGACCAGGCAGGTCCCAGCCAACAAGCCCATAAGAGCCAGCAAAAGACCGGGAAGGACCGAGCCCGCCACCGGAGAGCCGGAGGCATCGAAAGAGACCGTGGTCCGCGAGGCGATGAGGGCGACGACCACCCCTGCTATGACGCAGGTCCAGACCATGCGCGAAAGCCGCAAGGCGAAAGGCAGGAAAAGGGAGACCAAGGCCAGAAGGACCACCAGGGCCACAATCACCAGGACGATCCAGGAAAGCAGGCCCGTCAAGGGCGCGGCGACGGTAGAGGAAAGCCCCAGACCAATCAGCCCCGAAGTCAGGCTGGAGGAGGAACTGGAAGTCAGGATCCCAGACACCCCCAAATGCCGGGCGAAAGACCCAATCAAAGCGCCGCCTGCCGTCACCGTCCCCGAAGAAGAAACAGCAGGGGTCATGGAATCCATGAAGAACTGCCGCCAGCCCCCCTGGCCCCAGCGGGTCAAAGAGTCGACCACGGTGGGCAAAAGGACGATCACGGAAGGCAAAGGGATGAGGAGCAGGTAAGACTTATGGGAGCGGGCCAGCAAGAAGAAGGCCAGGTAAGCCAGGAGGAAGGCCGGTAGGTATTGGGGTTCGCACAGGCAGACGACCATGAGGCAAAGGGCTGCGCAGGCCCCATGCTGGGCCGAAGGCAAAGGCTTGCTCAGGTACTCGGTCCGGTACATGCCCAAGGCCTTGAAAGTGAAAGCCAGCCCGGCCGGCAGGAAGATGGTGGTGATGAGCAAAGGGAGGTTGCCCTGGCCGTAGATCCCCATCAGGATGGACAGGCCCACCCAGGCCAGGGAGGAGGCGACCCGGATGGAGTTGGACCTGGTGACCGTTCCGGCCAAGGCCCAGAAACCCAAAGCGGCGAAAGGGGCCGCCAGGAGGATGATCAGGTCATAGGCGATGGCCACATGGCCGCCCGTGACCGCGCAGAGGCAGAGGAGAAGCAGGAGGAAGGGGGCGGGGGCGGCGGGCAGACCCAGACCGGAAGCGTAGGTCCATGACGTGGTCGCGCTTTCCGCCACCTGTCTCAGGCTGGCCCCGGAAGGCAGCAGAATCGGCGAAGAGACGGCCTGGAAGCTCAGGAGGGAACGCAAAGAGGGGAAATTGGCGGCCAGGCCCATGATCAGGGCGATGACCATCATGATCCCGGCCCAACCATAACGGACCCGGCGGCGGGCGGCCAGATGGGCCCGGACCAAAGGGTTGAGAAGGGCGTCATCGTTCTGGTTGGCGGCGGAGAAGGCTTTTTCCTTCCACGTCTTCATCTGGCCGCGGGAAGCCTGCAGCAAAGCCAGGCTCCGCAAAGGGACCGAGGTTTGCGACGCCACCCGGATCCGGGCGGAAATCATGGTGAACAGGGAAAAAAGGTCCCGCCAGGGGGCGGTCAATTCCGCCCCGGCTTCGGCGACCTGTTTGCGTCCCAAAAGGCGGGCGCAGGCGTAAAGGGAGAAGAGCCAGCGGCCAAGCCAGGCGAAAATCCACTGCCATACGGGCAGGTCGGAATAGAAATACGTATCCCTGGCCTTGGTTTGGGCCCCGTAAGAAGTGGAAGGCTCGTTGACCGGATCATCGACCCGGCGTCCCCGTAAGTCCCTGACACCTTCCAGGCGGGCGGCCCGATGGGCGGTGCGCACTTGGGGGGAGATGATCACGCGGCCCCCACTGCGGCACATCCGACGGCAGAAGTCGCGGGACTGGCCCAGGGTGCTGAAGGGGTAGGGCCCTTGGGACAGGTGGAGCCACTGGTTCAGGTTGACCAAGGCCCCGGACAGGGAGACGGCGAAGACATCGGACCGGTCGTCGTACTGTTCCTGGTCCTCCTCCCCGTCGACGACCAGGCTGGCCACCTTATGGCCGGGGGCGGCGAAATAGCCGACGTTGCGCAAAGAACGGTCGGCCCAATCCATCTGTTTGGTGCCGATGACGGTGGCGCTGGGATTCTTCTCCTTGGTCTCCAGCAGGCCCTCCAGGTAGGAGGTCCCCACGGGACGAGAATCATCGTGGAGGAGAAGGAGGTCGGTCACATGGTTGGAGATGATCCCCTCGTCCCTGGCTTGGTTCAGGGCCGCATTGACCGTTTCGCTGAAGGAGCCGGCCTTGACCGATATTGCGTGGATGCGGCAAGGCTCTTCCTGATCCGGATGGCCTTCTTGATGCCTAGGGACGGCGATCTCCCGCCCTGGGCCGAGGTCCATTTTGCCCGTCCTCTTGCCTCCGGCCGCTTGGGCGATGATGATTTCGCCAGGCAGGACGTTTTGGCTCAGGAGGGCTTCCAAGGTCCTCGGCAGATAGCGGCTGTCATCCTCCACCGTGATGACGGCGGCCACGGCGGACTCCACCCTTTGGTCTTCTGACCAGGCCCGCCCATCCATGGCTCCACCCATGGCGGCGAGGATGCAGTCGTCCACAGGCAGGGCCTGGTTCCTGTCTTCTTCGTAAAGATAGGTCGTCTCGTCCTCATCTTCCATCTGGGGACCTTCCGATTCGAAATCGGGGACCCCGCCGGTGGCCTCATCGGCGGGCTCTCCGGGATTCTTCGAATCGGTACTCTTTGAAGAAAGAGACGAGGAGGGAGACGATACGGACGAGGTCTTGGGAGAAGAGGCCGGCGGCCGGGGCGGGGCCGGCGGAGAAAAAGCCTGGCCAGGAGCCTCGGCAAGGTCAGGATCGGCCGACCTCGCGCCCTGGCCGCGAGTCTCCCTGATCTGATCCTCAGGATTCGTCATAGCACCACCTTTTGCATAGTTTCCCGAATACCACTGTATGGGTTGGAAAGGAAAGGGAGCGAAGAAAGGGCGGAATTCGGACGTTTTCTTTACCTTTCGCCCATTTTTCCGCCGTTTGGGATCCCGCAAATGCCAGTCCTGGTCTACAATGAGAGGTTGAACACTATCTGACTTCGCGGAAGGACCCCTGTGACTGACCACCATCGCTCCCAGCATCGTCACATCTCGTTGCGAATCAATTCCTACGACCCTCCTCTGCACTCGGTTAACTTCATCACCGGCAAGAGGCTGGCGCGGGGCATCGCCATGGTCCTCATCGGCCTATTGACTTTTCTGGCTGTGGCCAGCGGAGCGCTTTACATGGATTTGGCCAACGCCGTCAAAGAGTCGTCCGTGACGGTCATCGGCAAAGGCGGAAAAGTGGTGAAAACCACGGTAGACCCCAATGAAGGCAAGGCTTTGAACATCCTGGTCATCGGGCAGGACGCCCGCGCCGGCAGGAACGGGGCCCTCATCAACGACAACAATCCCGAAGACGCCTCCAACCACCAAGCGGACACCACCATGGTAGTGCACATCTCCGCCAACCGTAAATTCATCGACATCGTCTCCATCCCCCGGGACTCCTTGGTCAGCGTCCCCGCCTGCACCACCACCGCCGGAACCATACCGGCTCAAAGCAACATCATGTTCAACTCCATCTTCGCCACCGCTTACACCAAGGCCAACAACGTCTCGTCGGCCGCCAGCTGCACCATGAACGCGGTCAACAGCCTGACCGGCCTCGATATCAGCCAGTTCATCGTGGTGGATTTCTCCGGCATGAGCACCATGATCAACGCCCTCGGCGGGGTGGACATCTGCGTCCCCCAGGATTTCAGCGATTCCTATACCAACCTGTCCCTCAAACGCGGCCTCCACCACCTGGACGGGGTCAAGGCCACCCAGTTCGCCCGGATCCGCCATGGGATCGGGGACGGATCCGACGTGATGCGAACCGTCCGCCAACAGTACTTGATCAAGATGCTCCTGCGCGAAGCCACCAACAAGAACCTCTTCACCCAAACCAATCAGCTCTACCAATTGGCCAAATCCGCCATCAACTCTTTGAGCATGAGCGAAGGCCTGGCCAAGGTGGACGTCCTGGCCGGCCTGGCTTCCAGTCTGGCGGGATTGGCGGCCAACAGCGGCGGCCACGGCATCTACTCCCAGACGATCCCGGTGGAGACTTCCACCTATGATCCCAACCGCGTGCAATGGACACAGGCGGCTTCCTCCGTCTGGGACAGGCTCAAGGATGACAAGTCGCTCAGCGACGACGATTCCGCGAAGAAGCCTTCCTCTTCCGCTTCCTCCTCCCCCTCGGAAAGCAGCCCTTCACAAGGCGATTCCTCTTCGGCTTCCAGTCCCTCTCTCCCCCTCTCCCCCGTCGACCCCCACACCGGCCTGCAGAAGAAGGCCGACGGTACCCTCATCGATCCCGGGACCGGGGGCACGGTGGACAAGGACTCCGGGGTCATCAGCGATCCGGCTACCGGCTGGTACATCGGCTTCGCGGAGAAGTACGTGAATTACACCTTCTGCAAGATCGAAAGCTGACCCGGACCTATATAAAGTTTTTGTATAAACTTCCGGCCTCGTCCGTCATCCTTTGCCTTCTCCCTTAGAATGAAGGGAGATTTGCGGCTTTCCCCAGCCTAGCGAAGTCCCCAAGCACAGCGAAGGATGACGATGACCGATAACGAATACGATTCCCTTCCCCCCAGTTTCGAGCCTTCCGCCAGGAAAGCGTCCCCCCAATCCGCATCTTCGGACGGACGCAAAGGGCATGCGGGATACAAGGGAAAAGGCGCGTCCTCGGATCAAGGTCTGCCTCCTTCCTATCAGCCCGCCTCGTCACCTTCACAGACCTCCTCTCGCCCCCGGCAGACGTCCACGCAGGCAGGGCGGCCTGCGCAGACCGGACAGACGGGGCAATCCGCACAGGGACGGCAGCCAAGTCGACCGCAGACGGACGCGGAGGGCCAACCACAGTCGATCCCCCCTCGCCACAAAGCCCGCACAGCCGCATCCGGCAGCAATGTCATCCCCGCCGGATCCCCCTCTTCCACTAGGAGCGGCGGTCGGCAGGGCCAAGTTCCCGTATCCTCCCTCCCCTCCCCATCGCCTCTTCCCGCAGGCCCGGGAAGGAATCCGGCTGGCCCATCCGGAACAGGCCCGCAGGCCGCCAGGAGGAAAAAGGCCGGACCTGGCAAAATCGCCATCCGCGTCATCGCCGCCCTCCTGGCCCTGATTCTCGTCTATCTGCTCTGGATCTTCGGGGTGGTCAATTCCAACCTCAGCCATAAGGACTACCTTTCGGCCGCAGCCGACTCCACAGGGTCGACCTGGCTGATCCTGGGATCCGACGCCCGCGATGGCACGACGGGAGGAAGCGCGGACCAGGTGCCGGGATTCAGGACGGATACCATCATGGTGCTGACGAAGCCCGCCCATGGCCCTGCCTCACTCATCTCCATCCCGCGCGACTCCTACGTTCAGGTGAACGGCCAGGATTCGAAGATCAACGCCGTGGCGGAGCTGTATGGCTATGAGAAACTGGTCGAAGTCGTGGAAGGGGTCACCGGGCAGAAGATCGACCATGTGGTGCAAGTCGGTTTCGGCGGGCTGGAGACCATCGTCAACGCCTTGGGAGGCATCCAGCTTTGCTATGACCGGACGGTGAACGACGAAAAATCCGGTCTCCAGTGGATGGCAGGCTGTCATGCGGCCAATGGACAGACCGCTTTGGCCATGTCCCGCATGCGTTACTCGGATCCTTTGGACGATTTCGGACGCACCCAACGCCAACGGATGGTGATAGCTGCCATCATGAAGAAAGCATCCTCCCCCGCCTTGATTCTCAACCCCATCAGACTCCAGCGGGTCCTGAAGGCCGGACTCGGGTCCATGACGGTCGACCAGAAGACCTCTCCTTTCACCCTGATTGATATGGCTTTGGCCTTCCGTGCGGCGACAGGAGGGAAAGGCGTCAGCGGCACCGTTTATTACACTTCGCAGGATTATCAGCCGGCCTCAGGGATAGGCTCCTGTATCCTCTTGGACTCCACCAACAACCACAACCTCTTCTCCCGTCTGGCCCGGGGCGAGCAGGCTCCGGGGACGGTGGGAGGCCAATCCGCCTCCTGATTTGACCGTCGTCCGCCGCTCATAGCCCGCGGTGATGGGCGACTGCGGACGGCTGACAATGCCTGTTGGATTTCCGCAGTCCCCTCCGTCACTTATCCACACGTCGGAAAGCCAATGTTTTCCGGCGTGTTTCACGTTTATCCCCATTCGCTTCCTATGATGGACAGGCCGAGTCTTCCCTGTCAGACTGGAAGCATGAGCAAAGCACGTTCCCGAAACACGAATACGGAACCCGAGATAGTCAGAAGGACCGCCCGATGGGACTTCCTTTCCTCCCTCCTGCCCAATTTGGCTGGGGTAATTGGGCAGGGGGTCATGCTCGTCTTCATGCTGGTCGGCCATAACTACCTCTACCTGGTCTTCCTAGTCCCCAGCCTCATCTCCTCACTCGCCTTCGTCTTCATCATTGTGGTCCGCTACGAGGAAGAAAAACGCCGTCTTCAATCGCAGAAGAAAACAGCTGGTCTTGGCGACCGACCGGAGTCGAGTAAGGATTCCGCCCTCACCCACCCCGGAACTTCCCCCTTTCCCGGGGAAGGCATCTCCTCTCCAGGAGACCCTTTGCAGGTCAGCGCCAACGCCTTGGGGCAATATCTTCCAGCGGAGGAATCCCCCGTATCCGGAATCAAGGAGGGCCAGGCCGATAGTTTGAACTGGAGACGGATTGTGGCCCTCTGGCTGAGGTCGGATTCATCTCCTCAAGCGGCTGTCCTTTCTTCAAGCGCCACGACCCATTCGGATGCGGTTGAAGTCGGGATGCCTCCGGCGACAGTCGATTCTTCCGATTTTCCCCGCCTTTCATCTTTATCCATCATCCTTGGATCCTGCCTCCTGCCGGGAAAGGACGCTCCGCAGAAGGCGCCTTTGGCGATAGACCTGAACCGTCAAGGCCCTCATGCCTTAGTCGCCGGGACGACCGGCTCCGGCAAATCCCTTTTCCTGGAGAACTGGTGTCTGTCCCTCGCCTGTCACTACTCCCCTCAGGAACTTCATTTCATCTTTCTTGACTTCAAGGGCGGAGCCACTTTCCAAACCCTACGCCGCCTGCCCCACACCGTCGGCAATGTGTCCGACCTGGATATCGCCCATGCCTTACGGGCCCTTCTCGCCATCGAAGAAGAGCTGAAGCGCCGAGAGACCCTGGTCCAAGAGCAGCGGTGTTCGAATATCGACCAGCTGTCTGACCCGCCCGCCCGTCTGATCATCGTCGTCGACGAATTCCACGCTTTAAAGGAGGCTTTGCCGGATTACATACCCTGTCTGGTCTCCCTCGCCGCCCTGGGACGCTCCCTCGGCATGCATCTGATCGCCTGCACCCAAAGTCCCATGGGCCAAATCAGCAACGAGATGAAGGCGAACCTTTCCCTCCATATCTGCCTGCGCGTGCGCGACCCACTCCAATCCATCGACCTCCTGTCCACTCCCCTGGCCGCATCCATCAGCCCTCAGGAGCCGGGCATCGGTTATCTGAACGATGGCGATTCCTGTTTCCCCTTCCGCTGTTTCACCAGAAGCCCCCATGAAAGCCAGCGCTTGGTATCCGAAATCAAGGCCGCCGCCCGATTCATGGCTTGCGCCAGGAATGAGAGACCCACCATCCGACTTTTCAGCCGTCCCCTTCCCCGGTCCCTGCCGTGGGCAGAGCTCCCGCCCGCGAAAGAGCCCTCCCCCTCTTCCCTGCTACTGGGTCTCCAAGATGACGGCGTCGTCACCAGCCCATGGTTCCTCCCTTTGGACGGACGTACCCTGGCCGTCATAGCCCCACGGGGGTGCGGGAAAAGCACCGTTCTCGCCATCATCCTCCGCTCCTTTCTGGCTCTCCACAGCGGACAGGGGCCTCCGCCGAACCGTCTGGCCTTGTGCGACGACGCCGAGCCCTTCCTTGACCCCTTCGCCGGTGCGGGCCTGCCCGAAGCTCCGGGACCTTCTTTCGGAAAGTTCAGCCAGGATTCTTTGAATGATCAGGATCGGGCAAGTCCCATCCCCCCGTTGGCGCAAGACCTGAAAGAAGCCGTCGCCTGCCCGGGCGTATCCTTCATCCATTCCCGCGAGGATTTCACTCATGCCGACCGGGACCCTCACACCACCCTCATCTACACCGTTTCGGAGGCCCATCTTGTCCATTATCCGCAAAATTGCCAAGCTCGCATCATCATCCCCAGCCGGGACAAGGCCACAGACCTGCTCTGGGGATTGCCTTCCGAGCTCCTATCGGACACTTACCTAGGAAAATCCCGGATTCCCGGCAGAGGGTTTTATTGGGAGGAGACTCCAATCCCTGTCCAATTCTTCACCCAACTGGATGGGGGCACCTCCTGACTCATCCGCAAGAGGGATTCTCCCGTTTTTCTTATCTTTTTTAGGTAAAAGGCTTGCCAAAACGCTCATTTCGTGCTTATCTCTATATAGGACATTTACTGTAAGAGGAGGCTTCCGTGAGCAGTTCCCAGGATTGGCGGGCGAAAGCGGCGTGCCGCGATAAGGATCCCGAGCTTTTCTTCCCCGTCGGCAACACTGGTCCAGCCCTTCAACAGATTGAAGAGGCCAAGGCCGTTTGCCGTACTTGCGCTGTCGTCGATGAATGCTTGAAGACCGCATTGGACACCAACCAGGATTATGGCGTTTGGGGCGGATACAGCGAAGATGAGCGCCGTGCCCTGAAGCGCAAGTATATGAGGGCCCGTCGTAGCGGCATGCGTATGCATTAAACGACAGCGTATCAAGCAGGCACAGGCAATAGGCGCCAACCGCCGATACCGCGTTGCGGACGGCCGGACCGCAGATGAAACGGACGACAGGCATCGGATGATTATCACGATTCATCATCATGATTCATCGCCGCGATGTCGGAAAGACCAGAAAGAGGAGGCTTGGAACCGAATGATTCCAAGCCTCCTCTTTCTTTTATTCTTTGTCTTTTGCGCCTTTTTCTCTGCGCCTTTTCCTCCTGCATCTTCTCCTCCCGCCTTTTTGCCCTGCATTTTTGTCCTATATCTTCCACTCTTCGCCCGTCTGGTAGCCGCTTCCTATCCGGGTCCCCAGCGCTTATCCGCTAGCGCCTGTCTATCTGATGCCCATCACCCATCACTCCGTCGCCCGCAAGGTGATGGACATGGTCACCCGGGTCCCATGGGGATAGTTGGATTCCCACGTAATCGAACCATCGAAATCATTGGTCACGAAAGTGTTGATGATCTGAGTGCCCAGACCGGATCCCGAAGACCGCGCCGCCGACCCTTTTTCGTCGGTCTCCGACCCCAAACCGTTCCCATCGTCCTCGACCAGGATGTTGAGCTTCTTCCCGCTCCTCCCGACCGAAATGTTGATCGTGCCCTCCGTCCGGTCCTCGAAACCGTGCTCCACGCAATTGGTCACCAGCTCCGTCAGGACCAAGGAGAGCGGGGTGGCGTCCTGGGCGGCCATAGTGCCGAATTTGCCCAGATAGGAGATGCTGATGTGCTGCTCATCGGTCGAAGCTACCTCTACGGCCATATGCAAGAGGTTGGCGATCACCTTGTCGAAGTCGACGTTCTCATCAGCGGTCTTGCTCAACCCCTCATGGACGACGGCGATGGTCTCGATCCGGCGCATAGCTTCCTGCAGCTCCTTGCGCACTTCCTGATTGGAGGTCCGCCGAGCCTGCAAACGCAGGAGGGAGGAGACGGCCTGGAGGTTGTTCTTCACCCGATGGTGGATTTCGGCGATGGTCGCGTCCTTGGTCTCCAGTTCCCGTTCGCGGCGACGGACTTCGGTCACGTCCCGGCAGAGGATTACGGCCCCGGTCCGCTCCCCCTGATGGTAGAGGGGGAAAGACCGCATGGCGATAGAACTGTTCCTGGTGGTGATTTCGGCGTCGGCGAAGAACTTGCCGGCCAGGACTCCCGGCAGAGCCTCGGTGAAGGTTTCGGAGGCGTCCGATTTGCTGAATTGGTCGGTCACATACTGGCTGAGATACCGTCCGACCATATCGGTCGCCACCCCCAGACGCCGCAGGCAACTGACGGCGTTGGGGGCGGCGTATTCCACGATCCCCTCCTCCGACAGGACCAGGAAGCCGTCGGAGACGCGGGGATCATGCCTTTGTTTGGAAAGAAGATCGCATTTATAAGGGAAAGACCCTTCCCCCACCATGTCGAAGAGGGCGTGGCCGACCCTGATGCTCTCCGATTCGTAATGCCCATTGGCGAGTCGGGTGATCATGTTGGTCTCGCGGATGAGCACGCCCAGAATCCTCTCATCCCTGCGAATGGGGACGACGTCATCGCATACGGTCGCCGTGCCCACCATCCGGTAATGGTCGATCCCCGTCGTGTCCTTCCCGCTCAAGGCGTCCCTGACAAGAGGGTCCAAGATGGTCGGCAACACCTGTCCGACCATGTCCTCCACCTGGCGGGAGACGACGGTCGAAGAGCGGCACTGAGCGGCGATGATGAGCCCGTCCCTGCCGTCGTGGAAGATCGGGATGACCATCAGCAGGTCGGCGAAACTCAAATCGGCCATGACCTGCCAGTCGTCGATGAGCTTGCGCAGCCAAGCTTTGTCTTCGTCTTCCAAACTGGTGCTGCGGGCGAATACGTCAGTGAAATCTGTCATAGTCTCATTGTAGTGCCCGAGGGACAAGACATGACGCGCCGTCGCGGAAGATGGACAGGCAGGACTGAGGACATTCCGGCAAAGCGGGAAGTCGATGATAGACTAGGGGAAGAAGGCGGCGCTCAAAGGCGATCAAAGGCAATCAAAGATAATCACAACAGGAATCAACGGTAATCAACAGGAACCAAAAGTAAGAAACGGTGATCAACGGCAATTCATCGCAATCACTGGCAGGAGGCTTGGCATGGTCGATAAACAAGTTCGGATGGTCGATAAGCGGAATCAGACAATCAATGAAGAGGCTGAGGACGAGGGGAAGGCAGACAGGGCCTCCGGCAGCGGTCCGCAGGCCTCGCTCCCCGAAGTGAGCGATCAAGCCGTGGATCAGGTGCGCAAGGCCCGCATGGCCAGAGACCAGGCCAAAGCGGATTCGATCCGCATGAAATCGCGGGCCAAGGCGGACCGGATCCTAGCCAAAGGCGAGTACAAGGCCAGCGTCATCGAACAGAAAGCCCGCGGCACCTACAAGAAGAAGGTCCGTCTGGATGTCCACGGGCGGCCCAAACCCGCCATGCGCGGTTGGATCCACCTGATCACGGCTCCCCTTGCCCTGGCCGCCGGAATCGTCCTCATATGCCTGGCTCCCAACGCTGGGACGAAATGGGCCTGCGCCGTCTTCATGACCAGCTCCCTCATCCTTTTCACTAATTCCGCCATCTACCACGTGGGCGACTGGTCTCCCAAAGTAACCGACGTGCTTCGCAGGATTGATCACGTCAATATCTTCCTGCTCATCGCCGGGACCTACACCCCGGTCTCCTTCGCTTTGGAAGAACGGTGGCGCGTCATCATCATCGCCAGCATGTGGATCTTCACCGCCATCGCCCTCATCATCCACGTGATTTGGATCAACGCCCCCCGCTGGCTTTACACCATCATCTACATCGTCTTCGGGGTCTCCGGAGTGGGGTTCCTGGACCTCTTCTGGCGGTCGCCTTACGCGGGTCCAGCCGTCGTCTGGCTGATCGTCGCCGGCGGCGCCTGCTACATCCTGGGAGCCATCGTCTACGGCCTGCGGAAGCCGGACCCCTGGCCCATGGTCTACGGCTTCCATGAGATCTTCCATACCGGGACGGTCCTCGGCTATGCCTGCCATGTAGTGGCGATTTACTTCGTGATCGTCTCCTTGATGCAGGCCGCCCATTAGGTTTCCGACCAGAGCGGGCGGAAGCGGGACCGGCACGGCAGCCTGCAGTCAGACATCAGCCACGGCCATCAGTTATCAGCCAGCGGGTATCAGGCGTCAGACAGAGATCAAGTCAGCTAGCCATCAGCCAGTATAGAAACCCCGCAATCCCGATCACAAAGGCTTGGCGTTCTTGATGATGACGGTGATCTCACGCCCATTGGGGGCGGCATAGGTCACCGTATCCCCCTTCTTCTTCCCGTTGATGGCCGCTCCGATGGGCGACTCAGGACTGATGATGTCGAAATCGGTGGCCACAGCCAGATCATGGGACCCCAGGACGTAGGTCATCTCGTTTCCGGCGATTTCCAAGACCACCAAAGACCCCGGACCCACCTTGCCGGCCTTGGGCGCCTTGAGGATCTGGGAATCGCGGAGCTTGACGGTCAGCTCTTGGATGCGTCCTTCGTTCTTCCCCTGTTCCTCGCGAGCGGCCTGATAACCGCCGTTCTCGCTCAAATCCCCTTCGGCCCGGGCCGCGGCGATCTTCGCTTTGATCTCTTCGCGCAAGTCCCCTTCCCGATAGGTCAGTTCTTCCTTCAACTTGTCATATGCTTCCTGCGTCAGCAAATAGACTTTTTCTTCAGCCATAATGACTCCTTTGCGTTACGACTTTATGATTGTCCCCGGCCGTCCGCCTGGCCCCGCGCTCCTTCCACGGTGCCAGAGGCGCTCAGCCGCGGGGGCTTCAACGCCCTTGAGTGGTGGAGATGATATCGATGACGAAGACTAGAGTATCGCCACCACCGATGCCGGCCGAAGGGATGCCGCGGGAACCGTAGCCATACTCAGGCGGAATGGATACCACCAGGCGGGAGCCGACGTTGTGGCCCGGGACCAGTTGGTCCCATCCACGGATGACCTGCACTACGCCGATGGCGAAAGTCGCAGGCTGATGACGGTCGAAACTGGAGTCGAAGGGGGTCTCCTTGCCCCAAACCACCCCATGGTAGTTGACGGTCACCACGTCGCCCTTGCGGACCACAGGGCCATCCCCTTCCACCAATTCCACGCCTTTCAGCCCGGCAGGGGCATGTTCGGTGGGGAAAGACAAGGTTGGGGCGGCGCCAAATTCGGCATTGACTTCCGGCATCTCAGATACGGTCATGTAATCTCCTTTTCCATTCGTGCCTCGAGCGGGACTCGAACCCGCAAGACAATAAAGTCGGCGGATTTTAAGTCCGCTGCGTCTACCATTTCGCCATCGAGGCGGCTGCCGACGACGGTCTTCAGCGGCCGGCAGTCTGGCAACCTCTTCATTATGCCACAAGGTTAGGTCTATGTCTAGGAAAGACAAATCGGTTTAAGGAAGATAAGCCTCTCAGCTTGGGCCTGGACCCCAAGCTGGTCCTCAGCTTTGACCAGGAGCTTCGGTCTGACCCTAAGGTCTTGAGCATCAGCCTAAGCCTAGCCTTGAGCCTGCAGCAGTCGCAGACCCAGGTCGCGCACAATCCCTTCGACCAAACCATGTTCGCTGACCATCACCTGGTCCACTTCATGCCCGGCTGCGGCCGTATCCTTCCGGATCCGCTTCATGATTTCGGTCAGGACCAAGGCTCCCCCGCCGATCACATCCAGACGGCCGGGATGGATGACCCCCAACCGTCCCCGCTGATCGCGGGTCATGCGGAGGACCTCGTCGTCGGCCTCCTCCATTCGGTCGAAGGAGATCACCTGACCGTCAATGGCGTCATGGTCGTATGAAGTCAGGCCGATGGCCACGGAGGCCATGGTGGTGGCGGTCCCGGAGACCCCGATGAAGGTGCCGGTGGCGGAAAGATCCACTTGCTTGCAAGCCTCGTCGATCGCCTGATCCACATCCTCGGTGGCCGCCTGGATCTCCTCCTGCCGGGGAGGATCGCTGACCAGATGCCTTTCGGACACCCGGACCGACCCCATATCCATGGAATAGGCCTGCCTGACCTGGTGGTCGGGAGAAGCGACCCCATCCCCACCCAGGACCAGTTCGGTGGAACCGCCCCCCAGGTCCATGACCAAGTAAGGGGGCTTATGAAGGGCGGAATCGATGACCGAAGTGGCCCCCAGGAAGCTGAGCCGGGCCTCTTCGGTGCCCGGAATGACATCCGGCCGGACCATCAGTTTCTTCTGGACGTAGTCCTCGAATTCCCGCCTGTTGCGGGCGTCACGGGTGGCACTGGTGGCCACGAAGCGGATCCCATCCACCTGATACGGCTCCAGGATCCGGGCGAATTCGTCGATGGCCGCGAAGGTCCGGGCCAGGGCTTCCGGGCTGAATTCGTGGGTCTTATCCACGTCCTGCCCCAAACGGACGACGCGCATGACGCGGGGGACGATCGCCTCCATCCCTTTCTCGCTCACTGTGGCGACCATCAATCGGATGGAATTCGTTCCACAATCGATACCGGCAACGGTTACAGCCATGATTCTCCTTCGTGGGACCGAGCGTCGTCCCGCCCTTGTGGGCAGCGGCAGACGGCTGGGTCGAATTCATCTTTGACCATGTCCAAAGCCTTGTCTCCTATGGGATTGACTCCCGGGCCCATGGCCAAGGACTGGGCGACCAAAGCGTGCAGGCATTTGACCCGCTCGGGCATGCCCCCCGCGCTGACCCCTTCGATATGGTCTTCGCTATCCCCCAAACGCAGCGCCAGCTGACGGCGGAAATCCAGATAGGCCAGATGCGCCCGCCCGTAAGCCGCTTTGGTTTCAAGGTCTGTCCTTACCTGATCGGTCAGGTCGGTCATTATCCCCGAAGCCTCCAGGCGGGAGATGGCCTTGGTCGCGACTGGAGCGGACAGGTAGAAGGTCGTCGGGAAGGGGATCCCCCCATCCAGAAGAGGACGGGTGACGGTCACCAGGGGCTGACCGCAGACGCACCGGGCTCCGACGGCCACCATCCCCCGAGGGTAACGGCCCAGTTGGGCTTGGACGGCGGCTATGTCTTCGGCAGAGACGGCGGAGGACAAAAGGGCGTCCAACAGGTCGGAATTGTGTTGGTGGAAGGGACTGGGTGTCATGGTTTCATTCTACAGGTATCGTTGTTGGTGTCTTTGCTGGTGTTATCATCGTCTGTCCTCATCGGCCGATGCCATCAACCACCGTCATTGGTACTGCCGGCTTTTCTCCCACTTCTGCTGTTCCTTGTCGGATGAGATGCGTGGGGAGGTCCCAGATTCACCGCTCTGGTCGGACTTGCCTTTGTCGGCCTTCTGCAAAGAGGAGAACATCTCCTTGTACCAAGGGGGTTTCTGGCCGCTCGTCGTGTCCTGGCCTTGCGAGGAGGAGGACTCAGAGCCGGTCTTGTTCCGGTGCCGGGAGTTCTTCAAAGTGACGGATTTCTCCCCCGGATAGACGAAGCCCAACCTTTCCCGGGCTTGGGTGGTCACGTACGCGTCGTCATCCCAGCGGGAGATGTCGTTCTTCAAGGATTCCTTCCTGGCGATCAGGCTCGCTTCCTGGGCTTTGAGGCTGTTGAGCTCGCTCGCGTTGCGCATGTAGGTCCCCATGGTCGAGACGAACTGGGCCAAGGCGACGAGGATGATGATGAGGGCGATGAAGAAGGCGATGGGGCCGTTCTGCTTGATTCCGGAAGCCATCCACCAGGCCGTCCCCCTACCTTTCGGGGAGGTCTTGACGGACTTCTTGGAGGATTTCTGGGAAGGCATGCGGACGGTCATAGATACAAAAATACCCGCCACCCTTGAAAGAAAGAATGGCGGGCGAGGATTCTTTGCAGAATTCATGCTTTGTCGGAATCCGGGCCTGAGATCAGCCCCAGCGGCTCAGGCGGTCAACAGACCGCGGAAGCCGAAGCAGGAAACTACTTGACGTACTTCTTGCAGGCCTTGAAAGCGCTGTAGCCGGCGTACTGAGCGGTGGAGCCCAGCTCTTCCTCGATCTCGAGCAAGCGGTTGTACTTGGCGATGCGCTCGCCACGGGCTGGGGCGCCAGTCTTGATTTGACGGGTGTTCTTGGCGACGGCCAGATCGGAGATGGTGGTGTCCGGGGTCTCGCCGGAACGGTGGGAGACCATGGAGGTATAACCGTTGGCGGTGGCCAGCTCAATGGCGTCCAAGGTCTCGGTCACGGTGCCTATCTGGTTCAGCTTGACCAGGAGGGAGTTGGCGGCGCCGAGCTCGATGCCCTTCGCCAGACGAGCGGGGTTGGTCACCAGGAGGTCATCGCCCACGAACTGGAGGCGATCGCCCAGCTTCTTGGTGATGGCGGCCCAGTCATCCCAGCCTTCTTCCTGGAAAGGATCCTCGATGGAGACGATGGGGTACTCGTTGATCAGGTTCTCGTAATAATCCAGCATGTAAGCGGCGTCGCGCTCTTCACCGTCGAAACGATACTTGCCGGTCTCCTTGTTGTAGAACTCGGAGGAGGCCACATCCAGGGAGATGCCGATTTGACGGCCAGGCTCATAGCCGGCTGCGGAGATGGCGTCCATGATGTACTTGAGGGAGTCCTCGTTGGACTTCATCTTAGGAGCGAAACCGCCTTCATCACCCAGACCGGTGGCCAGGTCATCCTTCTTGAGGACGTTCTTCAAAGTGTGGTAGACTTCGACGCCGGCGCGCAGGGCCTCATGATAAGAATCGAAGCCGTAGGGGGAAATCATGTATTCCTGGATGTCGGTGGCGAAATCAGCGTGGGCGCCGCCGTTCATGATGTTCATGTTGGGAACGGGCAGAATGTGGCCGTTGGTGCCGCCGATGTAACGGTAAAGAGGCAGGTCGGCGGACTCGGCGGAAGCGTAGAGGGCGGCCAAGGAAACGCCCAGGATGGCGTTGGCGCCCAAGCGACCCTTGTTGGGGGTGCCGTCGAGCTCGATCATGGTCTCATCCAGAGCGCGCTGGTCGGTGGCGTCCATGCCGATGACCTTAGGAGCGATCTCTTCGTTGACGGCCTTGACGGCATTGAGGGTGCCCTTGCCCTGATAACGGGACTTGTCGCCATCGCGACGCTCCCAAGCCTCGGCTTCGCCGGTGGAAGCGCCGGAAGGAACCAGGCCGTGGCCCAAGGCGCCATCATCGGTTTCCAGCAGGACTTCCACGGTCGGGTTGCCGCGGGAATCAAGGATTTCGCGAGCGTAAATGCTTTCAATAATTGCCACAATTACTCCTTATTTGTCATTGTGTGAACACTACCAGACTACCTGATTTAATGGACGATTCCCCAGATGGGAATCAGGCTTTTTTACCCCTCCAGGTGAGGTCGTCCAGGAGGAGATCCGTCCATTCCAGGACCTGCTTCGAATCCATGGGGTCGGAGTCGAAAGAGCCTTGGAAAGGGGTGGGGATGATGAGGGTATGGGTGACCGGGCGGTACTGGACCGTCTTGTAGATCCGCTTCAAACGCATCAGGACGGATTCCTGCGGATCCGGGCCGACCACGCGGATGTTCCTGCCTTGGGCGATCAGATCCGTGATCCCCATGGCCTTGGCCCGCGAGCGCAGCCGGGCGACGGCGAAAAGCAGGTCCAAGGCCTGCGGAAGCTTGCCATAACGGTCGGTCAGCTCGTCCCGGATCTCCTGGAAGTCCTCCTCCCCTTGGGCGGCGGCCACCTTGCGGTAGACCTCCAGGCGGAGTTTGTCGGAATCGATGTAGGACGGCGGGATGGAGGCCTCCACCGGCAGGTCGACCGTGGTGGCCACGGCGTCGGTCCGCTCCGACTCCTTGTAGTCCTGGACGGCGTCGGAGACCATCCGCACATAAAGGTCGAAGCCGACTCCTTCGATGTGGCCGGACTGCTCCCCTCCCAAGAGGTTGCCGGTCCCGCGGATCTCCAAATCCTTCATGGCCACGTCATAGCCGGCCCCCAAGGCCGTGTTTTGGGCGACGGTGGACAGGCGGTCATGGGCGGTCTGGGTCATGGGCTTGGCCGGATCGTAGAGGAAGTAGGCGTAAGCCCTTTCCCGTCCTCGCCCGACCCGGCCCCTAAGCTGATGCAGCTGGGAGAGGCCGAACCGGTCGGCCCGGTCCACGATGAGGGTGTTGGCGTTGGAGATATCCAGCCCGGTTTCCACGATGGTGGTGCAGACCAGGACGTCGATGTCACGATGCCAGAAATCATGGATGATGTTGTCCAGTTGCTTCTCCCCCATCTTGCCGTGGGCCATGCCGATCTTGGCCTCCGGCACCAGGTCCTTGATGTGGGCGGCCACCTTGGAGATGTCCTGCACCCGGTTGTGGACGAAGAAGACCTGGCCCCCACGCAGAAGCTCGCGGCGGATGGCGGCCACCACTTGGGTGTCTTCGTAGGCCCCCACATAGGTGAGCACGGGCAGGCGGTCCTCCGGAGGAGTATCCAGGGTGGACATCTCGCGGATTCCGGTGACGGCCATCTCCAGGGTCCGGGGAATGGGGGTGGCGGACAGGCTGAGCACATCCACATTGGTGCGCAAGGCTTTCAGGGTCTCTTTGTGTTCCACCCCGAAACGCTGTTCCTCATCGATGATGACCAGTCCCAGGTCTTTGAATTTGATCTGGGGATTGAGCAGTTTATGGGTGCCGATGACCAGGTCCACGGACCCGTCCCGCAATCCTTCGATGGTCTCCTTGTTCTCCGCCGCCGATTGGAAGCGGGACATCATCTTGACCGTGACCGGAAAACCCTCGTACCGGTCGGTGAAAGTCTCGAAATGCTGCTGGGCCAGAAGAGTGGTCGGCACCAAAACGGCCACCTGTTTGGAGTCCTGGATGGCCTTGAAGGCAGCCCGGACGGCGATCTCGGTCTTGCCGAAGCCCACGTCCCCGCAAATGAGCCGGTCCATGGGGATGGGTTTCTCCATGTCCGCCTTGACCTCGTCGATGGTGGTCAGTTGATCGGGGGTCTCCTGGTAGGGGAAGGCCTCTTCCAGCTCGCGCTGCCAGGGGGTGTCGGGGCTGAAGGCGAAGCCCTGGGTCCGTTGCCGGGCGGCGTAAAGCTTGACCAGGTCCTGGGCGATCTCCTTGACCTTTTTCCGGGCCTTGGCCTTGGTCTGGGACCAGTCGGAGCCGCCCAGCTTGTTGAGTTTGGGTTCTTCCGCGCCTATGTATTTGCTCACCTGATCCAACTGATCGGTGGGGATGTAAAGGCGGTCAGGCGGAGCCCCCCGTTTGGAAGGGGCGTATTCGATGACCAGATACTCGCGGAAGGCCTGGTCGGAAGGGTCATGGCCGGCAGCGCCCCGAGAGGAGGGGGCCAGACCCCTGGTCCTGGTATTGATGGGACGGACGGGACGACGGACCATCTCCACGAAACGGCCGATGCCATGCTGCTCATGGACGACGAAGTCGCCCTTCTTCAGCTCGACCAGGTCGATGGCCTTGCGCCTGCGTTTGGGGGTTTTGGCCTGGGCGGCCACGGACGAATGGCCGGTGATGTCCCTTTCCGTCAGGAGGGCCAGATGGGCCTTGTCGTCGATGAATCCGTCGGAAGCGAGGGACAGGCGAAAATCGACCCCGGACACGCCGGTCGAGGAGATGACTCGCCGCAGGCGGGACAGGGTCCCCCGTGCGGCGGCGGTCACGGCGACGGCGAAGCCGCGCTCGCGCAGTGCCTGGATGCCTGAAGTGGCTTTGGATTCATCGCCCCGGTACTCATCCGGAGGCACTGCCGCGAGCCGGGCGTGCCCATCCGCGGAAGGGTCCACGCCCAAGCTCGACAAGTCCCAGGTGGCCAGGTACGTCAATTCCAAAGACCGGTGCACCTCGGAGAAATCAAGGAAGTTGGACTTGTCGAAGCTGATGGGCGCGCCCGCGCCGTGACCGCTCGCCGCCACGTGCCAGGATGCGGCCAGGAATTCATTGGCCGTCTTGGTCAGGTCATCGGCCCCCCGGCGGAGCCTTTCCATATCGCAGAACATGATGACGGCCCGAGGGTCGAAGAGGGAATAAACCGGCATGACGTCATCGATCAAGGCCGGAATCAGCGATTCCATCCCTTCCACAGGGATCCCCTGGGAAATGGATTCCAGCATGTCATCGGCGTTGGGAATGGAGCCGACCAAGGCCGCCGCCCTCCTACGGACCTTCTGGTTGAGGGGAATCTCCCGGCAGGCCGGGGCCCAAATCCGTTCCTGGCCCTGGCCGAAACTCCTTTGGTCGGAAGCGTGGAAAGGCTTGATGCTGTCGATCTCGTCCCCGAAGAAGTCAATGCGGACCGGGTGCGGGGCTGTCGGGGGGAAGATGTCGAGGATGCCGCCGCGCAGGGCGAACTCCCCCCTGTCCATGACCAGGTCGGCGCGGGTGTAGGCGTTCTCCACAAGCCGGTCCGCGGCCTGGGACAGGTCCATCTCCTGGCCCACTTGGAAGACCACCGGTTCCATGTCCTGGATTCCCCGGACGACTGGCTGGATGAGGGAGCGGACCGGGACCACCACGATCTTCAAAGGCCCGAAAAGGTCGGACCCTTCCACCGGATGGGCCAGGCGGTGGAAGACGGACATGCGTTGGGCCACCGTGTCCGCCCGGGGGGAAAGACGTTCGTGGGGAAGGGTCTCCCAAGCGGGGATCATGTCCACGTCGGCCGGGTTCCCCCTATACCAGGAGCGGATGGAGCCCACCATGTCTTCGGCGTCCCTGCCGGAGGGGACGACCATGACCACCGGCCGGCCCTCCCCCGTCGCCGCCGCCAGGGCGGGACGAATGCCCAAAGGGGCTCCCACCAAGGACACCCCCCTGCCGTCATTAACCAGATCGGCGAAAGCCGGATCCTCCCTCAGACCCGGAAGGAAGGAGGAAAGAGAGCCGTCCAGCTTGATTTCAGGCGCGGCGCCTTGCCCGCCTGCGTCCGCCTTCCTCGTCGCGCTTTTCGTATCAGTCATGTCTGCCGTCTCATCCTATTCATCCGGTCCTTGTTTCCCCGGTCTTATTTCCGCGAATTGTAGCGGGTCTGGGCCTTATCTATCCCTTCGAAGATGATGGTCTCCGCCGCATCCGCCCCATCGGTCAGGAAATCGTCCAATTCCGACTTTTGGGATCCTTTGAAACCGCCCAATACCCAATCGATGGTCTTGTCATGGGCGGCGGCTCCCCTTTGCGCATGGCCGATGCCCAGGCGGACCCGATAATAGTCCTGTGTCCCCAAGGACCGGTCGATGGATTTGATGCCGTTATGACCTCCGGCCGAGCCCCCTTGCTTCACCTTGATCCGGCCGAAGTCCAAGTCCATGTCATCATGGATGACCACGACGTGGTCCGCCCCGATGCCGTAGTAAGAGCACAGGGAAGCGACGGCGGTCCCGGAATCGTTCATGAAAGTCATCGGCTTGGCAAGGAAGAACTTGACCGTCCGGCCGGACAGGCTCATGATCCCTTTGCCGGACAGGGCCAGCCCTTTATGGTCGCTCAGGGAGACCGACCACCGCTGGGAAAGGAGGTCGGCGCACATGAAACCCATGTTGTGCCGGGTGCCTTCGTATTTTTTTCCGGGGTTGCCCAAACCGACGATCAACCAGAAATCCGCCATATCCGCCTATGCTTTCCGACTCGAATTTTTCCGCACCTCATCTTAACGAACCGGCCCTAAAACCTCGCCGTAAGTCCCATCCCGACCCTCAGAAGAAGGAAGCCCAGCAGGAGGAAGGGGCCGTTCGGTCATTTTCCCAGCTTATTTTCAGGAAAACGCCGAACAAACATTCAGGAAAGACGTCTTCAATGATAGATACCGGTTCAATTAAGAGCTGGTCAAGAGTTTTTACCCCTTGATAATTGAAACCTTTCTTCTCTCTCCTTCTCTTCATAAGCCCGGCCCAACCCGCCGGGCCCTTTTCTTTTCAGCGCTTGCAGTCATTTTCATCCCTTGCATCCATTTCAGACATCACAGGCATCGCAGTCATTTCATTGTATTCATTGCATCCATCACTATTGCGGCCGATAAACGGCTTCCAACTGGTCGACCACCGTCCTTACATCGTACCGGGTGATCAGTTTCTCCTGCCAGGAATGGATCTTTCGGGCCCAAACGTCGTCATTGAGGGCCTTGGCTATGAGCATGGCCAGCTTGCGGGCCCGGTCCGGCGACGTCACGTCGAAGAGGATCTCCTCATTGCCCAGCATGGTGGAATGATAACCCGGATTGTCCCCGGCCAGGACCACCCCGCTTCCTGCGGCCATGGCCTCGATGAGGACGATGCCGAAGGACTCAGCCGCCTTACTGGGGAAAACGGCCACGTCAGCCGAAGCCAGATAAGGGGCTTTCTCCTCCTCGTCGATGAAGCCAAGAAAATCCGTGGGAATCTTCAAAGCCGCCGCCCGCTTCTTGCTTTCCTCAAGCAGGGGCCCTTTGCCGGCGAAGGAAACGTGGATGTCGTCGGGGAAAGACACCTGGTCGGGATGGGCCTGGGCGTATTCGAGGGCGTCCAACAGGAGGACGGCCCCTTTCCGCTCAACGAAACGACCCAGGAAGACCACATGGTTGCGGTGGTGGACCCGGTCGAAAGGCCGGTCGGGGTCCCGCTCCCCTTCTTCCTCCAAGCGCTGGCGGACGGCCAGGCAGTCCACCGGGTTGGGGATAAAGGTCGCCTGGGCGACCCCTTCGGCCTGGCGGGCGTAGTCGGCGGCCACCGTGGAAACGGCGATGACCTGGTCGATCTTCCGCCGGCTGGAAGCGTTGAGCCAGCCCAGAATCTTCCCCCCGGCCATGGCCAGGCCGGAATAGGGGGCTATATGGTAAGTGGCCACGATCCGGGTTCGGGGAGAGACCTTCTTCGCCTGGTCGATGACCCGTCCGGCCATGAAAGGGCTGTAGGGGGCCTGCACATGGAGGACGTCGAAATCATAGTGGCGCAAGGTCTGGCGGATCTTCTCCCGGGAAGTGGGCAAGGGGATGCGCATGATGTTCCCGTTGAAGCGCACGGCCACGTTCCGCGAGAAGGGGACGATCCCGTCCACCGGGTGGGTCGCGGTCTCTCCCACCAGGTAAACCACCTGATGGCCCCGACGAACCAGTTCCCGGCCGACGGTCATGATGTATTGCTGGACGCCGTCGGGGGCGTCCAGGGAATCATCGAAAACGAAACCTATGCGCATGAGGACCACTCAACCATCGTCAGGGGCGTCACTCAGACGTTGAACTTGAATTCGACCACGTCGCCATCCCGCATCACGTAGTCTTTGCCTTCCAGCCGCATCTTGCCTTCCTCCTTCACCTTGGTGTAGGAGCCGGCCGCGACCAGGTCATCGTAAGAAACGACCTCGGCCTTGATGAAGCCGCGCTCGAAGTCGGTGTGGATGACCCCGGCGGCCTGAGGGGCGGTCCATCCCTTATGAATGGTCCAGGCCCGCACTTCCTTGACTCCCGCGGTCAGAAAGGTCTGCAGGCCCAGGGTGTCGAACCCAACCCTGGCCAGCTGGTCCAGCCCGGATTCCTTCAGACCGGCGTCCGCCAGCATCTCCCGGGCATCGGCCTCGTCCAGCTCGGTCAGGTCGGCCTCGAACTGGGCGTTGAGGAAGATGGACTTGGCCGGCGCCACCTGGGAGGCCAGTTTCCGCTTGAGGTCCTCATCGGTCAGTTCGTCGTCGTCCATGTTGAAAACGTAGATGAAGGGCTTGGCCGTCAAAAGATGAAGATCATAGACCGCGTCCTTATCGATCTTGCCTTCGGAAGCGGCTTGGTCGATGGTTTCGCCGGCTTCTAGGATCTGCTGGGCCTGTTTGACGGCGTCGAAATAGGTCTGTTTGATCTTGCGGCCGCGCAGGTCCTTCTCCAACCGGGGAATGGCCTTCTCCACGGTCTGCAGGTCAGCCAGGATCAGCTCGGTATTGATGGTATCGATGTCGGAATCGGGATCGACCTTCCCGTTCACATGCACGATGTCATCGTCCTGGAAGACGCGGGCGACTTCGCAGATGGCGTCGGCCTCGCGGATGTTGGCCAGGAACTGGTTGCCCAGACCTTCGCCTTCGGAAGCCCCCTTGACGATGCCGGCGATGTCCACGAAGGTGACGGTGGCGGGCACGATCTTCTCAGTGCCGACCAGCTTGGCCAGAACGGCCAAACGGCTGTCGGGCAGGGGGACGATGCCCGTATTGGGCTCGATGGTGGCGAAGGGGTAGTTCTCCGCCAACACGTTGTTCCTGGTCAAAGCGTTAAAAAGAGTGGACTTGCCAACGTTCGGCAAACCAACGATTCCAATGGTCAAAGACATGAGTCCCAGTGTAGAAAGAAGCTATGACTAGCCTTCCCGCTTTCGCCGGGATTCGAAGGAATTCCGCGCGGCCACGGTTTCCTGAAAATTGTGGTCCAAATCCCCGCGTCGAAGGGCCTCCTGGTAAAGGTGGACGAAGACGTCGCCGGAGCGGACCCCGTCATGTTCGTACTGGTTGGTCACCCAGGCGTGGGAATGGGACAGACGGCTGAGGGTATCCAGTTGCAGGGTAGAATCCACATACATGTCGTCAAAATAGACGGCACATTGCACCGGGACCTGGTTGTGGGCCAATTGGTCGGGGTCGTAGATCTTCCCCCACCGGGTATCGGTCATCATCTCCTCCACAAAAGCGTGGAAAGGCTTGAGAGAGCTGTCCTCACGGAACATCTCCGGCAGGGCCGCCTCCCCGATCAAGACCAAGGGCCGGTGATCGACGGCGAATTCAGGACTGTGCTCGATCACGTCATGAGCGGCCCAGTCGATGGGACCGCAGTCTTCGTTGGCGTAGATGAACTCCTGTAAGGTCCAATACAAAGGATTGCCGTAGGTGGAGGTCAGATCCATGACTTCCTGGAGGAATCCGTCGGTCAGAGTGATTTCCTTGTTGGGAGCCTGGCCGGACTTTTTGGCAGACAGACTGCCATCAGCCGAAGCGAAGGCGGAATCCAAGGTCCAATGCATGCGTTCGAAGCTGGGCTTCATGCCGAAATCGCCGCCCATCATCTGCAGACGGCGGACGGTGAGGGGGTCTCCGTTGGGCAAGGTCACTTCGTGGGTCGCCACATAGTCGGCGATGGCGGCAAGGCGGTCTTTGTCCCCCGGGTACCGCTGGTAGAACTGCTGGCTCTTGACCAGCATCCGGGGAACCGTATGCTCATACAATTCGTGGGCATTGCCGGGGATGTGCATGACCCCGCCGGTCACGAAGGATGCGGCCAAGGCTTGCGGATAAAGGGACAGATAGGTCATAGTCAGGAATCCGCCATAGGACTGGCCCAAGGTGGTCCACTTGGCTCCGCGGAATTCGGTGCGGCGAAGATATTCGAAATCCCTGATGATGGAGTCGGCCAGGAAGTGGTGGAGGTAGTCGGCGCCCGCACGCGGATCATCGGCGAAGACGGCCATCCGATGGGAGTCCACATGGGTGGACCGGCCCGTCCCCCTTTGGTCGGGCAGAACGATCCTGTAGTGTTTGCTGGCCTCTTCCAGCCAAGGGATGGATTCCAAGCTCATCGGCCGAGGTCCCGCTCCCCCGGGGCCGCCTTGCAGGAAGACCAGTAGGGGAAGATCCCGACCCATCTGATCGGCCCGGGTCACCAGCCGGTAGAAAAGGCGGATGTCCCCATCCTCCTCCCCGGTCTGGCTTCCCCTTTCCGCTGAGAGCAAAGACCGGCATTTCCGATAAGACTGGTAAAGCCCTGCCGTGACCTCATCCTTCAGATCCGGGTCGAAGCGGGGCGAATCGGCCCGGGACCAATCCAGGGGGACGGACAGGGAGTGGTCTTCCACATGAAGGCCAGGTAGGTAGTAGGAATCCAAAAGGGTCATGGCAACAGTATAGAGGCTGGACTCCCACGAAAACAAGCCATCCCCGTTTTGGTGACGAATCTTGTTAGTATGGTGGGAGGCGCGCCAAGCGCCAAGGCCCCGTAGCTCAGCTGGATAGAGCAGGAAACTTCTAATTTCAAGGTCGTGAGTTCGAATCTCATTGGGGCCACGAGTCGCCAGGGATGCCCTGGCATGCGAAATTACCATACCTTCTATGGGGAGATGTCCATGCGTCGCTGGGTCATTCAGACTCTCAAGCGGGAAACCATTCTCGTCATCGCCAGCATCCTTGCTATCGTTTCCTGCTTCATCGTCCACCCCGATAAGGAATATCTCGGCTATATCCATACCCACACCATCGGCCAGCTGATCTGCCTCATGCTGGTGGTCGCGGGGATGCAGCGCATCGGCGTCTTCCGCATCATCGGCGCCAAAATGCTCTCCCACGCCCGCACCCCGCGTTTCCTGGTCCTCATCTTCATCGGCCTGACCTTCTTCTCTTCCATGCTCATCACCAATGATGTGGCTCTGGTCACCTTCGTCCCCTTCGCCATCGCCGTGCTCATCATGGCCCATATGGAAGACAAGACGGTCATCACCGTCACCCTCATGACCCTGGGAGCCAACCTGGGTTCCATGCTCACCCCGGTGGGTAACGCCCACAACCTGTATCTGGCCGCGAAGACGGAGATGCCCATCGGCCAGTTCCTGCTCATCATGATCCCCTACTCCGGCATGGCCGCCATCCTGCTCATCATCGCCACCTTCATCTTCTTCTCCGACAAGCAGATCCCCGGCTTCGAAGGCCTGGATTCCGACACCATCGAACGTCACATCCTGGCCCCGGAGATCGAAAAGGAACAGCCTGACGAAATCCGCATCACCGGCTACGGCGCCGGCTACGGCGGCTGGCGGCTCTACGTCTACATCGCCCTTTTCATCGTCTGCCTCCTGGCCGTCAGCGGCATCATCCCCTTGTGGGCCATGATCGCCGTCTGCTTCGGCGTTTTCTTCCTCACCGACCGTCGGGCCTTCAAACATGTGGATTGGGGTCTGCCCCTGACCTTCGTGGCCTTCTTCATCTTCATCGGCAACATGCGCCGCGTCCCCGAATTCTATACTTTGGCGGCCAATCTGGTGCAGATTGATCCCTTGGATGTGGCCGTCGGATCCAGCCAGCTCATCTCCAACGTCCCGACCACCCTGCTTCTGGCCAGCTTCTCCAATAACTGGCATGCCCTCATCGTGGGCACGAACCTGGGCGGCATGGGCACTCTGATCGCCTCCATGGCCTCCTTGGTCTCCTTCAAGGCCGTGACCGCCCGATACCCGGAGAAAAAGCGGAATTACCTGGGCGTCTATACGGTCATGAACGTGGTTTTCCTGGCCATCCTGCTGGGCCTGGCCCATCTGCTTGTCTGAGATTTCCGATTTCCCCCATTTCTCTTTTCTTCTTCGCTTATGACCTACAACTATCAGGCGACCGTATGCCCCAGGAAGCGAAAGGTTCCGGCCCAAGCCGCGGCCATCAGAGCGATGGCGGGGATGAGGATGCAGATGAGCAGGTAAAGCCCGTCTTTGAGCAATCCCCTGCTCTCCCGCCAATGCGTGCGTTCGCGAGGCCCCCCAAAGCCTCGGGCCTGCATGGCCGTGGCGAGGTTCGACGAACGGCGGATGGACAAAACCAGCAAAGCGAAGGATTGAGAGAGGAAATCCCCCACTTTCGAACGGCTTTGGACCCCTCGTGACCGCCGGGACATGGACAGGGAAGCCCAATCATCCTGGAGGAGGGAGAAGAGGCGCATGCCGGCCAACCCGCCGTAAACGAAGCGGTCGGGCATATGGAAGCATTGGGAGAAGGAGTCGGCCAGGTCGGTCGGTTCGATGCCGATGACCAGGCAAAAAGCGGGGACCCCCATGGCGATGATGCGTAAAGAAGTGGCGGCCGCCAGGAGGAGCGAGCCTTGGGAGACTTCCATAATCCCCCAGTGAAGGAAGACCCGGCCGGAAGCCTGCCCGTAGAGGGCGACGGAGATGGCGGACGCCAAGGATCCCAACCAAATGATCCAGGATTTCTTCATGATCTGAGACCAGCGATAACCGCATAGAAGGAGTCCACCTATAGATAAAACGCATGCAACTGTCGCTGAAACAAGGTCAAGGCTGATGACCATGATCAGGCAGAGGATGATGGCCCCCAGCAAACGGAAACCGGGATTGAGGGAGGAGATCAGGGCCGAAGGGCTCGACTGCTTCTTATCCTCCTTCCGTTGCGAGTCCGGGCTGACCTTGATTTGCATCTCCCCCCTGCCGGAATCGGTCTCTTCTTCGAAACGCACGATCCTGGCCCCCACCGCCTTGAGGAAATCCTCGTCATGGGTGACCACGATCAGACAGAGGCCTTCCATGGCCAGACGCCGGATCGTGGAGACCAAAGAGAGCCAAGCAGCCCGGTCCTGTCCGAAAGTCGGCTCATCCAAGATGAGGACGCGAGGGCTGGCGGCCAAGGCCGAAGCCACCGTCAACCTGCGCTTTTGCCCACCGGAAAGGGTGTAAGGATTCGCTTCTTCCAATCCATCCAAACGGTAGGTATCCATCAAATCGCGGGCTTGACGAATCTCCGACTCACTGGGGTCTTTGCCCGACCGCCCGGGCCGGCCATCAGCCGTCCGTAAAGATTGGACCAGTTCGGAGAGGACGGAGGCCGTGACGAATTGATACTCAGGATTCTGGAAAACGTATTGGATGCGACCGGCCAAAGCCGGGGAAGACCAGTCCTGTGGTCGCACCGAGTCCTTCCGCCCCCGCAGGTCCTCCCCCGCGGTCACGCGACCGGATCGCGGCTGTAGGAGCCCGGCCAAGGTCAAGGCCAGAGTGGATTTCCCCGAACCGTTGCGCCCCACCAAAGCGGTGATCTGGCCAGGGTAAAAATCCATGGTGATACCCCGGGCTATGGGTTCGTCGGTATGGCCGACGGCCAGGTTTCTGACGGATAAAAGGGGTCGGCTGCTTGCCGTCCTTCCTTCCGCCTGCGATTGATGGGCCGGCCGATCGACCTGGAGGTCAGCTGGATGGTCGGATGCAGAACTGGACGAACTCCGGTAAAGGCGAGGTATCCATAAGCCCAAGGATTCCACAAGGTCGGCCTGGCCTTTGAAAACCTGCTCCGGACTGCCATCGGCCACGACCCTGGTGACCCGGGATGAGGACGGGTCCCGCTCATCAGGGCCCGGGGCCAAAACAATCACCCGGTCGATCAGAGGAAGCCAGAGGTCCGCCTTATGCTCCACCAAAACCATGGTCGGATGGGTCCGCTCCATCACCTGGCTTACCGCTTCCACCAAGTCCCCGGACCCGGGTGGGTCGATCATGGAGGTCGGCTCGTCCAAAAGCAGCAGACCCGGCCGCATGGCCAAAACCCCGGCCAAGGCCAGTCTCTGGGCTTGGCCGCCGGACAAGTGGGCGGTGGAACGGTGCCATTGCAAGTCTTCCAAACCGACCTGGCCCAGGCATTCCTTCACCCGGCTGGTGATATCAGGCCGGCTCAACCCCAGATTCTCCGGCCCGAAGGCCACGTTATCAGCCAGACGTTCGAAAATCGTCTGCGCCTGGGGGTCCTGCATGAGCAGACCGGAAGAGCCTATGGCCTGCCCGGCCGGCTTCCCGCCGACCAGGAGGGCGCCTTCGCTCAGCCCCCCCTCCTCGTCTTCCTGACCGGCCTCAGCGGCTCCCAGCAACCCGGCCATAGCCTGTAGAAGGGTGGATTTACCCACTCCCGAAGCGCCGAGCAGGAGGACCCGTTGCCCGGCGTCTATATGGAGGGAGAGGTGGCGCAAAGCCCAGTCGGAACGCAGGGGGTGATGGTAGCCCCAATCGTGCAGATCGATCGAGACCGTCGAGACCGGCTCCTCCGGGCAGGAAGCCGAGGAGGATGAGGAAGATGGGGATGACAAGCCGGTCCCGCCTTCACTTCGTCTGAGCGGCGTCGGCCTGACGGACCAGGCGGCCGGAAGCGAAACGGTCCAAAGCGCCTGTCTTGGCTATGGCTTTATAGAGGAACCACATGAGCAAGCCGGCCACAATGGCCCCGGAGACGACCGTGCTCACGCATTCCACCAAGTTCTTGGCCAAAGAATTGCCCTGTTGATAGCCCAAGATCACGTAGCCGACGAAGCAGAAGAGGCCGGAGACGAGGCCGGACAAGGTCGTCGACCACCAAGTCCAGACCCGGTAGAAGAGGATCAGGAAGACGATCTCCGCCCCCAGGCCTTGGATCAGGCCGGAGACGATGGTTTCGGCCCCTCCCCAGGAATTCCCCAGGAGGGATTCCAAAAGGGCGGCGACCATCTCCGCGTAGAGGGCGGCTCCCGGCTTACGCACGATGACGGCGGCCAAGGGGCCGGCGAAAAGGAAGATCCCGTTAACCAGGCCGATCAGTCCCGGGATGAAAGCGAAGCCAGGCTTGAGCGCCTCATAGATCCAGGCGCCGGCCCAGAAGACGAAGGCGGAGACGACCCCGATGACGGAGGCGACGATGATGTCGACCACCCTCCAGCGCAAAGAGCGCCGGGGGGAATGGTTCGGGAATGATGCGGGAGAAGGGGTGTTCGAGTTCATGATGTGCCTTTCTATGTAATGATTACTCGAAAAGCACGGGGAGAAGATGACGGTCCGTGCGCCGGCATTACCCGGTAACGTTCAATCGGTTATCTCAGCCGCCCGGCCGATCCGGTCAGGCAGCACCCGTGTCACCTCCCATGATGCCACTTTCAGCTGACAAGGGAAGGGAGGAGGCCGGACTTGGGGGAGGCTCTGGAAAAGCGTAGGGAAGGCGTGGGGAAAGGCTTGTCTTATCTGGCCTTGACGGTATGGTAAGGCCTCATGGATTGGAATTCAGTGAAGAGCTTCTTCAAGAAAGACGATAAGAAAAATGAGCGGGCCGGCGAACCCTCCCAGGCCGAGCCCCGTAAGACGACGGACCCCTCCCCCGGCCGCAAGAAAGGGCCGACTCCGAAGCGGAGCGAAGCGGAATCCCAGAACTATCATCCCCTGGTCCCCAAAGACCGCAAAGCCAGCCGCAAGGCGGAGAAGCTCCGCCGTCGGAAGCGCCAGGACGCCGAATACGCGGCCATGAAAAGCGGGGACTTGACCCATATGCCCGCGGCCGAGCGCATCCCGGTCCGCGTCTACATCCGAGATTACGTGGACTCCCGTTTCAATATAGCCGAATACTTCCTGCCCGCCATGCTGGTCATCCTCATCATCTCCATGATTGTGATGGTCACCCTGCCCATCGCGGCCATGTGGCTCATGGCCGCGATGTACGTCTACATGGTGGTGGCCGTCATCGACCTCTTCGTCCTGTGGCATGACCTGAAAAAACAGTTGGTCGACCGCTTCGGAGCCTCTTCCGTGGATAAGCGGATGAGGTCCGGCATGTACGCCAGCCAGCGGGCCATGAACATCCGTCGGTGGCGGCTGCCCATCCCCCGCCTGAAGAAGCGGGCGGATTACGCCCAGTGGCGTCAGAAGAACGTGAAGAAAGGCCTGTGAGACATGGCTTCCGCCGAGGCCGCTTCCGGGCGGACCTATGATTACGACCTGGCCGTCATCGGGGCCGGGCCCGGCGGCTATTCCACCGCCTTGCGGGCGGCGGAGCTCGGGCTGAAAGTCGCCTTGGTGGAGAAAGACCCCCATCTGGGCGGGACCTGCCTGAACCGGGGCTGCATCCCCACGAAAGCCCTTTTGACGGCCGCGCATGCCAGACGGAACATGGCTCAGGCGGATTTCTGGGGGATCTCGGTGGATCCTTCGGCCATCAGCCTTGATACGGCGGCCTTGCACGAACGGAAGCGCTCCCTCGTCTCCTCCATGGTCTCCGGTTTGGAGAGACTGGTCAAAGCCAGGAAAATCACCCGAATCCAGGGGACGGCTCATCTTCTGGGACCTCATGCCGTCGGAACGAAGGAGCAGCGCATCAAGGCCGATCAGATCGTTCTGGCCTTGGGATCCCAGGCCGTGGAGCTCCCCTGGCTCCCCTTCGGAGGACCGATCCTGGACTCGGATATGGCCTTGGCTGAAGAATCGATCCCCGACCGCGTGGCCATCGTTGGCTCGGGAGCCATCGCTTTGGAGTTCGCCACCTATTGGAATGCCTTGGGCTCCGAGGTGACCGTCTTCCTACGCAAGGACCGGCCGCTCTCCCATGGGGATAAGCGGACCGCCCTGGCCGTCATGCGGGGTTTGACCCAAAGCGGTATCCGTTTCATCCCTCGCGCCCAGGTGACTCAAGCGGTCCTCCTGCCTGATTCCCGCCTTGATTTGTCTTATGGACAGTCTGACAGTCGGTCCCAAGGCCAGGCGGACGGACCGTCCGACGACCCCTCGCACGAACAGTCGTTGACCGTCGACCGCCTTTTGGTGGCGGTCGGCCGAGCCCCCCGAACCGACCTCCCCGGCCTGGATTTGACTCAGGTCCGCCTGGACCCCCACGGATTCGTGCTCACCGACCCTTATGGACGGACCGATCAAGGCAACATCTGGGCCGTGGGCGACATCCGGGCGGGCCATCAACTGGCCCACCGCGCTTTCGGACAGGGAATCGCCGTCGCCGAATCGATCGCTTTCGACCACGGCCTCGTCCCCCGGCCTCCCCGGCCGGTGGACGAACATTCCGTCCCCCAAGTGGTCTATTCGGAAATCGAATACGCATCCGTCGGCTATACGAAAGATGAAGGGATGGCCCGGCCCGAAGAGTTCTTCGACGTCCAGGAGACCGCCATCCCCCTGCTCTCCAACTCCCGGGTCCTCATGGAACAAGCCTCCGGCAACCTCACCCTGGTCACGGGAAAGCTGACCGCGAGGAAAGGCGGCCAGGGAGCCGACACGGTTTATCTTCTGGGAGCCCACATAGCCGGCCCCCGGGCCAGCGAAATGATCGCCGAAGCCCAAGAGGTCATCGCCAACCGCATCCCCCTCCATCTGGCGGCCAGCCTCATCCACCCTCACCCTACGATCAGCGAATCCTTGGGCGAGGCTCTGCTCAAAGCCGACGGACGTCCCCTGCATCTGCGGTAGCACCATCCGCTTCCTTACTTCCCCGGGCCCCATTAAACTTGGTTCCAGTTAGTCTTTGACGAATTCACCAATCGAACCATCGACGAATATACAAACAGACAAGAGGTACCATGGCCGACATCAAGCCACGCAATCAACGCCAAGCCGGTTCCGCGAAGCCCGCGGCCGGCTCCAACCAGAGCAAGAAGAAGGATTCGAAGCCCGCCCGCCGCAACATCTTCAAGCAAGTGGCCATGATCTACCGCTTCACTAAGAAGGAAGACCCTTCCATCACCTGGTGGCTGGTCGGCGCCTTCGTGATTCCCGCCCTGATCGTGGTCGCCTTGGGCTTCGTCTTCCATAACGGCGTCGTCGGATGGATTTTCAATGTCGTCCTGGCCATCATGCTGGGAATCCTGGTCATGACCATGGTCTTGACCAACCGAAGCGAGGCGGCCGGCTACCGACGTCTGGAAGGGCAACCCGGCGCCACCGGGGCCGTGCTCGAAAGCATCAACGAAGGCCGCTTCTCCAGCCGGGTCATCAAGTTCACCCAGCAGCCCGTCTGGGTGGACCCCCGCACCAAGAACGCCATCTGGCGCGGAACGTCCGTTTACGGGGTCTACCTGGTGGGCGAAGGCCCTTTGGACGCCATCAACAAGGCCATGGATAAGGAAGCCCAGAAGATCCACCACGTGACCCCCGGCTCCGACATCCCCATCTACCGCATCTGCGTGGGCAGGGGCGCCGGTCAGACCCCTCTGACCAAGCTGCGCAAGGCCTTGCGCAAACGCCACAAAATCAAGTTCACCATGGAAGAGCTGGAACAGGTCAACGATCGCCTGCGCACCCTGCAGACCAAGTCCGGCCTGCCCATCCCTAAGGGGGTCGACCCCTACCGCATGCAGCGCGTCTCCCGCAGGGCCATGCGGGGCAAGTAAAACCAGGGAAAGCGAAGATTTATTCACCGGATTTCGGATAATGAGACATCAACACCCGCAAGCCCAAGAATTCCAAGGATTCTTCCAGTTTCCCGGGCGTTTTTCCATGCCCTATATGAACCCCCTGAACTAGACTGGGGGACGTCCCAGTGATACAAAACGCCATGCCCCATAGCATAGCGAAAGGAGCGGTCTCGTGACCGAAATTAAGACCAAAGAGGATGTCGAAGCCCTTATCCAGCAGGAAAACGTGGAATACGTTTCCGTTCGCTTCACCGACCTGATCGGCGTGCAGCAACACTTCACCGTCCCCGCCAGCGAGTTCCTCAAGGACGCCTTCACTGACGGCATGCCTTTCGACGGCTCCAGTGTCAAGGGTTTCCAAGCCATTAACCAGTCCGATATGAAGCTGATCCCCGATGTTCAGACCTCCTACCTGGACCCCTTCCGCAAGCACAAGACCCTCAATATGGCCTTCTCCATCGTGGACCCCATCACTGATGAGCCTTATTCCCGCGACCCCCGTCAGGTGGCGCAGAAGGCCGAAGCCTACCTGCGTTCCACCGGCATCGCGGATACCGCCTCCTTCGCCCCGGAAGCCGAGTTCTTCATCTTCGACAAGGTGCGTTTCGAGAACTCCATGCGTCGTTCCTTCTACGAGATCGATTCCGTGGAGGCCCCGTGGAACAGCGGAGAAGAGTACGAAGAGGACGGCGCCCCCAACGTCGGTTTCAAGAACCGCGTCAAGGGCGGCTACTTCCCCGTCCCCCCGATCGATCATTCCCAGGACCTGCGCGACGACATGGTGGCCAACCTGCAGAAGGTAGGCCTCATCCTCGAACGGTCCCACCACGAGGTCGGGGCGGCCGGCCAGCAGGAGATCAACTACCGCTTCAACTCCCTCACCCACGCCGGCGATGACCTGATGAAGTACAAGTACGTGGTCCATGAGACCGCCTTCCAGGCCGGCAAGGCCGCCACCTTCATGCCCAAGCCCTTGGCTGGGGACAACGGCACCGGCATGCACTGCCATCAGTCCCTGTGGAAGGACGGCGTCCCGCTCTTCTACTCCGAGAGCGGTTACGGCGGCCTGTCCGACATCGCCCGTTGGTACATCGGCGGCCTGATCAAGCATTCTTCTTCCGTGCTCGCCTTCACCAACCCCTCCCTCAACTCCTACAAGCGCCTGGTTCCCGGCTACGAGGCCCCGGTCAACCTGGTCTATTCGGCCCGTAACCGTTCCGCCGCCATCCGCATTCCTTTGGCCGGAACCGCTCCTGCCGCCAAGCGCATCGAGTTCCGCGCCCCCGATCCATCCTGCAACCCCTTCCTGGCCTTCTCCGCCCAGCTCATGGCCGGACTGGATGGCATCGTCAACCACATCGAGCCTCCCGCTCCCATCGACAAGGACCTGTATGAGCTTCCTCCCGAGGAGCATGACAAGGTCAAGCAGGTTCCTTCCTCTTTGGAGGAGGCCCTGCGCGCTTTGGAAGAGGATCACGACTTCCTGGGCGAAGGCGACGTCTTCACCGATGATCTGATTCAGACCTGGATCGACATCAAGCGCGAAGAGATCGATATGCAGCGTCTGTCTCCCACTCCTTTGGAGTATGAGCTTTACTTCCATATCTGATCTGATCGAATCCGCTTGATTCAGGACTTCTAGAAATATATTCAAGTCCATTGATACGAAGATGATAATGCGTGGAGGGCGGCGTTGGTTCATAACGCCGCCCTCCACGCATATCCACAAAAGAGACGCCTAAAAGAGTCGACGAGTGGGAGGAGGGGAAAGCGGAAATAATCCTTTCTCCTATCGTTAATCGCTTTCCGCTGGCTTACCCCTTCCGCTAGAGGAGACCACCATATCCTACGAATCCAATCCTTCTCGGATAATGCGCTGATACCAGTATGCGGAATCCTTCCATATACGCTCCTGGGTGGAAAAATTGACACCAATGATGCCGAATCGTTTCTGATAGCCATAGGCCCATTCGAAGTTATCCAGCAATGACCAGACGAAATAGCCCGTCAGATGGGCGCCTCCTTCTATGGCCTTCTTCAGGGCTTTCACATGCGCATCCAAATAAGCGACGCGCTGGGGGTCATGGATGATCTTTCCACCGGGCGCTTGGGAATCAAGGCTCACTTGGTCATCCCAAGCGGATCCGTTCTCCGTCACCATAAGATCCAACTCAGGATATCGGCGACTCAGCTCCAGGAGAAGATCAGTCAAGCATCGCGGTTCTTGATTCCATCCCATAGCTGTCAGAGGACCTTTGGGAGGTAAAGAATCGACGATTTCCTGAGCAGGCATAGGAGAGCTATGGGAAGCCTTTCTACTTGCGATTTCATCAGGATCGGTGACTCCGCGCACATGGGAGGAAGAATAATAATTAACTCCCAGTACATCAAGCGGCTGATGGATGATCCCTTCGTCTCCATCCTTCAAGAAAGACCAGCCGGAATAATCCGAAGTCACTTCCAATAGTTCCGGATCATAGGAGCCATCCAGCATAGGTCCCAGCCAAATTTCATTCGCCAATAAGTCAACGCGACGCTTGGCGGCCACGTCCTCTGGTGCAGCGCTCTCTGCAACACTTGCGGTCAAGTTCAAAGTGACCGATACCCGAGCTTTTTCCCCTAATACAGATCGTAAAGCTTGAACGGCCAAACCATGAGCAAGGTTGAGATGATGGGCAGCGGACAAGGTCTGTGCATAGTCTCTGATTCCAGGAGCATGTTCCCCGCTTCCATACCCCAAGTATGCAGAGCACCATGGTTCATTCAACGTGGTCCACGTATCGACCCGGTCCCCTAGTGATTGAGCCAATGTCTGGGCATAATCCGCGAACCGCAAAGCGGTGTCCCGGTTGATCCACCCTCCCCTATCCTGCAAGTATTGAGGCAGATCCCAGTGATAGAGAGTTGCTACAGGCCGGATTTCAGCCTGTAGCAAAGAGTCAAGCAGCCGATGATAATAGTCGACGCCTTCCTGATTGACAGGTCCACCTAGCTGAGGGATGATCCGGTTCCATGAGATGGAGAAACGGTATGCATCGACCCCCAACTCTTTCATGATCCCAACGTCTTGCGGATATCGGTGATACATGTCGCAAGCGATTTGGCCCGACGAATGGTCATGAATCGCCCCCTCCTTTCGGCAAAAAACATCCCATATGGAATCCGTCCGTCCACCTTCATGGATGGCTCCTTCTACCTGATATGCGGCTGTTGCCGTGCCCCAAATGAAATTCTGCGGGAAACCGATAGTCATAAGCGCACTCATCCTTTCGTACCCCCATTGTCCTGACGTTTCGGGCGCACAGGGTCATGGAGACGGATGCCTCCTCATGAAGCCATCCGTATTGATGAATAAGAAATTACTTGAGATAGGTTGGTTTGAGATTCAAAAAGATAAGATTGATGATTTCATCCTTTCACGGCTCCAGCCATAATGCCCACCACCAGCTGTTTGCCCGCCAAGAAGAAGATGAGGAGCAGAGGGGCGGTGGTGAGAATCACGCCCGACATGACAATGGTATAGTCTGTGAAATACGCGCCTTTCAAGGCCGCCGCAGCAGTAGTCAGCATATAGTTCTTGTTCGATCCCAACACCAACATAGGCCAGAAGTAGTTAGTCCACTGCCCAATGAAGGTGAAGAGGAAGAGCATGGAAGCTGCTGGTCGGGCTGCTGGCATTCCAACTGAGATGAAGGTGCGAAACATGGAACAACCATCTACGCGGGCGGCCTCGATCAATTCGTACGGTAAGGCGTCGGTGATGTACTGAGTCATCCAGAAAACCCCGAAAGCGCTGACGAGTCCAGGAATGATCACTGCCCAGAGACTGCCATAAAGGCCAGCTTTATTGGCCATAATGTACAAGGGGACAACACTGAGCTGCTGAGGAATGGTCATTGTGGCCACTACCAAGGTCAAAAGCGCATTACGCCCGCGGAAGCGAAGCTTGGCGAAGGAGTACCCCGCCAAAGTGCTAAAGAAAACAGTAGAGATAGAGACCAGAACAGCCACGGTCAAAGTACCTCCCAAAGCCTGCCAGAATTTGAGCTCTCCGAAGGCACGCCCTAGGTTCCTCAACAGAGAAGACCCTGGGACCAAAGCCCTCACTCCATACTGATTGCTGGGGCTGTCCTGGGATGCTATGGAGAACGCATAATAAAGCGGAAAAACGAAGATGATGAGAGTGACGATAAGAATCGCATAACTCCCCCATCCTGGTTTGCGTCCTTCTGAAGTCATTCCCAGATGGCTCTTACGGTGTTTCCCAATAGCATGAGCCGTTTTTTTGCCGTAGACCTGTTCCAGGACGGGAGTTCCCATAGCCTGATCGTAGGTCTTTTTCGTTTCCTTGGTCATTTAATCATCCCCCTCCTTGCAGATCGTTCTTCTGCTAGAAGCCTTTCTGCTTGATCTATACCTGAAGCCAGACGGGCGTTGTACCCAGAGCGAAGAGCCCGCTGTCGTTCTTCTTCCTCCCTCAGGGAAAGGAGACGATCAGCTTCCTTAGATCGCTTTGGATGACCGCCAGCGGCAACCTTCCGCGTCAAGCTGTAATTCAGGATGGCGAAGAAGATGATGATCAGGAACAGAAGCCACGCAACGGCGGCAGCGCGACCCAAATTAGGCTGTCCGGGAGTCACACTGACAAAACCGAGCTTATAAAGGTAAAGGCTGACTGTCAGATATTGATTGTTGGAACCGCCACCAGCGCTCGCTGCATTATGAAATAGCTGAGGTTCATCGAAAATCTGCAGGCCACCGATAGTGGATGTGATGATGACGAAAATCAAAGTCGGCCGTAGCATGGGCAAAGTCACCGAACGGAAGATTTTCCACTTGCCAGCTCCATCGACCACAGCAGCTTCGATGACGTCATGTGGAATCGCCTGCATGGCAGCCAAGATGATCAAAGTGTTGTAACCGATGAAGCGCCAATTCACTATCGTGGCTATAGCTATGTGTGACCAAATCGTGCTATCATGCCACATGATGGCGTGCAGGCCCATCTGCTGCAAAAGCACATTGATGGCGCCCATCTTATCCGAGAAAATCTGCGAAAAGATGATGCCTGCGGCCGACGGGGCGACCACATAGGGTAAAAGCACCCCCATACGCCAGAATGTCTTGGCCCTCAGATTGGCATCCAAAACCCACGCCAGCCACAAGGCGATCATGATTTGGGGAACGGAACTGAGCAAGAAGATGGAGAAAGAATTGCGTAAGGCTATGTAGAAGGTCTGCTGATGGAGAACCCACTGGAAATTTCCATACCATGATCCCGTAGCGGTTCCACAAGTCGCTCCGCATATGGCGGCTCCAGAATCGCCGGTCAGGGTATTGAATTGGCGTGTAGCAATCCACATCGTGTAGAGAAGCGGGAATAGTCCTACAATGGCGAAAAGAATGAAGAAAGGTGAGATGTAAAGGTAAGGAGAGGCTTTCCATTCGAACTGACCCAGCCTGGTACGCCAGGTCCTTCCCGCTCCCCCTCGGTTCACTTCGCTTGAGTCTGATTTTTGGATTGGCATCATTGATAATCCTTCTTCAAGAGGTGCGGCGGGAACAAGAATCCCATCCCCGCCGTTGATTTCACCGAAATCAGCAGCAAGCCCTTTTGCAAAGGTCCGCTACACGTGTCAGCCTCTTGATGTCAGGTAGAGGACGTCAAGAAAGAGCCTTGACATCCGCCACGTACTGTTTCCAGGCTTGTTCGGGTTTTTGCTCTTTGGATACATCCACCCGGTTAAGTGCGTCACCAAACTTCGAATCGATATCGAAGTACTGAGCACCGGTATAAGGAACGATTTTCACCGCCTTCGCTCTGTTGGCGAAAATCTTGCCAGTCGGAGCGTTATTGAGAAAACTGTCGATTTTATTGGTCACAGCAGGATCCTTCATGGCTGTAGGGGAACTTGGATAATTCGAAGCTGCTTTGAAAGTGGCGACTTGTTGCTTCGGCGCCGTCAACCAAGCGACCAGTTTCGCCGCCTCATCCTTGACTTTTGAAGTTTCAGGGACAACCAGCCAAGAACCACCCTGGTTGGAGCCACCTCCAGGGGTGACGTCGGCGACATCCCAACCTTTGAAGTCCGAGCCAGAGTTGCCTTTGATGTTATTGACCAGCCAAGCGGGGCACATGATGGTAGCGAACCCCTTGTCGGACTTGAACTGAGCGTTCCAATCATCAGACCATTGGCTCAAGTGGGCGGACATGTCTGTCGTGGCTGTCAATTCATCAAAATCCTTCTTAATGGTGGATCCGGTAGCGACGATGGTTCCATCCTTCTTTACATACGCCTCTTTCAGCTGGCTCTTCATGACGCCCCAAAGACCGCCCATCGCGTCATACCAAGGCAGACCAGTCTTTTGGGTGTACTGGCGGCCAACCTTGAAATATTGCTCCCAGGTGGCGGAATCTCCGCCAAGCATCTTTGCAACCTCAGCTCTGTCAGTAGGCAATCCTGCCTTCTTGAACAAATCCGATCGATAGCAAACAGCTGTAGGACCGATGTCGTTGCCGGCACCAATAGTCCTGCCATCGCTGGTCTTGGCTCCCTGAACCTTCCAGTCCAACCAATCATTCTTCTTCAGATACTTACCCAAATCCATGAACTTGTTAGGCATGGATAGGATGGATGGCATCCAAGCTATATCCACTGCATAGATGTCATAGGCGTTGGCCCCAGACGAAATAGCCGTGTTGAAGGCGGAACGGGCGTCATCAGATCCCGATGCAACCGTTTCCTCAATTTTGACATTGGGATGCTCCTTTTCATATTGAGCCCAGAGGTTTGCTCCTGGACGCTCATTGGAGGACTTTCCATATCCGAAGTTATTGAAAGTCTGGATCTTAATAATGGTCTTCCCATTCGAAGTCGTCGCAGCCCCGCTATTTGAATTGGAACCACAGGCGGTGAGACCGGCCATGGTGGCGAGAGCTAAGCCTGCTGCCAGGAAGGTCTTAATACTCTTTTTCATTCATCCTCCTTAAATGCACTACTGCGTACATTATGGAATTAAGAACAACAATGTCCTTAATATCTTTGGAACCGTTTCCACAGATAAAGTCAGAATAGCACGCTTTTCTCAAAAAGTAAAGCGCTCTTATCCATGTCTGCCACATTCAAAATCCCGAAGACGCCGAGGAGAAAAACGGGTGACCAAACCGATGCGATTTACACTATCGAAGAGTGGTCATATCACAAGCTACCGCGGAGAATCAAGGTCACAGGGAGCACCTGAGCAGTCGTTTTCCACTCACCATGTCTGAGCCGCCAAGCCAACATCTCAGTGGCCGTTTCAGCCAAATCCGCCAAAGGCTGGGCAAAAGTCGTCAAGCCTGGAGACAAGGCACGAGCTACATGGAAATCGTCAAATCCAACAATCGACAGGTCCTGAGGGACTCTCTTACCGTATTGAGACAGCGCCTGCATAGCCCCGGCAGCAATCTGGTCAGAATGAGCGAAAACCGCGTCTACCTGCGGATCATCAGCAAGAATCTCTTTCATCGCCTGATAACCATGAGCTGAAGTAAAGTCACCAACATTGATTGCAATCGGTTCCAGACCAGCAGCAGCCAGTCCTTCCACGCAACCGCTTGTCCTTTGCTGAGGAGAGAGCATATCGTCGGGACCAGCGATGATGGCGATCCGTCGTCTTCCCCGTTGAACCAATAGCTCCGCCGCCTCGTATCCACCATGAAAACTATCCACATCCACATAGGGATAATTCATATGGTGAGGAGGCTGGCCGATGAAGATGGTTGGCTTATCGAATTGAGCCAAAGTATCCACTAGACCTTTGGAGTAGTGGAAACTGAGGACCACCGCCCCATCGGCTCCGGAATCATGCAGGAGTTTGTTCAACGACTCGGTATCGTGTGGGCCAGTCAAAGCCAAAAAAGGCAAGAACGTCTTCTGGGTGAAAGAATCGGCCAGATGGCTGATCATACCGGAAACGAAGGCGTCGTTGAAAAGGAACTGCGTGCGCTCAGGAACCGCGATAGCTATGATATTGCTGCGCCCAGACGTCAGTTGTCTTGCGGCTTGGTTCGGAACGAAATTCAGCTCTTGCGCAACTTCTCGCACTTTCTGCCGAGTCTCGAGCGACGCGGGTCCATTCCCTAAGGCACGCGAAGCAGTGGAGACGGCGACCCCGGCTTTTTTCGCGACATCTCGTATGGTCACTGCACGCTCTGCCATGATTTCCCCCATTTCAAGCCCATGCCCCTACGACAGGGACTGAGCCTGCGCATGTCCCCATGGAACGGTTTTTACTTATGGTAGCATGCCTACTCTGCCAAGACTGGAAACGTTTTCAAAATAAGCTTATTGCAGAGTCCATCCAGAATCCACCCTCTCATACGCACTCACCGCCCTTATGAAAGGGTCCATTGACAGTTTCATCAACGGGGTCTGTCCCCTCACAAAGCTCAGGATAAAATCCCTTGTCTAAGCTTGGGAAAGAAGGTAGGCTTACATTCATAGGGAAATCTGATCGTCACTCGGGGAAGGAAAGACCGGAAAATGGGGACAAGGGACAGGCAACCGCAGGCAGCCAAAGGAAAGGCTGAAAACAAGGCTGCAGGCAAGGCAAGCGGGGCGAAGGGGACCAAGATGTCTTTCACCCGTTCGGGCAGGCAGGCCCCTTTCCCCTGGTCCCGCCTCTTCCTCCTCGTTTTCGTAGGTCTGGCGGCCTTGGCCGGGCTTGCGGCCGCTTTGACAAGGTCCAACCTCCCCTCTCCCCTGGTCAGGGCCCCCTTGGCTGACGCCCACGGAGCCTTGATGACTTTCGGCTTCCTCGGCACGGCCATCAGTCTGGAACGCGGGGTCGCCTTCCGGGCCGGATCCCCCCGCAAACCGACATGGGGATTCCTCTCCCCGCTTTTCGGCGCAGTCGGCATGGTCATGATGATTCTGCTGATGACCCGCCTCATCCCTTTGACGACTTGGTGGCCGGCCCTGCCCGGAAGCCTATGGACCGCCGACATGATCCTCCTGACCGCCGTATACGCCGTCATCTGGACGCGGCAACAATCGGTCTCCCTGCTCATCCAGCTTTTGGGGTCAGCCGTCGGAGCCTGTGGGATAGGCCTATGGGCCCGCGGAATCGACGCCGCCATCCTGGCCCCTTCATGGATGGTTTTCCTGGTGTTGACCATCGTGGGAGAGCGCCTGGAACTGGCCCATGTCTCTTTCGTCGGCCGATACGTGGAACCGACTTTAATCGGGTCCAGCATCCTGGCCACCGTGGCCGTCCCGGTTCAGATCATGCAGCCCGTGGCCGGCTATCCTCTTCTGGGAATCGCCCTAGCCGCCTTGCTGGTAACCATGCTGCTCAATGACACGGCCATCAAGACCTGGAAGGCGGCGGGAGTCACCGGCTTCATGGGGATCTGCATGCTTCTGGGCTACCTGTGGGCCTTGGCCGCCAGTTTCCTGTGGATGACCGGGATGGCGAACCGGAGCGGCTACTGGGCCGATCTGAGCATCCACGCCTTCGCCTTGGGCTTCGCCATGTCCATGGTGATAGCACATGTCTGCGTCATCATCCCCTCGATCACCAGGCGACAGATGCCTTATAACCCGGTCCTCTGGCTCCCCCTTCTCCTGCTTCATCTGGGACTTTTCTTCCGCCTCTTGGGGGCCATCCAGGAAAGGACGATCCTGTGGAAAGTCGGTGACGCCGTCACCGCCACCTCCGTGCTCGTCCTCATCCTCTGCGTGCTGGGGATGAACGTCGTTGCGGGCCTGAAGCGCAAGAAGCAAGGACGGGCTCAGAAAGAGGGGCAAGGCCAGAATCAGCGACGGGATCAAATCCAGGAAAAAGATCTGAGGAAAGAGGCCCTGGCAGTCCGTAAGGCGCAAACGGCCCAGGTCAGCCATGACCGGGTCCGTCACCGGGTCACGATGATGACCTCGGACGTCTCTCGTCACGCCCAATCCCATCAGGCCTTCTTCCGCCTGGCCTTCCAAGCGGTCACCGTCACCATCCTGCTTTTGCTGGCGGCCACCTTCATCTTGGCTGCCTCCCCCACCTTGGCCACGTCGGCCTCAGCGGCCTCAGCCACATCCTCTTCGATCGGGTCGGAAGGTTTGGCAGGAGGTCTGGGCCCAAGCTCAGGATCCAGCCTCTCCCCTTCCCAAGGCCCCCAAAGCCAGGAATCGGTCCGACCAAGCGGAAGGACCAAGCGGATCCGTCTGTCCGTCGGCCCGGACGGCATGTCCTTCAGCCCTTCGAAGATCACGGTCCCGGCGGGAGACAAGCTCTCCCTCACTTTCGACAATACCGGCGACCAAAGGCATGATTTGGTTCTGGATAATGGTCTTTCCACCGGCCCCCTGACCCCGGGGACAAGTAAAACCGTGGACGTGGGGATCATCAGCCACAGCATGGAAGGCTGGTGCTCCATCGCCGGCCACCGGCAGATGGGGATGAACCTGACCATCATCGCCGTCAATAGCCAAGGCCAGGAAGCGGGGGCTTCATCAACGGGCGGGAGAGGAAGCAAGGCCGGCTCTTCGGGGAATTCCTCGGAATCCTCTTCAGGGACGGGGACATCGACCGGAGACCCTTCCGACGTCCCCGTCCCCACCTATTCGCAACTGCAGAAGCAGGCGGCGACCAGCAAGCCCTATGACCCCGCCTTGCCCTCTTATACTCCCACCGATTCCAGCGGACGGGTCCGCTCCCTGACCATGACCGTCACCGAAACCAAGACCACCATCGCCGAAGGGGTCAGCCAGACCGTCATCCATTACAACGGGACCAGCCCCGGGCCGATATTGAGGGGGAAGGCCGGCGACACTTTCCGCATCACTCTGGTCAATAAAGGGAGCATGGCCCATTCCATCGACTTCCACGCCGGTGACGACGCCGCTCCGGACAAGGCCATGAAGTCAATCGAACCCGGTCGGACCTTGGTCTATACCTTCCGCGCCCCCCGCTCGGGCATCTGGATGTATCACTGCTCGACCGCCCCTATGAGCAACCACATAGCCAACGGCATGTTCGGGGCCGTCATCATCGAGCCGAAAACAGGATGGCCGCCCGTGGACAAGGAATTCGTGCTTATCGGGTCGGAGATGTATCTGGGCCCGCAAGCGGGTTTGGCGGATCCCCAAAAGGTTTCCTCCATGACGGCCGATCTGACCGCCTTCAATGGGCGGGCCTTCCAGTACGACGCCTATCCGCTGACCGCCCGCATAGGCGAAAAAGTGCGGATTTGGGTGCTCAACGCCGGGCCGAACAGCCCCCTCTCCTTCCACGTGGTGGGGACCCAATTCTCCACGGTCTGGTCGGAAGGCCGCTACCTGGTGAAAGACGGCTCCACCACCGGGGGCCAGGTTCTTCCCCTGCTTCCCGCTCAAGGCGGTTTCGTGGAGATGACCTTCCGGACGGCCGGAAAATACCCCTTTGTCAATCACATCATGAGCCTGGCCGAAAAGGGACAGCACGGCTTCATCCAAGTCAGCAAGTGAAAGCCCGATCAACACAGCCAATGGAAGTCAGGCCACGAAAGAGGTCAGCAATCAGTTGAAGGAGATTCAGCTCCTCGGCGTCAGCCCAGCCACTCATCCCCCATCAGCTGATGGACGACTCCTTGGAAAGCCGAGGAAATCGGGCTATCGGACAGACTCCCATCCGGATTCAGCACCACAGGCCGACCGGATTCGCCCACTTCCCGCACATCATCCTCCAAAGGCAGCTGAGCCAAAAGGGGAACCGGGTAACGCAGGGAATCAGTCAGCTGGTCGCTCACCCGCTGACCGCCGCCCTGACCGAAAATACGTAGACGCTCCCCGGCATGGTCATACCAGGACATGTTCTCGATCACCCCATCGACCTTGATCGGCAGCTGAAGGCTGACCAGGCCGGCGCGGACGGCGATGTCGGAAGCGGAGGGCTGCGGGGTGGTGACCACCAGCATCTCCGCATTGGGCAGGGCCTGCACCACGGTGATGGTCATATCCCCGGTCCCCGGCGGCAGGTCGATGACGAGCGCATCCGGCTCGCCCCACCAGACGTCGGAAAGGAACTGCTCCAAGGAGCGCTGCAAACGAGGGCCACGCCAGAGAATGGCCCGTTCGGAGCCGGCGAACATCCCGATGGACATGAGCTTGACCCCCCAGGATTCCACCGGCATAAGCATGCCATCCAGGTTGGTCGGCTGACTATGCACCCCGAAAAGCCGCGGAAGGGAGAAGCCATAGATATCGGCGTCGATGGCGGCCGTGGAATACCCCATGGCGGCGAAGGTGGCGGCGAGGTTGGCGGAAACGGCGGATTTGCCCACCCCTCCTTTGCCTGAGGCGACGGCGAAGATGCGGGTCTTGATCCCTTTCTTGTGGAAGGGATTCTTCCGCCTGGCTTCCCGCAATTCGGCCACCAGGCTGGTCAGCTTCTCCTTGCTCATGGTGTCCACCACGGTCTGGGTGGTCAGATGGGCCGGCAGGTAATCGCTGGCCGCCTGCTTGATGCCAGCGATGATGGTCTCGCTCAAGGGGCAGCCCGGCACTGTCAGCTCCAGGTGGACGGTCACTTTGTAAGAAGGCCTTTGCTGGGATTCAGGGCCAAGGCCGTCGTAGATGGGCTGACCTTCGATGGCGGAGACCTCCAGGCCCACGACCATGCCCAGATCGGTGATGCTGCGGCCGAGTTCGGGGTCGATGACGGAGCCCAAACGGGTCATCATATCATCGTGGACTGCTTGGCGGAATTTGCTTTCCCGTCGTGACATGCGGGATTCGATCATGCCTTCGCCCTTTCTGGTTCGGTGGGGCGCGGGGAGTCGGATGCTGAGTCGGATTCGGTTTCCGCGGAAGCGGTCGACTCCTCGAACCGCCCTGTCTCCAACAAAGTCTTGAACTGGCCCTCGTCCAACATGGGGATGCCCAAGGCTTCGGCCTTGCTGGCCTTGGATCCGGCGTTGGCCCCGACCACCACATAGGAGGTCTTCTTGCTGACCGACCCGGCCGCCTTGCCTCCCCGGGATTCGATGGCCTCTTTGGCCGATTCGCGGGAGAAATCCTCCAAAGTGCCGGTGACCACCACCGTTTTGCCGGCCAAGGTCTGTTCATCGGTGACGGTCTCGGCCGCCTTCCGGCCGATGCCCGCCTGCGCCCAAGCGGCAAGGATCTGCCCCCGCCAGCTGGAAGGGTCTTGGGCTTCGCGGAACCACTGATAGACGCTTTTGGCGATTTCGTCCCCGATGGCGTCAATCGAGGTGAGCTCCTCTTCGGAGGCCTGGGAGATGGCGGTCAAAGTCTTGAAATGCTTGGCGATCAGGCGGGCGGTCGGAGCACCCACATGCCGGATGGACAAAGCGACCAGGACCCGCCAAAGATCGGCTTGACGGGCTTTGTCGAATTCCTCGAACATGGCCAGGGTGGTTTTGGACGGTTGCGTCTCGGCCAGGCTTTGCCCCTTCTTCGGGAGGTTGAAGAAAGCCGGGACCTGGGTCCACAGACCGGAGCCGCCCCGGTTCTTGCGGATCCGCTTCTTTTTGCCCGTGTCGGGATCCGTCCTTTCGCTGATCTCCACTAGGGGGATCTCCCTCCAGGTGCGCACGGACTGCAGGTCTTCCGGTCGCAAGGCGAAGAGGTCCGCCTCCGACTGGACGACGGGCTTCTGTTCAGGAGGCAGACGCAGGCCTTCCGCCGGCAGGTAGACGGGAGGCTCCTCCCCTTCCTCGATCAGGATCTCCTTGATATCGGGCAGGTATTCGTCCACGGAGTCAGGCCGGTTATTCTCCGGGTTGGTCAGGGCCAAGGCGCTCTGTTCCCCTAGATGCTCGATGTCGAAAGCCTGCCGGGAGGCCAGATGAAGGACCCGGTTGGCCAACTGGGCCGGGCAGGACTCCACATTCGGACAGCGCCAATCCTTGTCCCCCTCCTTTTCCGGAGCGAGTTCGGTCCCGCAGGAAGGGCAACGGTCAGGCATGACGAATTCGCGGAGCCGGCCTTCCCTTTCCGGGCGGGCGGCCAGCACAGGGCCCACCAGCTCGGGGATCACGTCCCCGGCCTTGCGTACGACCACCAAGTCGCCGATGAGGATCCCCTTATGCTTCACTTCCGACGGATTGTGCAAAGTCGTGCGGGCGACGGTGGATCCCGCCACCTGAACCGGTCTGAGGTGGGCGACCGGAGTCACCCGGCCGGTCCGCCCGACTTGCACGCGAATGTCGAGCAGGTCCGTGTTCACCTCCTCCGGGGGATACTTGTAGGCTATGGCCCACCGGGGGGCGCGGGCGGTGGCGCCGAGTCGGCGTTGGAGGGCGAGCTGGTCAACTTTGACCACGATCCCATCCAGAGGATGCTCGATGTCATACCGGTGGTCCCCGTAATAGGAGATCATGTCCAAGATCTCCACATAGGAGTTGACCAAACGATTATGGGGGGAAGTGGGGATCCGCCAGGTGCGGTAAAGGTCGTAAGCCTGGGACTGTCGTTCGATGTCCGGATGCCGGACCGCGGCTTGCGGTCCCCATTCCAGAATGCCCAGCCCATGGGCGTAGAAGCTGAGCCTTCTGCGAGCGGTGATGCGGGGGTCCTTCTGTCTCAAGGATCCGGCGGCCGCGTTGCGGGGGTTGGCGAAAGGGGGCTTGCCCTCTGCCTGGGCCTGGTCGTTGAGCTTGCGGAAATCATCGAAACGCATGAAGACTTCGCCGCGGATCTCCACCAAGTCGGGGATGTCGGCCGGGTCACCAGCCAGCTGTGAGGGGATGCCGGCTATGGTCCTCACGTTCATGGTGATGTCTTCCCCCGTGACTCCGTCGCCCCGGGTCAGGCCTTGTTCCAGGACCCCATGCCGGTAGACCAAGTTCAGGGCCAGGCCGTCGATCTTCACTTCCGACGTCATGGGCAAGGGGTCGCCCGCCTTCCAATCCAGGTCGCGGACCAGGCTTTGATACCAGTCTTTCAGCTCTTCCAGGGAGAAGACGTCATCCAAGGAAAGCATGCGGGAAGGATGCCTCACCTCGGTGAAATCGTTGGAGAAAGTGCCCCCGATCCGATGCGTGGGCGACTGGGGGTTGTCCAGGGCGGGGAACTGGGCCTCCAACCGTTGCAGGGTCAGCATCCGCTGGTCGTAGGCCGAGTCGGAGGAGACCGGGGAATCGTTGACGTAGTAGGCGATCTGGTCATCCTCCACCCAGGAGGCCACTTTGGCCCAGAGCCGGGCGGCCAGATCGACCGGGAGGGCGACCAGGTCGATCTTCTCCATCTTCTGGGCGTCGGCGTCGGTCTTTTGCAAGGAATCTATGATGGAGGCCAGGTCCACCGCCCGTCCGCTTCCCGACCCGCCTTCCGGCCGTCGATTCTCTGACTGCGCAGTCATACACACTCCCATCATGCCCATGCGGACTCCAGAACCCCCTGTCAGGCGTTCAAAGACCTCAAAACCTGCAATTGCTGAGATTTCACCGACAGCTGCCCCTGGTCCTCCATCCGGGCCCAAGCGATGAGCAAAGTCTTGGCGGGGACGAAAAGCTTGTCCTCCACGCAGACTCGGGCCGCGTTTTGAATGATATCGCGTATCTGAGGATTTGGCCAGACCGGTATTTCAGTAGCGGACAAGACATCCGCCGCCTCCTGGACGGTCGTCGGCAAAGCCACCCCTTGGGAGGAGCAGCGTTCTTCCAACTCCCTCAACTCGGCCGAAGCCTGGTCGGCGACGACGGAGCTGATGTCCAAGCTCAACAGATAGGCTGCGGCCGCCACCCGGAAGTCATCCTTCATCCAGGCGGCGAAGGCCATCCGATAGTAGCCGAAAGATGCGTCCTCCCTGTCCTGGGCCAAAGAGACGGCGTTGACGGCGGCAGCGAAATCGGATTCCCAATCATCAGCCGCGGCCAGGCCCGTCGCCTGCCGCAAATGGACCAAGGTGTAGGTCGGGGCGTAAGCGACTGCCTGATTCAGGTGCCCCGCGGCCTTCTCCGGCTGGTGCACCATCATGTAGGCGTCAGCCAGACGGCAGTGGGCCACGAAGAGTTCATCCGGAATGAGGACCGTCCTCTCTCCTTCGGTGGCGAAAAGCCGGTTATAAAGCACCCGGTCGGCGTAGGAGTTGAAATAGCGAGGGACCAGGCCTTCCTGATGGAAGAGGTCGTCCAGCTGTTTGACGGCCTTCTCCTGATTGGCGAACGCCTGCTGGAACTGGCCGGCCCGGAAAAGGTCGTTGGATTTCTCCCGGGCTTCGTTGAAACGGTCCACCCAAGTGAAGGTGATTTCGGGGACGGGGGCCCCGTCGATGAGGGACGAAGTCACCAGGGCCGCCTTCTCCTTCAGCTCGGGATCGGCCACGGCGTTCACGTACGACATGACGGTCTCGGCCTTGGCGGCGGAGGACATGTGGGCGTTGTCCGCGATCTTGCGGATCTCATCGGCCGCCCAATGCAGCAGGTCTTCGCGTTGGATGGCCAGGCCTTCGCTCCCCTGGGCGTTCATGGCCCTGGCGGCGACGGGGTCCAGAGCCCGGTCGGCCATTTCCGGCTCTTCATGGGCTCCACGAGGGGAGAAACAGTCGTCGTGGATGTCGAAGTCCGGCTTGATCTCCTGCAGGGACCCGTCCTCCTCGTCCTCCTTCATGGTCGCGCCGAATGACCGGTAGACTTCACGGGGATCGATCCGAGTCATGGAGGGCAGGACGTCGCGGAATTCCTGGCGGGTGAAGGTGACGGTGACCAGAGGGGTCAGGCCGGCCGTACTGTCTTCGCTGGCGTCGATGCTGATGGGCTCCGGCTGTTGCTGGTCCGGGGCGTCAAACAGGCGCAGGGGGAAGAAGGCTTCCTGCTCCTCTCCGGGTCCTTCGTCTGGATCCGGGTCCGAGGCCGATTCCGCATCCAGGGTCTCGCCCGACCGCGCGCCGAATCTTTTGTCCTGATCCTCGTTCGGATTCTCGGTCCCTTCCTCGTCCCTTTCCTTTTGATGATCGCGAGCCGGATCCCCCTTCTCCTGCCGGCTGGCCTCTGGCCGGCCATCTCCGGAAGCGGCTTGGGCCTGGTTGTCCTCCCGGGCGTGCTCTTCCATGGAATCCAGGTCCACGTCTTCCATGAGCTGGGAAAAGGCCTTGTTGACCTCCTCTTGGCTGACCTGATGGGCGGGGCGCGACGGGCCCGTATGAGTAGGATTGGCGGGATTGGACTGGTTGGATGCAGACGAATTGATAGCCGGACCTTGCCATTTGGCCGCAGGCGGGGCCATATCATCCACGGGGCCGTGCTGATCCCCGTCTTTCGGGGCCGACTTGGCGTCCCCTTCCGCCGCGGCTTCGCTCATGGATAGGAAGTCGTTCCCCTTGCTTTTGATCACATGCCGGACCGCGGCCATCAGATTCTCGGCCAGGTCATGGGCGATGTCGGCCGCCTTCGCTTTCACGTCGGCCGCCTTCCGATCCAGGCCCAAGGAATCAATCCGGATGGAGACGGACTGGACGTCCGGGTCGAGGCCGAAGGCGTAAGCGGCGAAAATCAAACCCAAAGAGAGGTTGTAGCCAGTGCTTTTGCGCTCCCTCCAACTGGTCCCGCTGTTCACCCATTGGTCTGAAGTCGGGTCATAAATGCGGGTGGGCATCAGGCTGGAGCTGACCGAAGTGAAGGCGATGGCCACTGACCCGGATTCCAGGTTCGAGCGGAAGTTCACGTCGTAGCGGAAGGGGATGCGGGTATGGGCGAGAAGGTCGCTGAGGGCCTGACGGTAAGCCCATTCATGCGTCAGCTTCTGGCCGTCCCCGTCCTCATTCCTATACTCGTCCTTGTCCCCGTTTTCATTCTCCTGATCGGAATCCATCCCATCGGCATCAGCTAGATACCCCTTGCCCACTTGACCGGCGATGGAATAAAGCTCCTGGTAAGCGGCGATGGTCGACTCTTCCGGTTTCTCCGGGTTCTCCCAAAAATCAGGGCTGTCAATCAGGCGGCGTACCCAAGGGAGTTGTGAGGCGGAGGGAAGAGCCCGGGCCCGCAGTCCTGTCGCGGCAGTGAGGCCGAAGGGGTAGGAATCCTGAGGAATGGGGGTCTGGGCCAGGTTCAGGTCGCCCTCGCTCAAGTAATAGGCTGGCGGCAGGGAAATCAGGACCCCATGGGCCGGATGCGTCAGGAAGGCCATATCCAGCCGGGCGATCCGCTCCTGGCTCAGGCTCGCTTCGGTGGCTGGATAGCCGGCCGTATCCATGGCGTCCACGAAATCGGAGACCATGTGGATCCGGTTGACGGCGGTCTCCATCCGAATGGCCTGCATGGCCGACAGGAGGTCCAAACCATCCCAAATCATGGTGATGAGGTTGGTATCCGGATTGGAAAAGGCCCGCACCGGCTCTTTCCCGTGGACGGCCTTCAGCCCGGGGCGGAGGTTCTCCCCTACCACGTCCTGGCTCAAAGAGACGAAATAATCCTCAATCCCCGAGACGGACAGGCCCCGTTGATTCTCTTCGGCAACGTCCTCATGGATGGTCCGGAAGGCATTGACCGGGGCCCGCAACCGCAAACGGGTGGTCAGATTGCCCACCCCGAATTGGGGGGTCAGGCCGGCGACTTGGGGATACATGTGGATGAGGAAGAAGACCACCGTCATGGCGTCCCTGTACAGCAGATCGTCTTTCAGGTGGTCCGGCAGAGGAATGAGGGTCTGTTCCAGACAGAAAAGCCCGTCGCTTTCCAGCCAGCCGGCCGTCCAGGCGAAAGGCTCGTCCGCGCCGGAGCGGGTGAAGATCCCTCCTTGCGAGGCATAAATCCTCTGTGGGAATGCCTCCGGGGAACGGAAGGGGTCATACGCGGGGTTGGGGGCATGTTCCCTGCGCAGGCTCATCCGATAGTCGAAACCCCGCTTGTCGCCGCCGATCCGGGCCATGTCGAAATAGCCTTCGGAGTCCTTCCCGAAAAGCACCACGGGATCGCTCAAATGGGCAGGGTCGGGGAAGATGCTGTTCGTGTGGTAGATCTGCCCCACCTCGTCGCAGTACCCGACCGGGATGACCACGTCGTAGCTGGCGAAAAAGCACAGCAAGGCCGCCCTGTCGCTGCCTGTCCGGTCATCGGCGGTCGTGTCCAGCCATCCGATCCTGGGGAAGGGGAACTGGTCCTTATAGGGGATATCGTCGAAGATCCGCCGGTCCATGTCCGACGGGACGGAAAAGGCTTCCCATTCGTTCCCTTGGGCGTCAGAGACCGAAGTCAGGCTGATCGTATCGTCCTGGTCGGCATCGGTTTCCGGGGCTTCGGCTTCGCCCAGCAGGCCACCCTCCCGCTGCTCCCACTCATGTGGATCGTCGTGTGGATCTAAATGCTTCACCTTAAACCCGATTCCCGTGTGTCCCAAAGTTTCCGTCGTCCGTCTGGCCGTGCCAGGCAAAAGCCCATCGAAAAGCCCATCGAAAATCCAACCGTCCGGACCATCAGCGCTCATGTCATGGTCATGTTTCCTTCCCTATTTTAAGGTTTGGGGGCAACCTCCTGGCGGATTTCGCCTTCAGACATGTCACACCTGCCGAAAGGCGCGAACGGCCCCGGCCGAACGAGCCGCAGAGGCAGGCACTCGGCTACAATGAGTCTGTGGCTGAGAAACGGATACGACAGACTTACACGGCTTATCACCGGCGGGGAAAGACCCCCCGAAGCTTGTCCTATATCCTCCTGGCCTTGGTGGTGACGCTTCTGGCCGAGGCGACCGTCTTCAACCTCTCCTTTTGGAAGACCGCCTTCTCCTCCTCGAATTTCCCCGTTCCCTCTTACAGCATCGCCCAGCTGGCCTCCGGCCACCACCTCGGCAGCGGTTTGAAACCGGCCTCGCAGGCATTCCTGACCGTCACCGATTCCTCCCAGGCATATATCGACCTCCCCCTTGTCCCTAAGACCGTCGTCTCACACCTCTATCTGAACAGCGAGGGGATAGACTCCCCCGGCTTCAATGACGCCAACTCCCCGGTCCGCGGTTCCTACTCGGTCATCATAAACGGAAACACCTTCAACCTCAGCCCGCAAATCCGCAGGACCGCCTATCTGACCCTTCCCTCCCCTTCGCCGGCATCGTCCATGGCATCGTCCCTGCGCATCTGGATCAGCGAACCCAAAGGGAGCCAAATCGCCCTGAAATCCATCCAAGTCAACCCGCAGATCCCCTTCTCCTTCAACGGCATCCGGGTCGGCCTCCTCTTTTTGCTCCTCTTCTTGCTGATCGCCCTGCGGCCACGGTCGGAACTGTATCGGATGCCCTTGAATCCCTCCTCCCGCGGGCAAAGGACCGTTTTCGGCCTGTTCATCCTCCTGCCCTGCCTGGCTTTGATTGTTGGATCGGCCATGGCTTTCGGCCTGGTGCAGACCGAAGGGGTCTACCATCTGACGCCCGATTCCTACACTTACAATTTCCACCAGTATCAGCTGTCCGCCCAGGCGATCTTGAAAGGCCAGCCTTGGGTCGATCTGCCCGTGGACCCCCTTCTGGCCAAAGCGGCACGCCCGCATTCGGTGGCCACCCGCAACCACCTGCTTTCCCAAGGCGCGACCATCTACTGGGACTACGTCTTCTATCAGGGGCACTGGTATTCCTATTTCGGGATCGTCCCCGCCCTCCTGCTTTTCCTCCCCTTCCAATTCCTCACCTCGGGCATGCATCCGGGCGGACTCTGGCTCAACTCCATCACCGCCTCCTTCTTCCTTCTTGCCTCGGCCATGCTGTTCGGGACCCTGGCCCTGATCCGCTTCCTTAAACGGTATTTCCCCTCCATCAGCCTGGGACAGACCATTCTGGCCATCATCGCCATGCTCTGCGGAAGCAATATCATCTCCCTTTTGACCAACCTCAGTTTCTACTGCATCCCCACCGCCAGCGCCACCGCTTTGATGGCTCTGGGCTTCTGGCTTTGGCTGGGGGCGAGGCGGATTTACGATCCAAAGCTCGGCCGTTATCGGATGTGGACAGTGGCGGACGCCGATGCCAGGAACGATGCCGATGCTAAAAATGATGCCGGCGCTGGAAACTATGCCAAAGTCGGAGACCATGGCGGCGCCGGAAACACTGTCAATACTAAAAACACCGCCACTGCTGGGAACACCGTCACTGCTGATCAAGCGGAATTCTTCTCATCAGCCCGCATCTTCTGGGGATCCTTCTGCATGGCCCTGGCCCTCGGCTGCCGACCTCCCTTCATCCTTTCCACCCTCTTGCTCATCCCCCTCTACCGCGAACTCCTCGTCGTCCGCCGTCGGGCGACCGGCCGCAAGTCCAGCTGGATCCCGACCACCTTGACCGCCCTTATCCCAGCCCTCATCGCCATGGCCCCGGTGCTCATCTCCAATAAACTGAAATTCGGTTCCCTGCTAGATTTCGGCAGCAAATACCAGATGACCGTGGAGGATCTGACCACCTACAAGGCCCCCCTCAGCTCGGTCGTCCAAGGCTTCCTGACCAATTTCTGGGCCCCCTTCCAAACCACGCCTGGATTCGCCTTCCCCTTCATCAACTCCTACGCCCCGACCTTCCGCCCTTGGATGTATTCCGATAACCTCATGGCCGGGATCTTCGCCTTCGCCCCGCTCTGCTGGCTGATCCTGGGCGTCGTGATTCCTGGCGTCTGGCGCGGGCTCTGGCGCAGCCGCACCTTCCTTCTCTTCTGGCTCAGCCTGGGCCTGGCCTTCGGTCTCAATCTGCTGGAGGCCTACATGGGTGGGATCGACTGGCGTTATATGAACGATTTTTCCTGGCTGATCACCCTGGCCTCCCTGCCCGTCTTCGTCCTGCTCACTTCCCGTTTCCTGGTTCCAGCCGCGACTGGCGCCCCAGGAAAACCGGCAGGTCCGGCATCGGCAAACAACCAAGGCGGCAAGGCGATCGGTCGCTTCTTCGCTTCCTTCGCCCTGTGGATCCTGGTCTTGGTCGTCCTTTTCGAACTCCTGGTCTTCGTCTTGACCATCTTCGATCCCTCGCGGGCCCATAGTCTGCTGGCGGTCAGCCCGTCCGTCTTCTACGCCATGAAGAGCGTCTTCCTGATTTAGCCAGCTTTAGCTGTGCCTGCCAACTTTGGCCAAACTTAGATAGCTTTAGCCAAACTCAACAAAACTTGGCCAAGCTTAGCCAGTTTAGCCTGAATCAGCCGACTTTGACACGACTTGATGCGTCCCTTCGTTCAGGCGCCCTTATTCGCCCTTATTCGCCCTCATCAAGTAAATCAGCCACCGCCTCCATCAGAATCGCCACGTTCCGACGGAAAACCTCCACTTGCGGCAACAGGGACAGAGTCGTATAACCATTCGCCGGCATATCGAAAAAATATCCGGGCTGGGACACCTTGTGGAAGCGGTCAAGCAAGACCGTCGACAAGCGGTTCTCATCTATGCTGGAGGGGAATTTGACCAAGACGTTCCACCCTCCTTCCGTCCTCAAGACATCGAGGGTGGACGAAGGGTCCGCCGCCAGCATCCCCTTCAAAATGGCCAGATTCCGCCGAGCCCTCTCCCTCACTTTGTCCGTTCGCTCCGGAACCTCCCGCAGCATAGGACCCAAAGCGCGAATGTGGAAATCGGAGAAAGGAAGAAAATCATCGGCGATCACGTCCAGGCGCCGCTGAGCCTCGACCACTTCCTCCCAGGGACCGCTGACCTGAATCCACCCGACCTTGGCATGCGGGGCGGCCAGAGCCTTGGACAGGCCATCCAAAGCGAAAGTGAGAACGCTCTTTTCGCCTGCGAGACGGGCACGTCCGGGAAGGGGGTCCAAAGCATAATCGAAGAAAACCTCGTCGGCGATGATGGCGATCCCGTGTTCCCGGCATAGATCCACCAGGGACCGCCGCTCCTCGCTCTTCACGTAGGATCCGGTGGGATTGTTGGGGTTGATCAGCACCAAGGCTTTGACCTTCCTGCCGGCCGACTCCTGCTCGTCAATCAGGCCGTTCAAGTGCTCCACATCAATCGCCCATGAAAAACCGTCATAGAAAAGAGTGTACGGAACCGCGCGGGCCGAGGTGAGGCCGGCGATCGATTCGATCAGTGGGTATCCCGGTTTCGGCCCCATGACCACATCGCCCGGATTGCACAGGAGCATGAAAAGCCAGGCGTAGGCTTGGGACGTGGAGCTAAGCAGATATAGACTATCCGGGTCGACTGGGTCGACCGGCTCGACTGCATCAAGCGCCTCAGCCGACTCGGCTTGTTCTCTTCGCATTCTCGCCTCAAAGAACCGGGCCAACTCTTCCCTGGCGCTCCTTTTCCCTCGTGGATCAGCCGTGTATTCCTCAGGCAGAATGCGAGGCGCCAGACCGAAATGCGTCGGATTCGAATCGTTCAGAGCTGTCAGCTGTTCGCCTTGGGCTTTCAACCGGGCGGTTTCACGGGCGATGGGGTTCAGCGGGGACTCGTCAATGCGATGGGAGAATTGGTAGGTCACCAGAACAGTCTAACTTTTATAGCCGAATTAGACCCTTCCTCCCCTCATGCTCCGCCATCTCCCACCCTCGAATTTCCTTGTTCTCGCCCTTATTCCCTGCGATTATTTCAGCCTTCCCCTCCCCTCTTCCCAACTGCGTGTGGACTAACTCGATCTATTTGACAAGACCCCTTGTTTTTGGCCGATCTTCTTCTGTACTTTGAGTTAGTCCACACTCCGATGACCAGAACAGAAATTCATGGCGCAAAGTACAGCCAAAAATACCAAAAACCTCCCATTCCGGGATAATTACGCACGAAAAAAGGAGGACAAAAGTCAAGATTGAAAGAGCGCAAGGGATGAGGGGAAAGGAAGGAAAAAGGAAGAGGAGAAGAGAAAAGAGGAGGAAGCAGGGAGAGAAAAGGTAAAAGAGGAAAAATAAAAGGCGAAAGACGAAAAAGGATAAAAGAAAAAGCGAGGGGGGCGTTTTGCTTGCCTTCAAGCCAAACACCCCTCACCACAGCTCACCGGAATCGCCTTATTTCAGCTTTCCCTAGGTACTACTTATCCATGTCCAGGCGCTACCTATCTATGTCTAAGTGATACTCATCTAAGGCTTTATGCTCGAATCCCCGCGACCCTGATACCACAAGGCGTAAGACGCGAGGCACGAGATACAAGGCGCGAAGCCCGAGGCGCAGCATCCCGAGTCACAAGGATTCCGGCTGCAACCTCGACGATCAGAGCTGCTGCCCTTCCGCTTGGGAGGCGAAGTAGGCGGCGCCGACGATACCGGCATCGTTCAGGAGCTGCGCGGGAACAATGGGGGTATCAATCTTGATGAAGGGGAAAAACTTGTCGCTCTTCTTGCTGACGCCACCGCCGACCACGAAAATGTCGGGGCTGAAGTAGTGCTCCAGCAGCTTGTAATACTTGGTCAGCCGCTTGCCCCATTTCTTCCAGGTCAGTTCTTTGGCGGAACGGGCGGAATCAGCGCAATACTTCTCGGCGTCCTTGCCATCAAGAATCAAGTGGCCTAACTCGGTGTTAGGGACAAGCACCCCATGCATGATCAGGGCGGTTCCAATGCCGGTCCCGAGGGTGGTGGCGATGACCAGACCTTTTTCGCCTTTGGCTGCGCCGAACTGGGCCTCAGCCAGACCGGCGGCGTCAGCATCATTGACCACGTGGCAACGGCGACCGGTCCGCTCCGACATCAGTTTGTTGATGTCCACGCCGATCCATGATTGATCCAGATTGGCCATGAAGTCCAGAGGCTTGCCGGACTTGATTGGCGCAGGGAAGGCGATGCCGATGGGAGTTCCGTCCTGCACATCGAAGTGGTCCAGGATCTGCTTGACCACATCAGCCACGGCCTCGGGGGTGGAAACCTCCGGGGTGGGGATGCGCAGACGCTCGTCCGCGAATTTTCCTTCGTACAGGTTTACCGGCGCACCTTTGATGCCGGAGCCGCCAATATCAACGCCAAAAGCTTGAGCCGACTCGATCATGATCCCTCCTTGGACTGCGATTCTAATTGTCTCTTCGATTTTACGCCGGGCGACGCCCAAAATCACGGCCGCTGACTACTCGAGGCGGAACATCAAGGAACGCCGAGGAAGAAAACGGAAGCGGGTAAAGCGAAAATGAGCCATAATAGGTCTATGAGTGATTTTCATACTTCCTTATTGGACGCCATTGATGTGCGCGTCACCACCCGTTTCTATGAGGACAGGCCGATTGATGAGGACCTGAGCCGTCAGCTGCGTCAAAACATTGACGCGATCAATGCGATTTCCGGCCTGCATATTCAGCTGATCGAAGGGCATCCCGAGGTCTTCGCTGAGGCCAATACCTCCGGTCATCTGCGCAATGCCCGGAATTTCATCGCCCTCGTCGGCCCGAAAGACCAGTCGGATGCCTTGGAAATGCTGGGATACTACGGCGAGCGCCTGGATTTGTCCGCGACCTTGTCCGGTCTGCAGACCGGTTGGGTCGCCGGTTCCTGGGACAAGGCCGCCGCCGAGGCCGCCTGCGCCATCAACCCCGACGAAGCCTTGTACCTATGCCTGACCATCGGCTATCAGGAGGATTACGACCAGCTCATGAACAAGTCGTATGAGGAAAGATGCGCCGAGCAGCAGTCGCATCGCCCCAGCAAAAAGCTGGAAGAGCTTTACAGCGTGGTCGATGACGCTCAAGCTCCCCTGCCCGACTGGTTCCTCGACGGGATAAAATCCGTGCAGAAGGCCCCGTCCGCCATGAACCGCCAGCCGATACACTTCACCTTCAATCCCGGCAACGATCTGGTGCGGGCTTTCAGCCAGTCCAGTTTGGAAGGCCCCGGAATTTTCAGCCTCGTGGATTTGGGCATCGCCAAGCTCCACTTCCAGATCGGCGCCGGCGGCGGGACGTGGGAATGGGGCGATGACGCCTCTTACGCCCGGCGATAAGCGGCGGCCCCCTGCGGAAGCCGCCACAAGACGGAAGTCGCCACAAGACAGAAGCCGATCAGTGCTTGGAAGCTGAAGACCCTGCATCTGCCGATGCTGATCCAGAAGCAGAGCCGGAGGCGGCGGGGATAGAAGCAGAACCGGCAGGAGAGGAGGCGGCATCGGATCCGTGCTTGGAAGCGGAAGAACCTGCGTCGGCATCAGCAGCGGAGTTTCCAGCGCCTACTCCGCCAGGTACGGAAGTCGCCCCAGCGTTCTCGGGAGAAACGATGCGCCCGTCCGCCGTCACCAGCATCTGTCCGGTGCGCTTCAGATAGTCAGCGACGATTGGCCAGACGTCCAGCACCCATTCGTTCACTCCCCTATATCGCCCATCGGAATCCCGCATGGCCTTGTAGCAGTGCATGACGTATTTCTGATTCACCTTGTTACCGGGAACAGCCATGAGCACCAGGTCGGTCCCCCGGCGCAAAGCGTGAATCACCCGCTTGACCCCGGGGATGGCGCGGCTGGGGTGGACGTCCACCATGGCGTCTCCCGCTTGGCTGGGGTCGCGGGGGGCGAGCATCTGGGAGCCGGGGGCCGTGTGGTTGTAGTAGAGGAACTGGTTGTTGTCGTCGGCGTAGGTGAGTTCCATTGGCATGGTGTTGAGGAACCAGTTGAGCTGGTCGACGCTCAGGACACCCCGATCCAGCATCACGTAGTCCGATCCGTGGGCGGCTTGGGTCTTTTCCGCGGCTTGCTCCACCCAGTCGTCGGCCTTCATATCCACACCTTCGATGGTGGTATCAATCGGTTGGCTGGCGGCCAGGTCTTCGGACTCGAAGGAATCGGCAGTCGCTGGACTGGCACCTACACCAGTTCCGGCTCCGGCTCCGCTTCCCTCCCCTTTCATGGCCTGCATGACTTTGACCCAGGAGACGAATTTCGTGAAGACGGTGGTCAGGAATTCCACGGTCTTCGGATCGCGCAGACCGCCTTCGTCGGGCAGGTTCTCGATGGAGTTGCCTAGGAGGAACTCGTCCCCGGGCATGACGACGGCGTTGACGCCCGGGGATTCCAGTACCTGCTTGAGGTCGAGTTGGGCGCGGGAGGACCCTTGGTTCGTCCATGAGGCGCCGACCAGGAGGACGGGCTTGCCCACAAACGGGTGCAGCTTGTAGGACATCCATTCGAGGATGCTCTTCATGGCCGGGGTCGTGGTGTGGTCATGCTCGGGTGTGGCCAGGATCATGCCGTCTGAGCCGGCGATTTTCGCGTTCAGGTATTGCAGGAGATCGCTCTCGCTCAGGTCTTCGGATTCGTTGAAAATCGGCACCTGGCTGATGTCGAGGATCTCGATGTCGGCCTCTTGGCGGAAATGGTTGGCCATGAACATGAGCAGTTTGGTGTTATAGGATTTCTTGTCGATGGATCCGCTGATGGCCACGAATTTCAAGGTCATGATCGCTCCTTTGCGTTTTGTTGTCGGTTTGTTCATTGATTCGTTTTTAATTTCGGTTATTGACCCATGCGCCGACTTATCGGCTTATTGGCCTGCCAGCCCGGCCGTCGATTCGATCGTCGAATCAAGCTTCCTCAAATCCGGATCCGGCTTAGGAGGCGTTAAGGCGCTACCCCTCGCCGCCAGCCATGGGTCTTGCCATGGCCCCTGCCTCAGCGCCCATAGACCGGGGAATCAGGGTCGGAGACATACACATAGCGCTTCATCTCCTCCTTTTCGTAAGCGCGGGGGGTCACGGCCTTACTGGCTTGGGCGAACTCCAGGAAGGAGCGGAAGAGGGAATCCAGCTTGGCCACTTGTCCGGAATCAATCAGGTTCCCATCATCGTCGAAGGCCTGCAAGGAATGGTCGACTAGGAATTCCGAGCTGGGCAGGACGAAGGCGTGCAGTTCCGGGGCATCCAGGATGCGGCGCAGGTGCAGTTGGGCGCGGGAAGTGCCCAGGTTCCCATACGAAGCCCCGACGATCATGACCGGCTTATTGTAGAAAGGGTGGATTCCGTAGGAAAGCCAGGCCAGGGCGTTCATGAGGACGGCGGGCACCGCATGGTCGTATTCCGGGGTGGCGAAGACCACGCCATCGCTGGATTCGATGGCCGCGGCCAGGTCCTTGACCTGTGGCGGGACTTCTTCTTCGGCCACTTTGGAGAAGATCGGCAGGCCGGCGATGTCCAGGGTCTCGAAGCTTACCTCCGGCCCGTCTTCGCCCGCTTCCGACCGCCGATACCGGTCGGTGATGTAATCGATCAGTTTGCGATTGGTCGAGCCGGTCTTATTGGTCCCGGCGATAGCGACGAATTTCACGTGAACCTCCTTGTTACTACAGGTCCCAATTTACCGTGAGGCCTTCTCATGACCAGACAGGTCACGTCGCCTCCAGCCTGGTTGATGGTACGCGTAACATCCGCGATGGTACGGTCCGATTTCCCGAAGAGCATGCTCGTCCAGATCTCCCCGTCGACGGACCTGCGGGACCGGATGGTGATGGACTCCATATCCGTTTCAAGGGGGCGGCCGGTTTCCGGATCGATGATATGGTGATAGCTTTTGCCTCCGACGACCAGCTTCCGCTCGTAGACCCCCGAAGTGACGACCGAGTTGAGGACAGGCCCACCGCTGGCATCCTCCTCCGGCTCCTGTAGAGAATCCCACGCCTTCCCTGGGGTCTCTATGTTCCTCACCTTCTCTGGGTCTCCCGCTTCCCTAGGATTCCTCGCTTTCCCAGAATCCCCTGGAAGATCGATGACCCGCTCATAGACCCCTTCCGCTCGACCCGGGTCCTGCAGACCGACCCGCCAAGGCCGCGACCCCGAATCCGTCATCTTCTCCCCGATCGTGATGATATTCCCGCCCAGGTCCAGCAAGGCCGAACGCAGGCCGAGCGAAAGGAGGGAGTCCGCCACAAGATCGCCGATGTATCCTTTGGCCAAACAGCCGAGGTCGATCTCCATCCCCTCCCTTTCCAGAAAAACCGTCCGCTTATCATCATCGCAGATGATCAGGGAGGGGTCGGTCAAAGCTAATCGTTCGCGGATGGCCCCGTCTTCGGGGATGCGGGCGTCGGCGAAACCGATATGCCACAGTTTGACCACAGGCCCTATGGCGATATTGAGGTTTCCGCCGGGCAGGAGGCTATGGAAACGGCCGAGACGGATCAGATCATACAGCTGGGGCGAATCGACCGGGACCGGATGCTTGCCTGCCGCCCGATTGATCTTCATGAGGCCGGAGGAATCATCATTAGCGCTGAAAATCCGCTCATACGAGCGCAAAAGATCTTCGGTCCGATCCAAAAGATCCTCGGCGGATGAATCGCCTGTCCGCCCCGCGGGAAGGCACAAGGCGATTCTCGTCCCCATCAGGCGCAGCTGACGCCGGAGGTAAAAATCCATGATCAGACCTCTTCGACCCCGCGAATGGGAGGCAGCCGTTTATGTTTTTCATACCTGGCGCTGAAAACCCCGAGGAGGATGACGGCGACCAGGTCTATCGGGGCTCCGGCCAAGGCTATGGAATGATAGTCCATGAAGGCGGCCATCAGCGCCCAGCCGCCGATGATCGACCCCAAGGAATTGCCCAGGTTGAAAGCGATCTGCGTCAAGGCGGCCCCCAGCATCTCGCCACCGCCTTCCGAGACTTTGACCATCAGATACTGTTGCGGGGCGGAGACGAAAAACATGCCGAAAGCCAGGATGAAAGTCAAGAGGGCGCTGGTCGGCCGGGACCCCTTGTCGAAAAAGATGACCAGCAAAGTCGCAGTCGCCAGAAGCTGCCCCAAGGCGGCTGTCCCTCCCGGGACCCAGTGGTCGGACACCCTCCCGGCGGTCAACCCGCCCAGGACCATGCCGAACCCCGCCAGGGCCATCAAAGCCGGCACCGCGGCCGAGGAGTACGTGCCCACATGGGTCAGCCAGGGGGAAACGTAACTCCACCAGCAGAAAATGCCGGTATTCCCGAAAAGCACCGCCCCCAGGACCAACCAGGCCCTAGGGGACTTGAGGAAACGGAACTGGCCTTTCAGCCCCGCGTCGGGAATCGGCTTCAACTGCGGAATCCAGGCCAGCATGAGGACCACGGTCGCCGCCGCCCACAAGGCCAGAATCGCGAAGGCCAGCCTCCAGGAGACCTTCTCCCCCAGCAAAGTCCCCAAGGGCACCCCGACCATGTTGGCCACGGTCTGCCCCGTGACCATGAGGGAAACCGACCTCGCCTCTTTGCCGGAGGCCGCCAGCCGCTGGGCCGCGATGGTCGCCGTTCCGAAGAAGGCCGCCCCATGCGGCAGGCCGGAGATGAATCGGCCGGCGAGCAGGAGGGCGAAATTCGGGGCTGAAGCGGCTATGAGGTCGCCAACCAGGGCGATGATCATGAAGGAGATGTAATGACCGGCCATGGGGATGCTGACATGCGTGCTCGCCGCCACTTGGGTGAGCACTCCCATCATGACGAATTCCGCTGCCCCATAAGCGAAAGCCCCGAAAGAGAGAGCGAAAATCCCCCTCCCGCTTTTCCCGGGTTCCGTCTCAACCCTTTGACCGACCTGATCTATGCGGTCCTTGCGATCGACCTGTTCGACGCCTTGTTCCATAGCCGTCCTCCATCGTAATGGTCCTGAGCCTACTCAGAGGCGTGGAAGCGGGGGCTTCTCCAACGATTCCGGTAGATTGGCAACCAATCATTATTGATGAAAGTGCACAACCATCATTGATTTTGCATCATATCGAAGAGAGGCCTTATGAATGACGCTGTCGCGAACCAACCCTCAAAAGCGGGCTTCCTCCTGCGACCTTATCATCCACGCATTGATGACATCCTCTCCGGCCACATGCGGATCTTCCCCGACCAAGAGAAATACAAGATGATCCAATTCGTCAAGGTGGGGGATGATGACTCGCCTCTGAAATCCTCCAGCAACGGTGATGGCAACGGCAACGATGACGATGAAAGCGGTAGAAGCTCCGTCTTTGACAAAGGCTATGCTTTCTTTCTCCTCGCTGGCTGCATCTTTCTCCCCAGCTTCATTCTCGGCCCCAAGTATTCCATCTATTTCTACATCCCCTGCATCATTGTCGCAGCGATAGGGGTCATCCTCATCCTCACCAGCGCCTACCGGGAGAGAAAGCTGCAGGCAAGGATCGGAAGGGATCTGCGGGAGGCCGCCCGAAGCGGCAGCGCCGACCTTTTCAGGAGGGCTCTGAACCAAGCACAGAGGCAGGGCGGCGGCTCCAAGCTCAAAACTCCTTGCTGGAGGGATGCCGCCGACCAAATCGCCAAGGGATGGCCGCGGGCCCGGGACTCCTTGGAAACGAAGTACCGGTACGCCCACCGCACCGGTGACACCAGCGAGGACCCTATCGCCGGCCAGTACACTCTGCTGACCACATGCGACGAAGGCCACCGGCATAAGGAGTTCACCCTGAAAGGATCCATCAACGGCTCCCCTGTCGTTTTCACCGCACGATGGGAGCCGACGCTCGAGGCCTATTCGGTTTCCGCCGCCGATTCGGCCAAAGGAACCGAGATTCCCCCGACCGGGCAGGTGCAGGAAAGCGAGATCGACGCGGCTCATGGTCTGCTGACACTCAAGGATTTCCCCAACGACTTGTATCTTGAAGCAGCTTTGGGGGCGGAATAACTCGAGCTCCAGTTCGCCGCTCACGGTAAACCCCCCGGAACTCCGATTCTTCCACCCCTCAAATTGTTTTTCATCTAAGTTCTTCAGAGTTTGGGAACCAGAGCAGATACCTAAAGCTTAGAAACCGCTAATTTACATTTATACGAAAGCAAATCGGTGTTTCATCGAATTCATTCTTATTCTGAGACCAAATCACAAGTCCTTCATCACCCTGTAAATATCGAACTACTCCAGCCCCCAATTGCTCAACGGATTCAATTAATCCGTGGAAAGCTGGCATATTCCCTTGGTGATATCGAGCAAAACTACGGACAACAAAACGATCTTGCTTCGAGGGGTTAAGGCAATAGACATAAATCGACCCCCCATTAGTCGTAAAACGGAAATCTTGACTAGTCCACTGCGGAGCGGTCGAGTCAGCAAAAGATCCTGCGGGGGTATGCGTAGGGCCTTCTCCGAATTTCTTCCATGGCTTGCTCCCATAGATCCCATCTCCATTAGCTCGGAGCCACCGTCCTACTTTCTTCAGAATCTTTTGGTCCTGCTCAGGAATTTTTCCATCTCCTGCAGGACCGATATTTAAAAGTAAATTCCCATTTTTACTCACCGTATCAATCAATGTTGCGATAATCTCAGCGGTAGACTTATAGTCTAGATTTTTTGTAAAACACCAAGAATTACGCGCCACAGCCGTATCGGTCTGCCAAACACTAGCGCTTGTCGTTTCGAGTCCCCCTCTTTCCACATCAACGATTCCGCTATTCCATGCCATACCATCCCCTTTGAAACAGATAGCGACATCTTTCCCCAAAGCGGCTGCTCTGTTATGATAATAAGCGCTAAAATCCTTGAGATATGGCTTAAAAGCTTCATGTTGTATCCACCAATCGAAATACACTAGCTCCGGCATGAATCTATCAACCAATTCACAGTTGCGCAACAACCAGTCAGTTAAAAACTCGCGATTAGGGTATGGAGTACTATGCCAATCGAAATGGTCGGAGGGCTCAGGCTTAGCTGGCCAATAGAAGTCCCCACGAGACAAATCTTCGTTGATATCCGATTCAAAATCATGGCCACGTCCCATAAACCACCAGTGTTCGGCGCGATGGTTTGACAAGGCGAAGTGAATCCCACGATCTAATGCGGCTTTTCTCAATTCGGCGATTATGTCACGATAAGGCCCCATCTCAAAAGAATTATAGTGGGAAAGGGAGCTCGCATACATTTGAAACCCATCATGATGTTCAGCGACCGGGAAGTAATATTTTGCACCTGAACTTGCAATGATTTCCATCCACTCGTCGGGGTCAAATTCCACTGCCGCAAACTTTGGGATAAAATCTTTATAGCCAAAGTCTTTTGGAGAACCATAAATACGTTTATGATATCTGCATTCAGGTGAATCCTGGATATACATATTCCTTGAGTACCACTCGTTTCCAAAAACTGGCAGGGAATATAGCCCCCAATGAGTGAAGATTCCGAATTTCGCTGAGGAAAACCAATCTGGGATTTTTGCCTGAGACAGCGACCTCCAAGTCGGCTCATATGGCCCATCAGCAATTACGCTCTCAACATGCTGCATTGTCAACATTTTAAATACTTTCTAATTATCATAATAAATGTCAATATAACGGTTCGATACCGCATCCCACTAATAGTGAAAGGGGAAGAAATATACTTGGCTATCTCGGAGAATCCTTCCTCAAAGCATCATTCCTCCACATCCAAAACCTGCTTTGCATCAAAATAGCCGATGCCACCAAAGCGAGGAAAGAAAACATAAGGAATCTTTGAGTATCTACCCCGGTAGCTGCCAATGTTGGAGGAAGGGACTCCGCATCTTGATGAGAATGGATTCCCCCACCCTCGCATTGAGATTGGGGCTTAACAGCTGGCGTGGAACTCGCAGACTTTTCACCGTTATCCCCTCCATGATTGTTTCTTCCTGGTTGTCCAGGATAAGCAGACGTATCACCTTTTTTATCATCCTTCTGGCTCGGACTGGTTTGGATAACAACTTTAGGACTGTCAGAATCAGTGATTCTGACAATTGCGCCTGTCTTGTCAAGAACAACTTCACTGTCCAACGCGCGGGCTAAATTAATCCTGTTCCAGCCTTCAGCGGACGTATCGAAGACATAGCCCGATTCAATGGAGGTTTTCTCCAGCACTTCTAAGCGCTGTTTCTCATTTAGTGATGGATAAGCAAACTGAAGGAGCGCACTAGCCGATAAGGGGGAAGAGGGTTTTACCCCTTGAGCGTTAATTTTAGGTAGATTGTAGGTCATTCGGCGTGTATAAACAGCCAATGCTGATTTTTTATCTTTGACCGATTCACGAGAAACCACATCAACAAAATCATTCTTGTATCCCCGAGTGGAATCAGCTTTTACATTGCTAATGCATGCTTGAAGGGTGTTCCCAAGATTATCATTTTTGCAACGCCTAACAAGATAAGAGACCAACTCATGATGCGCATTAATAATTTGCTCTTGATTCTTATTGAAATAGTCTGCCGTGGATGCTGTTCCGCTGATACGTCCAGCAATCACATCAAGGGGATAGTGTACTCCCAAGACAATTCGGTTATTACCAGCTTCCGAGGTCCTTGCCAGTATTTCAGGCGCAAGTTCAGGAATCATGGTCGCAAGGACCAAGCCTCTGGAATACGCCTTGTTCGTATGTCCCGAGGGGAAAGAGCCCTCATAACTATTCTTGGGGTAGTCGGCGCTATGCCTTTTCCCATCCGAACCATATGCGTCTGGGACCTTGATGATATCCAAGGTTGGCGCCAACCCATTGAGATTGTTTGTCCCTTTAACTAAGTTCTCTTTATTCGGCAGCCAACGGTCACGCTGAACATATGGCCGTGGAGTTTGGTACGCGTTCTTGGCAGGGTTCGTGCTCCAGCCTGTGGATTCCATAACCGTCTTCGTCAGCTCCAAACTTCCACCATTATAGCCTTCTTCAAAATACCGGCCAAGCACTGGGCCAAAACCATCTTTAAACTCATGCGCTACATCATCGTCTGCGTTCCGATCACTTAAAGCACGCGCTTGCTGTGCATTAATTCCCGAATTCCGGACATCATGTTGGCCGAATTCGTTTCCTTGATGGTTGATTTCCACAATCGTCGAATCATTAGCTTGAAAAAGGAGCTTCCCAGCCTGCTTGACAGCGCCTCCCCGCGCAGTTCCATCATAAGGCGCAGCCGGAGGTGTCCAATAATTATTGATTTCCGAAAATAGAGTCGTTTGTCTGTCTTGGGCAGCGTAAGCTACCTTTACTGGTGTGTTGATACCCGCACATACCAAAACACAGGAGAGCAAACAACCCGCGAGACTTGGCAAAAAACCTTGACTGCTACTTAATAATGTAGTTCCCTTTTTCATAGGATGTCCTTTCAAATGATCGGTTATGGAACTTTTGTTGAAAACGTAAGCTACAATTAATAGAAAACCCCTTATTTCATAATCATTAGAGCGGCTCCTGCAATGATGAGCACCAAGCCTAAAAGTATCCGAGGAATATAACGTTTATCGGTCTCTTGTAAAACAAGGATTGCCGCTACCGTAGAGACGACCACATTAAGTTGTGATAGGACAAAAGCATTAACCATTCCCAACCGCGACATCGCAACGAGGTAAGTAAAAGCCGCTATAGCAAAAATTACCCCAGAGCTAAGATTCTTGAGCGTCTCTTTCGATAGAATTTCAGAGCGTTCACGGGCTGAAATTAGTATTGAAGACAGGAACATCCCAAACGCTTGCGGAAGGAAACCAATCACTTTTGATGACTGATCCGCCAACAATGGTAAAGCCGAATAGAGCCAGTAACCGCATGTAGAGAGAACCAAAATCATATAGTTCTTAAACGTTCCCTCGGAAGAATCCTGTCCACGTTTGTTGGTCAATATGACTCCGACTAAGATGACAAAGAGAGCGACAACGCCCAAAAAAATGAGGCGAGGGGAACCTTTCCACTCGGCAAAAAGAATCCCACCAATGAAACCGTTCCCTACTACTTGCAAAGCGGTAGAAAGGGGCATGGTCAAGCTCACGCCTAAGGATTCATAAGAGAAATACTGCCCCGCTTGCCCGAAACTCCAGAAGAAACCGGACAGGAAAAAAATTATAAAAGCCTTCGGAGTCACGGGGAAACGGCAGAGCACTTCCATGGTCAAAGCAACTAGTAAAACACCTCCAGTAGTTCCTACAAGTTGACTTTGATAAGTCCCACCTGTGACCTTTCGAAGCCACAAAGGAAGAATCCCCCAAAAAAGCGCGGGAACTAGGCCAATAAGTATATTCAACTGGCACCTCTACTGGTTCTAGAGCATGCGACGGATAAATTCAAAATCATCTCAACCTACCTTCGATACTAAACGCATCAGAAGTAAGCCCATTGAAAACGAGCTTTAGTCCGGGAAAAACATCATCCCCATTGATATATTCATAAGCTTCCCCTGACTTATAAGGAAAGTGATATGGTAGAGAGGCGCCGTGCCCCACCAAATCCAAGGCTTGATGTCCGTTGGATACGACCACGGGAGAACCCTCGACAGCGTAGTAAGCTTCACCGTCCTTCAGAGCTCCTTGGATAATCTTAAGGTGTCTGCCCGTAAGACCTAAAGCGCAAGCAAAGGGTGTCGTAGGCCCAGCAAAATGGACACGAACCGAAAAAGCACCGGTCTTAACAGATATTGAAATCCTCGCCGACAGTTCCATCCTGCTCTTATGACGCTTCCCGAACGCCATCTGAGCATAAAAGCGTCCATCATCGGTTAACTCGTATTCGCCTGAAGCCGATTGCTCGGACGAGACTAAGGGCCCATAATATCCACTTGAAATCGTATCTTCAAGAATCCATAAATCCCGATCTCTGGAGAGAGAATCAGGTCTTAAAGGACCAAGATCGAAAAAGTTCGGAGAAATCCGTAACGATTCTAGGCAAATCCCCTGAGTTAAATAACTGAAAATTGTGGGATTGTTCGATAGCCCTGATGCGACACGGAAGAACCGGTTGAAGTCGGATCCTGCATACACGGTGGCCGTCTCTGTAGGCTTTATAAGGCTTCCTCTGAGTACGACACGAGAAAGTTTACTTTCACAGAAATCCGTATAACTCAATTCCTTGCCAGATTCTACCTTCGATTGAGCAGAACAGTTACCATGGTCTGGAAGACAAAGAGCAATCAGCGGATTAAGGACCAGCTCGGTGAGATGACGGGCTGGATCTAAGATCTTTCGTGATGAAAGCTCACGGGCAAAGTCAACTACCAAAGGGTTCTTTTCAATCTGCGCGAGTAATCGAGCTTGGGAAAGAAAAGGCCGCGGGTCGAATGGCTCGAATTGATCCTGCCGCCGGGATTCGATTGTCTCAAGCCGGTCATCAGGCCGTAGCAGCAAGGCTTCAGATCTCAAATTCCGATTGACTATATGCATATAGTCACCCTTTACTAATCGTCTGCTGATAGAAATGAGACAAGGGTTTGTTACATAGGCGGCATAATTCGGACTTCGTTCGGAGTAAAGACCATCCGATTGGATGTCAATGCCCTCACCAAGCCACAATTGCGCACGGTCCAAAAGAGTGGAATCTTCGAGGAAAACGCCGAGACCAATCAAAGCGGATGAAATCTCCCAGCGGTGATTCGGCGTATGGACCCCTCCTCCATACATGGCAGGAGCTGCCTTGCGAGCGATTCGTTTCAAAGAATCCAAGGTGCTTTGTTGCCAAGGAGACAAAGACCCCTGTATCGAGAGCATCTCGATAGCCGAGCAGAGATCATTAATGGTAAAAGCGCTGTCGGGAGGTGATTCAAGGTTATCTCCTCCCGAGAACAAACCATTCTCCAGCTGTAAGCTCTGTAAATGTTCCAGAAGAACGTCGGAAATTCCAAACAATTTTTCGATTTCAGCGATTTCCGCTACTTCTTCGAAACAGCTCAGTGCCACCACTCCTTTGATTCGTTCCATCGTCTCCCGGTGTGACAACTGTTGAAACGTCTTAAAGGCATCAGTCCGTAAGAGATCAGGGACAAAATCCGATAAAGTAGCTTCGATGAGTTTTCTTTTGTAAAGCTTGTCAAGCATTGCCGGTCCTTTCGAAATATCAACCTTTCAAACCTGCATCAAGATCCGCACCAACAATGTATTTCTGGAAAATGCAGAAGAGGATTAAGAGAGGAATCATTGAAATAACAGAGGCTGGAAGCAACACTGACCAATCCACTTTTTCTGCCCCTACCAAGCTTCGGAGTGCGACTTGCAGCGTGAAATTCTTGGGATCGTTCAGAATGATCAATGGCCAAATATAATCATTCCAACGCCATTCCATGGAAAAAATAGCCAGAGTAATCATCGTGGGGAGTGACATCGGTAACATCACGTGCATGAAAATTTGTAGTTCCGAACAACCATCAACACGGGCCGCCTGCATCATTTCGTCGTCCACACTGATGAAGAATTGCCGAAACATGAAAATTCCTGTTGCTGTGATGATGGAAGGAACAATGATGCCTGCGAGGGTGTTATACATCCCCATCTTGTGAACGACAATAAATGATGGCGACATGATGACTTCCGTAGGAAGCATGGTAGTCAGCAAAAGCGCGATGAAAAATGCCCTTGTCCACCAATAATCATATTTTGCCAGCGCATAGCCGGTAATGGCACTCAATGCGACAGTTAAAACTGTGGTGATTATCGCTACGACAGCCGTATTCATGAAGTAGCGTGCAAAATCAATTCGCTGCCAAGCAGCTATATACCCCGAAACTGTCCAGCGCCGCGGGAAGAAACTCATCGGCAAAGCGAAAAGCTCATCGGGGCCTTTGAAGGAGGATAGGAGCAACCAGAAAATGGGAAAGGAGTAAATGATGACCATAACCCAAAGAGCTATGGTTACCGGTCCACAATTCCTCAGTTTAGCTAATACTTTCCGTACAGGATGACGGCTTTGTTTGCTGTTTTCAATCTCATTCGTCATCATTGACCTCCGTTCTTACGATTGACAACCATTTGAATGAGAGTCAAGACGACCAGGATTATCATGAGAATCATGGAGGCCGCAGATGCGTATCCAATTCGGGAATATGAGAAGCCTGTCTGGTAGATATACTGCACAACCAGCCTATTAGAGGTTCCGGGGCCACCATTATTCAAAGCCTGAACCATAGCGAATTCCTTAATCCCACCGATGGAGCCAAGGAGAATCACCATAAACATCGTGGGTGCAATACCGGGGAGAGTGATGTGAATGAATCGTTGCCAAGCATTTGCTCCATCAATCTCCGCCGCTTCATACAATGAAGTGGGAACATTTTTTAGCGCGCCGATAAAGAGAAGCATATTGAACGCGATACCCCAACAACTGGCAAAAATTAGGACAAGAAAAGCCAGGTTGGAATCCGTCTCCCAATGCAAAGCTTTTCCGCCAAAGGCGTGAATAACTTGATTGACAATTCCAAAGCTTTCCCCAAACATCCAGCGCCAAATCAATCCGATGATGATTGGAGAGACCAAGGATGGTATGAAGAAAAGCAATTTCGCAGCTGAACTGCCCAAAGCATGCCTGCTTGTTACAAGAATCGCAGCTAAAAGAGCAAGCGCTGTTGCACAAGGAACATTTATGACAACGTATTCGAATGTGCGTTTCAGAGCAGACCAGAAATCCGGATCCACAAAGAGCCGCTGAAAATTTCGAATTCCAACGAACTTATAATTATCTAGCCCTTTATAGTTCGTAAATGAATAATAAAGGCCAATTACAGCGGGTCCAACAAAGAAAATTATATACAAAATCGCTGCGGGGATGATAAGAGCCAGAGGGAACAGAATTGGCTTTTTCATTTTCGAGGGATTCTTTGCATCACTATATCGTCGCAGAGCCATGAATAATGCTCCTTTGTATTATGTCTCCTGCTCCACAGGAAATCATCGATTCCACAAATGGAGCAGGAGAGCGTTAAGTTACCTGAGCCGATTGAATTTAATCATCCGTAGCGTTGTACCAGGAAGTGTACCCAGCATTCATGCTGCTAATGGCTTTATCCAAAGTTTCTTCGCCAGTGAGATACTTGAGAGTATGAGCTTTCATAGGATCTTCCTCTGTCGTGCCTCCTGCTAAAGTTGCTTGCAGTTGAACGATGATTTGGTGCGAAGCCAGCTCCTTATCAGCAACCTTATTGATATACGTAAGATAAAGTTGCTGATCCTCGTTACGCTGCGCATAGACAGGTGAAATTCCTGCAGTTGCTGGGAGATAGCTCCCCTGCTCACAGAATTTCGTATAATTCTTTTTCTGATAAAACCAATTGAGGAATTTCCGACCTGATTTACTAAAAGTGACCATATAGCTGGTTCCGAGATTGGTTGCCCTTGTTGGCTGCTGCGGCATCACGACGCTCTTCCATTTAAAAGAGGAGATTGAATTGATGAAATCGGCAATTTGCCAATTACCAGAATAATACGCAGCAACTTGTCCTGTTTTGAAGAGAGCTGACGGATCGGCGTTGGAGGCGAAAACCGATTTAGGCATAATCACATCATTATCGATTTTCTTCAAAAACTGCAATGCATCCTTAGCCTTATTATCAAGAGCCCAGCTGCCATCTTTCTGCTTCCGAACCCCCTTTGACCCGAATGAATACATGAAAGACCGTTCGCGATGTGTCGAGGGGTCCATAACAAATCCGTATTTTGCACCAGTCTTCTTCTGAACTGTTGTAACAGCTTGGATGAATTCGTCCCAGCTCCAACTCTCTTCATAAGACTTGGGATAAGAGACGCCAGCTTTATCAAATAATGATGTGTTGATGAACATGCCAACAGCCGTCAAATCAGACGGCATTTGTAGGATTTTCCCTTTCGAATCTTTGGTAACGAGGCTTTTCATCACCCCCGTCTTATTTGAAAGGTCTGTCAGATCCTGTAATTTACCCATCCAGACCGGATCCAGCTGTGGAACGCGGGCGACATCAGGCAAATCGGCGGCCTTACTCGCGTTCGAGATTTTCGTATTCAAATCAGAATAGGGAACTTCCATGATATTGACTTTTACGCCTGTTTCTTTGGTGTAAAGTTTTGCCATGGTCTTGTATGCATCATTCTGATCATCCGAAAAAGTAAGCGTGATGCTCTTTTTATTTCCATCATCCGACGATGTAGAACCGCCATTACCATTCGCTCCGCAAGCTGCGGTGGCAAACAGAGTGGCTGTGGATAAGAGAAAGGCCAATGCTTTCTTCCATTGATTTCTCATAATCGTTTACTCCTCTAGGAATTAACCGGAACCACACCATTGCGTCCGATCAATTTCAGTATAGCATATCTTTTGAGAAAAAAGCCAATCCTTTAAAATAAGCCCTTTACGGCGTGTCTTTTCTCGAAATATCTCGAAATGCTTGGTACAATTTTTATCAAAAATCATATAATTCTCGTCTCTGTGGATGGTTACTGTATGATAAAGACGGATTACTTGGAGGCGCTATGGATTCTCAAAATACCGAATCTCTGCTTGCGAAACGCTGTACCGCGATCGTCAACTATCTATGCACATATCAAACCGCATCAAGCAAAGAGATCGCCGATGGGATTGGGGTTCCTGCATCAACCACTTATAAGTTATGCTCATATCTAAAACAGCTTCACGTAATCCAAGCATCGGGGAATCGGCATATCCAGAGAGGACGTAGTCAGCAGCTTTTTTCACTGAACTCAAGTTTCCGATCGTGCATTGTGGTTGATATTGAGCTGAAAGCTATCGATGGCTATATCACGGGGATTGATAACAGCATACTTTATCACGCCGCTGTTTCCTCTGAATCCTTTCATGATAAACCGAACCACATCGATTTGACTTTGAACCTTATTGATGAGCTTAAGAGCTGGGCAAGCGATCATCAAATCCCTTGCAAAGGACTTTCTCTCATCGTTCCAGGAAGCGTCAAGAAAAATGGCGTTGTAAGTACTGCCAGTGAACTGTCGTGGATGAATGTCTCTCTTGGCGATATCCTCCGCGTAAAATATCAAGACCCGATTTTCATCATCAATAACGCTAACGCTTTCGCAATGGGCGAATCTATGAAACATCAATCATCGGAAAGTAACCGGAAAGTTTTAGTTGGTCTGGTCATCAGGGAATTTGGGGTTGGCACCGGATTAATCGTGAACAATCAAATGATCAATGGTGTACACGGATCAGCGGGAGAAATCGGTTTCAGCTTAACCAATTTGAATTCTTTCGATTCTTATTACACCCTTTCAGGTGATTTGGAGACCCGACTTCGAGATGAATTCGTCCAGGCTAACGATAATAAGGAGAGAGCTTATGACACGATTATCTCTCTCATTTCCATGGCAATCGCGAATATCTGCGTCCTTCTTGACCCAGATACTGTTTTCTTCGATATCGCCCCAAACATCAAGGCGTATATCGACCTCGAAAAAGTACATGAAAAACTCGTGGGCCGTATCCCCTATCCACCGAATCTCGTCGAAGATACGGCAAGTCAAGAAAGTAGAGCAATTGGGGCATCCGCCCTTGTCACAGCTAAAGTAAGAACAACCCTCTTTTAGGGGTGAGACAGCCAAATTCGCCTGATCAGATCGGACTTTTATATGCCCATTCAACAATTTCTCGGTATCGATATCGGAGGCACGAAGACCTCCTTTGCCCTAGAAGATGAAAACGGCACTCGAAGTGATATCACAGTACCAACCACTAGTTGGAGAGAGTGCAGCGATACTGTTAAACTCGAAGATTTGGACCATCTTTTAAACTCCTTTGGACATCTCAAACTACCCATTGACCCGAGGATCACTTCCATCGCCATTGGTATGCACGGTGCGGAGACCGAATCACAAATCCGTAAAATACAATCGTATCTCCGTGAGAAGTTACATTCATCAATAGCCTTGGTGAATGATGCCGAATTGATCAGCATGGCGGAAGGAATCGACGATGCAATAAATCTCGTTATCGGCACCGGTACGATTTGTCTCTCACGCGATAAAGACAACAGACTTATCCGAGCCGGAGGATATGGATACGGCTGGCTCTTAGATGACTATTGCAGCGCACCGGCACTTGTCAGGGAATCAATGAAGGAGATGCTCTCCACGGCGACTACCCAAGGCACCGATTTTATTCTTTCCGATCCCCTTTTCTCCCTTTTTCTTCAAGCTTTTCACGCAGACGACCTTTTTTCATTGACCTTTGCCTTCGGAGAGAATGCACAGGAAACAGCTTGGGGCCATTATGCCCCCCTCGTATTCGATGCGGCAAACGCTGGATCCCCAATCGCACATCGGGTAATTCGCAATGCTATAGACCATGTTTTGGAATATTTAGAGTCGGTTCAAAGGCAGGGAGCGACAGGAAGTTCCGTTGTAGCTGCCGGCGGCGTAATTTTGCACCAGAGAAAGTTACAGGAGTTCCTTGCGAAGAAGCTTAGAACTCTCCCCTTTCCGCTTACCTTGCACATCGCCAACACAGCCCCAGTCGAAGGCGCACTCCGGCTCGCCCATCGGATCGTTGCCCAACAGGCATAAGGGGAAAAGCCTACGGACTCTTCTTTGCCAAGCTGACTGTCAGCTTGGCAAAGAAACCATCAATAAAATTCTCTCAGATACTCGGTAAGAGCAAGAATAGCCATAGCCTGCCCATAAGGCATGGTGGAGAGACGGATATTCATATAAGATTCCTTATTTTTGCCAAGAGGTGTCCCAATTGATACTTGGTTAAGGTCGCCCGTATCAGTGATCTCCCCTATCAAACCATGGACTGCCCGTAAAGCAGCGGCGTGGTAATGACGGTCGAGTAATCGCATATGAATACCTAAAAGAAGGCCATAAGCGATTCCTGCTGTCGCGGAACTTTCCTCATAGGAAGCATCATCATCCAAAACCGTATGCCACATGCCTGTTGGACTCTGCACTTCCAGCAAAGAGCGAACCTGATTCTCAAAAGAAAGCTGCACTACCTGATAGAAGGAATCACTTGGCCCCAAGCCCAATACCGCGACTAACTCAGGCAAAGCAATGGTTGCCCAGGAATTTCCTCTCCCCCAGAACACGGAGCTCAAATTGCTCCGCTCGTTAAAGGACCAACCATGGTACCAATAGCCTGTCGCTTTATCTTGGAGATAATAAATGTGTAAAAGCGCCTGCTTCTTTGCTTCTTCGACATATGACTTATCGTTAAGAAGCACGCCAATTTTGGCCAAAGCGAGGACTGACATCATAAGTGTATCATCCCAAATCTCACCAGGATGGCTATCGCCCAACGTTACATGTTGAAAGGCGCCGCCCACACGGGGCAGTTCATGATAGATCCAATCGCCCCAGTTCTCCAGATAAGGTAGATATTTTTTATCGCCGGTCTCTTCATACAAAAAAGCGAGCGTCAGAACCGGAGCCATGGTATTGATGTTTTTTTCCACTTGCTCATTACTCGAGAATTGATCACTGAACCATTCTTCAATCGAATGCAGAATTCGCTGCTCCCGTGTAAGGGAATAATATCGCCATAAGCCGTAAAGACCAACGCCAGCAGTCCATTCCCAATAACGAAAACTTTTGTTATCAATCAATCGCCCATTTTTAGCTCTGAACGAGAACTCTCCTGTATCATCAGTGAGTTCAACCATTCTTAGCGACAACTTATTAATAACTTTGATGAGAGTAGATTTATCAAAGTCTGATTTCATAATCATCTCCTGCTTATTAAGAGACCCTGCAAGAACAGCATGAACGGTTCTTACAGGGATCCATAGTGAGGTGGAAAAAGGTTAGCCCTTCAGCATAGCCGCGATAATATCGCGGATTTGACCATCTTGGGCATTTGCCAGGAAATACTCTTCGAAATGTTTGCCGGAAATCGTATTTTTGACGAATTCTTCATCCAATTCATGAAGAATTTGAGGCATAGGCTTATAAAGGGTACTCTTGAGCGAACGCAAAATTCTCGCATTGCACTGCTCAGGAATTGCACGTTCTCGAGGATACCCTCCACCAATCGGATCGGAGAACAAGCGTTCAAAAATCAATTTCAGATTCAGCTCAGCCCCCCATCCAAAACCTTTCGCGAAAGGAATAGATAAAGCGTTCCCACCATTAATCTGACTGAAAAGATACGCATCGGTGGGCTCAACCGCAAGGCCACAAACCACTCCCGGGAAAGCGTTCAATGCAGTCATGGCGCCTTCACCAGTGCCACATCCGGTGATGACGAAGTCGGCCGCGCCAGAATTAAGCAGGATAGCAGCTAAAAGCCCATTTTGTACATAGGTGAGCTGTGGTTCGTCTTCTTCCCCATACATCCCATAGTTAAAGGATTCATACCCTTTCCTATCGCAAACGACTTTCAACGTATCGAAAATCAGCTGATTTTTCCCAGCTTGAGAATTTTCGTTAATTAAGGCTACTTTCATATGTTTTCCCTTTTTAAAATGTTTAATTTGCACAGTTTTTGCTACTGGTCTTCAAACATCATCACCTACAGACACCACAATCATTGAGGCTGCTTGCCAATATATGCCAAGATGCCACCATCGACATAAAGAACATGCCCATTGATAAAATCCGATGCCTCAGAGGCCAAGAAAACAGCAGGTCCTTGCAAATCCTCTGTTGTTCCCCAACGTGCAGCAGGAGTTTTAGCGATAATGAACTGATCGAATGGATGCCTCGAACCATCAGGTTGAATTTCCCGCAAAGGCGCAGTCTGAGGTGTGGCGATATACCCTGGTCCAATTGCATTGCACTGGATATTCTCACCGCCATATTCTGAACAAATATTTCGAGTAAGCATCTTAAGACCACCTTTCGCCGCGGCATAAGCACTTACCGTTTCACGACCAAGCTCACTCATCATCGAGCAGATGTTGATGATTTTCCCATGCCCCTTTTCAATCATACCTGGAATCACCGCCTTGGAAACAATAAAGGGACCCGTGAGATCGATATCAATTACCCGGCGCCAGTCAGATTCAGACATTTCCACCATTGGGATTCTCTTGATAATACCTGCGTTGTTGACAAGAATATCGATTACCCCCAAATCATTTTCGATGGATTCGACTAACTGACCAACAGCCTTCTCATCCGTAACATCGCACACATATCCCTTAACAGGAATACCGGCTTCCTCGTATGCCTTCATACCACGCTCGACTGAGCTTTCGTCGATATCGTTAAACGAGATCCGAGCACCAGCCTTATGCAAGGCAGAAGCAATCGCAAACCCAATCCCATAACTGGCACCGGTAACCAGCGCGACCTTCCCCTGCAAAGAAAACTTTTCCATTGAGAACATATTGCACTCCTTTTAATATTCTTTCCTATTTTCAAAGGAAAACAAAAAATCAAAGTTGAATCAGTATTCGCTATATCTATCGACAATTGATCGTATTGCGTCTCCTTTCGTCTCTTCAAAAACCACTGATGCCATAGGCTTATTCGTCTTGACCAAATCCAGGATATGCGTGGTTGGAAGAACTCCTAAACCGTTATCACAGGTCTGGACTTGTTCCTGGCCAGGTACAACAGTGAAGTCCCGGACACGGATTGCGAAAATATCGTCGCATAAGGAGTCAAAACCTTTCTCGATGATCCTGGGCAATTCTTCAACATTATGTGCGCAAACCAAAGAGGTGGGATCGAAAATGACGCCTAGCCATGGTGAGCTTATTTCATGAAGAATACGCAGAGTCTTAGAAAGAGAACAAATCGGATGATTGATTCCCGGTTCAATCGCAACCCTGCAACCCACCTCTTCTCCATAAGAGACGAGTTCTTCTATTACAGCCCGCACCGCAGTATATGATTCCTCGGCAAAATTCTTCGGATCATAAACGTTGGGGATGGGGCGTACCGAGCCTGTCTCGCTCGCGACGAAATCCGCGCCAAAACAGCCAGCGAAACGCAGATAGTTCTTGAAACGGCGAATTAGCTGTCGCCGATAGACTGAATCCGGATGTATCATGTTAAAGTAACAGCTTAAAACCGCGATTTGTACATCCGCTGATGAGAACACTCGCCTACAATAAGCTCCAAGTCCAGGATTCATCTTTTTCCCATCAGAGATTTCAGGAAATTGTATCGGAAGCGAAAGCTGGACACCATGAACACCATATTCTTGCAATTTATTTGCAAGTTGAGGAATCGTAGTGACATTAGAAACGTCATGTCCGCGAACTGCTATATTGATCATACTTTAATCCTGAGAATAGCTTCAATCTAAAGCGCTTGAGAGAATCATCCTCATCTTTTTACAATGCCGTGTGACCGCGTCCCAATCATGTGCTTCGTACGCTTGATTCGGCACGGGAAATGAGCCACCAACAGCGAAGACATTTTTGAGTTTGGCAAAAGAAATCATGTTGTCCAAATTAATCCCTCCGGTTGGCAAGAAAGAAACATCAGGGAAGGGCGCCTGGAGCGACGTTAGGGTTTGGACTCCCCCATAGGCGACAGCAGGGAAAAACTTCATATACCGTAGTCCTAATTCACGCACGCACTCGATATCCGTCGGAGTAGCTATGCCAGGAATCACTGACACATCGTTCTCAATACACCATTTCACTACTTTGGTATTAAGAGCAGGTGTAACGATGCCGGAGCAACCCGCGCTGATAGCATTCTTCGCCATGTTGACTTCATGAACCGTCCCCGCAAGAAGAATTATCTCGGGCATCTTTTCGTGAATCTGTTCCATGCCAGCGATTGCGGCACCCGATCGAAAAGTAATTTCAGCTACTGGTGTATCAGCCTCGGCCAAGGCTTTAGCGAGAGGAACGGCATCGTGAGAATCCTTCAAAGTGATTAGAGGTACTAAGCCGATTGTCGAGAGATTCTCGACCAAGGAATCAGTTTTGCTCAATTTCATTACCTTCCCTTAATTGTAATTGTAGGTGTGATTCAATAAAATTCGTTAATTCCTCAGAATTAGGAAGCCCGTCGTTGTCCGACTCAGATTGAGTTTGTATTGCCCCTATCGCACAGCCTCTTTCGAGAGCCCGTGCGAAAGGAAGCCCCTCCGCCAAGGCAGACAGAACTCCCGCTGCAAAACCATCTCCAGCTCCAACGGTATCTACGACCGACTCGACGATAAAAGCACTTACATAAGTCTCATGCTTCCCATCAGTTAGATATGCACCTTTGACCCCATCTTTGATAATCACAAACCGTGCGCCATTCTTGATGAAGAAAGAACCCATCGCAGCGAGGCTATCCTTTTGGCTCAAAAAAGCAGCCTCACCTCGGCCAGGAATTACCAAATCGGCCTTGGAACAGAAATCATTGAGACGGGAACGCATCATCCTCTCGTCCTTCCAGAGAGAAATGCGAACATTTGGATCGAATGATAAAAATATATTATTCCTTTTCGCAATATCCACCATTTCATAAGCGGCTTCTAAGCAAGAATCTGACAGCGCAGGGAGAATCCCGGTCATGTGGATAGCTTTGATTTCATCAAAATCGACTTCGCGTATATCCATGGGCGCGATGGTTGACGCGGCTGAATCATGGCGCCAATACACGACTTCAGGATCACCTTCAGAAACTCTGGATTTCATCATCAAACCAGTGCGGCGATTATCCAGCTTAAACAAATATTTATCAGAGATTTGATTCGACTGTAATTTCAACCGTATTTTACGACCTACCGGATCATCTCCTACTTTGCTAAGGAAAAGAGCTCGCTGTCCTAGACGAGAAAGCCCAATTGCTACGTTCAACTCGGCACCTGCCACAGAGCTGGAAAAATGCCTCACTGTGGCAAGATCTCCTCGGTCGTGTGCGACAAAAAGGCCCAGCGCTTCTCCAGCCAGAAGAAAGGCCTTAGTTCCGCACTCCCGGTTGGTTGAGGACCGAAAGTCATCCATCCGCAGATCAACCATAACAATACACTTTCACATGCTGCCTCTTTGCACCAACAGCTTCTTGTATTGATTATATCTTCTCATTTGATATAAATGAAGCTCGACACGCCACAATTTTGAAAAAAATTAATATGCTTACGAATAGACCTAAATATCCCGTTGTTTTCAACACTTTTATAAGCATCAAATAATACTCTCGTCGCCTTTCAGCTACCGCGAAGAATACGCTATTTGAGTAATTGTTTTATAATCCACCAATCAATTTCAAATATTTTTTCTTATCTGAGAGTTTGTCTTATACTAAGACTGTAATCATTAAGAGACGAACCTCCTAAGGAAAGGATGACCATGTCCGAGATAATCATTGTGGATAGTGAAGAAACCGCTGGAAAGATTTATGCCCGTTTTGTGGCCGATTCCATCAAAAAAAAGCCCGATACTGTTCTCGGACTTGCTACCGGTTCCAGCCCTCTAACCGCCTATCACTGCCTTGCATCGGTAATCAAAGACGAGTGTATCGATATGGGGAGCGTGAAAGGGTTCGCACTGGACGAATACGTTGGTATTGCAGATAGTCACCCAGAATCATACAAAGCCACCATTGCTCGTACGGTCACGAAACCATTGGGGCTTAATCCTCAACTAGTCCATGTTCCAGATGGAAGCCTTGACGGTCTCAAAAATGCTGGATCTGATTATGAAAGAAAAATAATCGAGGCCGGAGGAATTGATATTCAACTTTTGGGAATTGGAGTTGATGGACATATCGGATTCAACGAACCCGGTTCATCACTATCTTCGACAACTCGGGTTAAAGCCCTCACCAGACAGACTCGTATAGATAATGCACGCTTTTTTGGAAATGACCCGAATGCGGTTCCTACGCATGCAATAACGCAGGGAATCGGAACCATCATGCGTGCAAAACATCTAATTTTATTAGCCTTCGGGCGGAATAAAGCTCATGCTGTCGCACAAGCTTGCGAGGGCGGCATCACATCTTCCTGCCCAGCCTCTGTTATTCAACTTCACCCCCATGCAACGATAATCCTTAATAACGCTGCGGCATCCGAGCTCCGCTACAAGGATTATTATCAGTTTTCATATGAACACAAGCCATCTTGGCAAACAATCTGAGTCGTACGAACTCATTTGCTTTTCACGCTGAAACGTAGGTACATCATGCTTTCATCTCAGGAGCAAGAAAAAATTTCTGAATTGATAAACCGAGCTGTACTCGGAACCGATACTTCGCTCTCTCGTAGGAGAGGGTCTTCCGATGAACCTTTAGCAATCTTTAACGCAGTTAAAATCGATGCAAATGGAATATCCCCATCGTTCTGGCTGTTAGCCGAGCAAGGGAAAATCGTCTTATGCGGACACGGAGACACCTTCCAAGAGGAGATTCATCACTATTATCATCAGCTTGCACCGTCTCAAGTTCCCAACGATGAAACAAAACTGAAAATGGTAGATGCTCAGGGATCAATACTTGTTCCAGGATATATCGATATACATTCACACGGAAGCTGGGGGCATAGTTTTGATGAGTCCAATATGAGTTCAATTCACCGTGCTCGTAATGGCCATTTGTACCATGGGACAACGAGACAGGTTTTGTCACTTGTTTCCGCCCCGATTCCTTCTATGCAAAAAAGTATCAGAACTATCTCTAATATAATGAAAAATCGGAATGATGTTCTCGGCTGTCATTTAGAGGGTCCCTTCATCTCCCCTCGCAAGAAAGGCGCCCACGACCTTACGTTCCTCAAATCGCCAACTCTAAGAAACGTGCAGCGATTGACGCATACTGATTCCCATGCAATCAGACAAATTACTCTTGCACCGGAATTGGATAATGGGATTGAGGCGATTGAAGATATTTCCAATTCAGGCATCATCCCCGCTTTAGGACATACTGATGCTGACTATGAGAAATCAGTCGAAGGAATCCAGCATGGGTCGAGGATCCTTACACATATCTATAACGCCATGAATCCCCTTCTTCATCGAGCCCCCGGCCCAATCGCCGCCGCAGTGGAGAACCGCCAGGTCTTTATCGAACTCATCAACGATGGATTCCATATCAAGAATTCAATGGTGTCGATCGCAATGAAATTAGCGCCTCACCGCATCGCATTCATCACGGATTCGATGGCCGCGGCTGATTGCGCGGACGGATTGTATTCCTTAGGGAAATCAGCTGTAACTGTGTACAACGGGCATGCATACATTTCAGGTACAAAAACAATCGCAGGGTCCACGCTCTTTCTTGATGAGGCTGTAGCCCGCGCAGTGTTCGATGAAGGCATCGAGCCGAAAGAGGCCGTGGAAGCTGCAACATTAACCCCAGCGAAAGCACTGGGTCTAGACTCTCCCAACTTAATAACGCATTATCCTCTAGGATTAATTCAACCTGGTTTTTCTTGTGATGTCCTGCTATTGAATAAGAGTGATTGGACAGTTAAATCCGTCTGGCTTGAGGGCATCCCCATTCGTTGATCATTTTCAAGATGCTCATGGATGTTGTAGAATTCCAGAAATTGAATTTATCCTTATGCGCCAATCGCCTTCGTGACCGTGCTTGGAATTATCCTCTTCCCCTCTTGATAAAATGGCAGTAACCGCAATACCTAACAGCAACACAAAATGGCGTATATGCCAAAAAGAGCGAGGAAATAAAAAAGGGTGAGGCTGAAACCTCACCCTGCAAAAGCCAAAAGCTAATGCGGAGAATTCAAAATGGCAACCTCGCAATGTGAGCACCATTCTTACTTGGAATTATCCGGAATTCAGGATACATCACTTTTGATCGGCTTGCAAGTTCCCAGAATAACGCCATTGATCCCTGCACAGAGGGCGGCAAACGCGGCTATGGCGAGCGCGTTCCTGCCGATCAGACTCAAGCCAAAGCAGACCACCACAGAAGCGGCCATCAGCCAGCCTTTGCCGGCAGGCAGAGGACGCCGGGCTTGGTTATATCTGCGAGCCAGCCAAATCCCCAGGTAAAACAACCCTATCCCGCAGAAAAGATAGGAGACGGCCGCGAGGAGATTCGCCTCGCTTTCGCTGATGAAATTGAGGGAAACGGTCACCAGGCTGATTCCGAACAGGATAGGATAATGGAGGTAGATCAAGGCGTTGCCGGTCTCCCCCGTCCTGTCTTCATCGATCAGCTGGTCGAACTCGATCACATAGGAGACGAAGAGCAGGGCGACCACGGCGAAGACGAGCACGGACAGCGGGGAGAATTTCGAAGGCAGGAAATAAGCGGCGATCCCCACGATGGTCTCCCCGAAGGTGATAATGGTCAGCAGGGTCAGTCGTTCCAGCAGGTGGCTGAAGATGATCGGACACTGGCTGGTATATTTGCCGGTCAAGCCGGGCGCTATCCAGCTCAGGAGGATGCCGGTCAGGGCGATGATCAGGCCGGCCGCGGTATTGAGTATTCCGCCAACCAGAAGGATCAGGCTGCGGAAAAGCAGAATTCCGGAGAAGGTTAGGGCGATCTGCTTGTCATGCCGCTTCTTGGAGAGGATACAGGTTATGCCGTATTGGACGAAGAGGGTCAGGGACAGCAGGCCGGCGACCAGGAGGAAAGGCCGGTAATCGGCCACATCGGTGAAGCTGTTCGACAGGTAAAGCAGCAGACCGGCGTCGACGAAGTAGAAAAGGGCGTCAATCCACGATGACTTACCATATCGATTGGTGAAAAACTGTTTGGACCATCCAGGAATTGATGAAGACGATGACGACGATGGTGAAGGTGACCAAGGCCAGCGGGCTGATGACGCCCTCGTACAGGTGATGGATCAACTCGGTCGCCCGCGAAATCACATAGACGAAAACCAGGTCGTAAAAGAGCTCGAACAGCGTGACCTTTTTCGCGTACGGACCCTGACTTTTCGTGGAAGCCGGACGCCCGTCTGAAGCCGAGGTCATGGTTACCTCCCCCCTGGAGATGCTTGAGATATGAATGCTTTAGCCGATGCAGCGACTTACGCGATAGCCGATGCAGCTGCTGCCGTAATCAACGTAATCAATGCCACGACCAATACAACGACTCTAGATATAATACAGCTTTGGGCGCGATAGATCTGCGATAGCTCAGCGATAGACTGGCGGTAGCTGAGAGATAAGCGACAAGCGAGAGGACAAAGGCAGATAAGGAGACAAGGAAACAAGGAAACAAGGAAACCCCCAGCTTGAGGACCGAGTGGCATCGGTCTCCTGGCTGAGCTGAGGGCTCTTTCTCGCTTCTTCGAGCAAGCTGTGGCGGACAGGGCGGGATTCGAACCCGCGGAGCTTTCGCTCGACGGTTTTCAAGACCGTTTCCTTCGACCGCTCGGACACCTGTCCAGTGTGCATGAGGAGGCTCATACGTCCATTCCCTATGCACAGGTTTCAATTATAGCTGAAAGAAAGCCATTGGCAGGCTGGCCGACACGCACGAACCGCGAACCACTATCTATGCCGGCTCACCGGAAGGCCTAGGCTTCCCAGCTGGTAGGTTCGATCACTTCCCGGCCGCCCATGTAAGGACGCAAGGCGGCGGGGATGACCACGGACCCATCCTTCTGCTGATGGTTCTCCAGGATGGCGACCAGCCAGCGGGTGGTGGCCAGGGTGCCATTCAGCGTGGAAACGGGACGAGTGGAGCCGTCCTCGGTACGCTCGCGGATGTTCAGACGCCGGGCCTGATACTCGGTACAGTTGGAGGTGGAAGTCAGCTCGCGGTAGCGTTCCTGCGTGGGGACCCAGGCCTCGCAATCGAACTTGCGGGCGGCGGAAGAACCCAGATCACCGGCCGCGGTGTCGATGATGCGGTAAGGCACTTCGACCTTGCCCAGCATCTCCTGTTCCATGGCCAGCAGCTTCTGGTGCTGCTCGTAGGATTCCTCCTGCTTGCAGTAGACGAACATCTCCACCTTGTTGAACTGGTGGACGCGGATGATGCCCATGGTGTCCTTGCCAGCGGCGCCAGCCTCGCGGCGATAGCAGGAAGACCAACCGGCGTACTTGAGCGGGCCGTGGGACAGGTCCAGAATCTCATCCTCGTGCATGCCGGCCAAGGCCACTTCGGACGTGCCGACCAGGTACTGTTCATCCGGTTCGCGCAGACGGTAGATCTCCTCTGCGTGGGAGTTGAGGAAGCCGGTCCCGGCCATGATTTCGGGGCGGACCAGGGTCGGGGTGGTCGCCATGATGAAGCCGTTCCGCTCGGCCTGGTCCACGCCCATGGTCAGCATGGCCAGCTCCAAGCGGGCGATGGCCCCACGCAGGAAGTAGAAACGGGAACCGGAAACCTTGACGCCACGCTTCATGTCGATGCCGGCGACGCCTTCGCCCAGTTCCAGATGGTTCTTGGGCTCAAACCCTTCGGCTGCGAAATCTCGGATCTGGCCGACCTCCTTGACGACCACGTAATCATCTTCACCGCCTTCGGGAGCCTCCGGCTCCACGACGTTGGACAGCTTCCACATGGCGGTGGTGTAATCCTCGGTCGCCTTATCGGCGGTCTCCTTGTATTCGGAGACCTTGGCGGCCAATTCCTTGGTCTGGGCGATGATGGCGGGGCGCTCCTCAGCCGAAGCTGCGGCCACGGCCTTGCCCATCTTCTTCTGTTCGGCCCGGGTGGATTCGAAATCGGCCAAGGCGTCACGACGCAGACGGTCGGCCTGGAGGACCTGGTCCACCAGGTCCGCGGATTCGCCCCGCTTGCGCTGGGATTCCTTCACGACTTCGGGGTTTTCACGGATGAATTGAATATCAAGCATGGTTACACAATAGCTGGAAACACAGACGGGAGACGGCCCCGGAGAACATCGGGGACCGCTGGAGAAAAGGAAGGGACTTCCGCGTCCACAGCGGCTCTTTGTGCGAAATCGTGAAATATTTTAGCGTTTCTCAGGAAAAAACGAAAAAAATCCATAATAATATTACTTATGAGTCGTGGATGGATCATCGCCCTGCTGGTAGTGGCGGCACTGATATCGCTCGCCCTGCTGGTGGGCCTGATCGTCGGCCTGCGCCGGCGGCATCAAGTGGTGCAAGCCGAGCAGCGCTACGGAGATAAGGTGAATTACGCCTTCATCATCAACCCTTCCAAACCCCAAGCCGAAGAGACCCGCGCCTTCATCAAGAAATTCTGCCTTGACCATCACATCAGCGACATCATGTTCATCGACACGCAGCTGGATAAAGATGGCCGGGCCTGCGCCGAAGAAGCCCTGGCCCACGGGGCGGACGTGGTGGTGGCCTGCGGCGGCGACGGAACCGTGCGCACGGTGGCATCGGCCATATCCGGGACTTCGCACGCCTTCGGGATCGTCCCCATCGGCACCGGCAACCTCTTCGCCCGCAACATGGGCATTCCGGTCGACAACCTGGAGGCCGCCATGACCATCGCCACCTCCCACGGCTCGCGCCGGGTGGACATGGGACGTATGGCCCTTTTGGATTCCGACGACCCTGAGCACAAACATGGCTTCCTGATCATCGCCGGGGTGGGGTTCGACGCCCAGATGATCGACGACACCAATCCCGACCTGAAAAAAGCCATCAGCTGGATGGCCTACTTCTGGGGGGCGATCAGCCACCTGTTCGAGTCCCGCATCCACGGGTCGATCATCCTGCGGAAGGCCGATGGATCCATCCACGAAACCAAAGGCGAGACCTTCCGCACCCTGATGGCCGGCAATTGCGGGCGCATCCCCGGCTTCACCCTCATGCCCGACGCCGCCTTCGACGACGGGCTGCTCGATTTCGAGACCCTGGACACGACCCACGGGCTGCTCGGCTGGTTCAACCTGGCCATCGACGTGATCCATCAGACGGTGACCCGCAAGGCTGAGCAAAGCCCGATCACCAAGCATTCCACGGTCAAGCAGTACCAAGCCCGCAGCGCCGAAATCATGCTGGAGAAGCCCGCCTTGGCCGAAGTGGATGGGGACCTTCTGGAGAAGACCCAGCATATCCGCTTCACCGTGGACCGCCAGGCCCTGATCGTCCGCGCCCCGCAAATCAATGTAGCCGGCCAGTCCGGGTCTCAGGAGGGTACCGGGAACCCGGGAGACCCTGAGACCCAGAGAGAGGGAAAGACCACCGGGGCGACTTCCCGATCAGCCAACCCGAAAACCAACGACCCTCGGACCACTAATTCCCGCGATAACGGTCCTCTGACCAGCAAAGAAGCCTCCACCCTCGGACAGGTGAGCCTTTAGACTGTCTTCGAAACCGAAAACGCGACTGGCGTCGCCGGTGACCGCTACCATCAGCGTCTGCTTGGCGTGGCACAATGGAGGGTATGGTTGCAAAAAATGCGGGCATGCCCGCCACCCCAGAAGATCTAATCAATGTGGATGAGGTTCTAGGAAAGTACTACGACCTTGTCCCCGACGTGAACGTGCCAGAAGAGCGTGTGATTTTCGGCACTTCCGGACACCGCGGCTCCAGCCTGAAGATCTCCTTCAATGAAGCCCATATCGTGGTGATCTCCCAGGCCATCGCCGAAAACCGCAAGGCCGCCGGCATCACCGGCCCCCTCTACTTGGGCCGCGACACCCATGCCTTGAGCCTGCCCGCTTGGAAGACCGCCATCGAAGTCCTGGTCGCCAACGGCGTGCGCGTGCGCATCGACTCCCGCGACGACTTCACCCCCACCCCCACCGTCTCCCATGCGATCCTGACCCACAACCGGGCCGCTGACGGCACCCAGCGCTTCACCGGGGACGACTTGGCCGACGGCATCGTGGTCACCCCTTCGCATAATCCGCCCACCGACGGCGGTTTCAAGTACGACCCGCCGACCGGCGGCCCGGCCCCCGCCGAGACGACCAACGCCATCGCCGCCCGCGCCAACGAGCTCCTGCCGAACTGGAAGAACGTGGCCCGCGTGCCTTACGAGCAGGCCATCAAGTCCGACCTCATCAAGCGTTTCGACTACCGCGAGCATTACGTGGACGATCTGAAGAACATCATCGACCTCGACCTGATCAAGAACTCCGGCGTCCGCTTAGGCATCGACCCCTTGGGCGGAGCTTCCGTGCATTACTGGGAGCTGATCAACGAGAAGTACGGCCTCAACATCGGCCTGGTCAACCCCGAAGTGGACCCCCGCTGGTCCTTCATGACCATCGATCACGACGGCAAGATCCGCATGGACCCCTCCTCCCCCTACGCCATGAAGGGCCTGGTCGACCGGCTGAACGCCGGCGCCTGGGACCAGTATGACCTGGTGGGCGGGACCGACCCCGACGCCGACCGGCACGGGATCGTCTGCCCGGGCAGCGGGGTCATGAACCCCAACCATTACATCGCCGTCTGCGTGGAATACCTTTTCGGAGGCAACCGTCCTGATTGGCCCGCCGGGGCCGGCGTGGGCAAGACCCTGGTCTCCTCCTCCCTGATCGACCGCGTGGCAGCCTCCATCAACGCCAAGCTGGTGGAAGTCCCCGTCGGCTTCAAATGGTTCGTGGACCCGCTCTTCAACGGCGAGGTCGGCTTCGGCGGCGAGGAGAGCTCCGGCATGAGCTTCCTGCGTTTCAACGGCCGCGTCTGGACCACCGACAAGGACGGGATCATCCCCGACCTCCTGGCCGCCGAGATCACCGCCAAGACCGGCAAGAACCCCGGCCAGCTGCATGAAGAGCAGGTGGCCCGCTTCGGCCAGAGCTGGTACAAGCGCATCGATACGCCCACTACCCTAGAGCAGAAACAGAAGTTCGCCTCCTTGACCCCCGAGTCCATGACCGACACCACCCTTGGCGGCGAACCCATCGAGCAGAAGATGACCACCGCCCCCGGGAACGGCGCCCGCATCGGCGGCATCAAAGTGACCACCAAGAACAATTGGTTCGCCGCCCGGCCTTCCGGCACTGAGAACATCTACAAGGTCTATGCGGAGTCCTTCGATTCCGAGGAGACCTTGGACAAAGTGTTGGATGAGGCGACGGCCGTGGTCGACAAGGCCTTGGGCGAGTAGTCGCAGCCTCCGGTTCCGATAATTTCGAATTCAAAAGGATCCCCGTCAGGTTTCAGCTTCGGCTGAGCTTGGCGGGGATTTTCGAAGTAATCGGTGAAACAATCAATGAAATAATCTCAGCACAGTAATCAGAAAGGCTGGCCCCGGGATTCCGGAGTCAGCCTTTATTCTGAATCGGCCTCGTTACTTCAGCTTTATCGCTGTATTCAGCCTTATCACTGTATTTTGTTGCTGATGCCTTATTTTGCCATCTAAGCTTTGCCGTCTAAGTCTTGCCGCTGCCTAGCAACGAGCGTCAAGCCGAGCGGCTTGGCAGGCCTAGTCGTCGAAGTCGAAATCACGACGGACACGGCGACGAGGACGGGAGGTGCGCTCTTCACGAGCGGCACGGTACTCGTCGTAGTTCTCATCCTCCTCGAAGTGAGGAGCGCGACCATGGCCGGAGCGGCCACGGTCAGAGCGATCGGACCAGTCGGAACGACGGCTGCGGGACCCACGACCCCGGTCGGAACGGTAACCACGATCGTCGCGGTCATCGCGATCGGACCTGTCGGAACGGTCATCCTCTTCGTAGCGAGGGTTACGACGATCGTCGGAACGACGGTCATCATCGTAACGGTCGGCACGGGAAGAGCGAGGACGGCGATCGGAGCGAGAAGGACGGTCGTCGAAATCGCGGTCGTCCTCGTCGAAACGGTCGGAGCGGGAACGGCGATCGTCACGATCTCCCCGATCCTCACGATCATAGCGGATGGAACGGCCCCGGTCACCCCGGTCACCCCGGTCACCCCGAGAAGAGCGGTCATCCCGACCGCCGCGAGGACCACGGTCATGGGAACCACGCCCGCCACGGTCACCACCGCGGGAGCCGCCATTGCCCTCTTCATTCTCGAAGCCGGGGATAGCCAAGGAGATCTTGCCCTTGTCGTCCACGCCCTGCACGACCACCTCAACGGTGTCGCCTTCGCGCAGCACGTCCTCCACGGCGTCAATGCGATCGCCGTTGGCCAGGTTGCGGATCTGGGAAATGTGCAGCAGACCATCGGTGCCAGGGGTCAGGTTGACGAAAGCGCCGAAACTGGTGGTCTTCACGACCTTGCCCTGATACTTCTCGCCAGCCTCGGGGATGTGAGGATGGGCGATCTGGTCGATGATCTGGCGGGCGGCCTCGGCGGCCTCTCCCCCTTCGGAAGCGATGTAGACGGTTCCGTCATCCTCGATGCTGACCTCGGCTCCGGTCTTCTCCTGGATCTCGTTGATCATCTTGCCCTTGGGCCCGATGACTTCGCCGATCTTGTCCACGGGAACCTTGGTGGTGATGATGCGAGGAGCGTAAGGGCTCATCTCGTTGACGCCGTCGATGCACTCGTCGATCACTTCCAGGATGGTGGCGCGGGCCTCATAAGCCTGCTGCAAGGCGCCGGCCAGGATATCGGCGGGGATGCCGTCCAGCTTGGTGTCCAGCTGCAAGGCGGTGATGAACTCGGAAGTGCCGGCCACCTTGAAGTCCATGTCGCCGAAAGCGTCTTCAGCGCCCAGAATATCGGTCAGGGTCTTGTAGACCATCTGGCCGTCGACTTCGCCGGAGACCAGGCCCATGGCGATGCCGGCCACGGGGGCCTTCAGAGGAACGCCGGCGTCCAGCAGGGACATGGTGGAGGCGCAGACGGAGCCCATGGAGGTGGAACCGTTGGAACCGATGGCCTCGGAGACCTGACGGATGGCGTAAGGGAACTCTTCGCGAGAAGGCAGCACGGGGATCAGAGCACGCTCGGCCAAAGCCCCATGGCCGATTTCACGGCGCTTGGGAGAGCCCACGCGGCCGGTTTCGCCGGTGCTGTAAGGGGGCATCTCATAGTTATGCATATAGCGCTTGGTATCAGGACCGGACAGGGCGTCGGTGGTCTGCTCCATCTTGAGCATGTTCAAAGTGGTCACACCCAGAATCTGGGTCTCGCCACGCTGGAAGAGGGCGGAACCGTGAACGCGGGGCACCACGTCCACCTCGGCGGACAGGGTGCGGATATCGCTCAGGCCACGGCCATCGATGCGGTAATCCTGGGTCAGGATGCGGCGACGGACGATCTGACGCTGCAGTTCTTTGAAGGCGTTGCCGATTTCCTTCTCCTTCTCGGCGTCCTCCATGCCGGTGAACTCGGAGGCCAAAGTCTCCACCACGCCCTGCTTGATTTGGGAGATCCGATCCTGACGGGGAAGCTTCTCGGCGATGGACAGGGCCTCATCCAGGTCGGAATGGGCGATCTGGTCGATGCGGTTGTAAAGGTCCTCGGTGTACTCGGGGAAGAGGGGGAAGTCCTTGGTATCCTTGGCCGCCTGAGCCTTGAGCTCGTTCTGGGCCTGGCAAATGACCTTGATGAAAGGCTTGGCGGCCTCAAGGCCGCCGGCGACCACGACTTCATCAGGCTTGGTCATGCCTTCGTCGTAGATGAGCTTCCAGGCGTTCTTGCCGGCGCCGGCCTCGATCATGGCGATGGCCACATCACCGTTGTCAAGGACCCGGCCGGCCACGACCAGCTCGAAAACGGCGCGTTCACGCTCGGACCAGCGGGGGAAGGCCACCCACTGATCATCGATGAGGGCCAGGCGGACGCCGGAGACCGGTCCTTCGAAAGGCAGGCCGGAGATCATGGTGGAAGCCGAGGCGGCGTTCATGGCGATCATGTCATAAGAATCATCGGGGTTGATGGAGAGGATGGTCTCCACAACCTGAACCTCATTGCGCAGGGTATGAGGGAAAAGGGGGCGCAAAGGACGATCAATGATCCGGCAGGCCAGGATGGCCTCGGACGAAGGACGGCCTTCGCGACGGAAGAAGGAGCCGGGGATCTTGCCGGCCGCGTACATCTTCTCCTCCACGTCCACGGTCAAGGGGAAGAAATCGAAGTTCTCCTTGGGGCTGCTACCAGCGGTGGTGGTAGACAGGACCATGGAATCATTATCAAGGTAAGCCGCTACCGCCCCATCGGCTTGCTGGGCGAGACGACCTGTCTCGAAGCGCAGAACGCGCTTGCCAAAGGAGCCGTTGTCGATGACGGCTTCCACTGCTTTAATATCGGGACCCTCCATGGGTTCCTCCTTTATTTTTCTATCAACCTCATTCGCAAGACCCTCTTGCGAATCATCAGCGGCCCGGGGACTTTGGAGGCGGATCCGTGAGCGATCCGCGTTCGGGAGTCCTTGATGAAGGGCCTTAATCAAAAAGAGCCCAGGCTAGGAACCTGGGCCGAAAATTTTTTAGTGACGAAGCTCGAGGCGCTCGATCAGGCTGCGGTAACGATTGATATCCTTGCCTTTGAGATAATCGAGCATACGACGACGTTCACCGACCATCAGAAGCAGACCGCGATTGGAATGGAAATCGTGCTTGTGCTGCTTCATGTGGGTGGTCAAGTTGTTGATACGGGCGGTCAAGAGAGCGACCTGAACTTCAGGGGAACCAGTGTCACCCTCATGGGTCGCGTACTGGGAAATGATCTCTTGCTTTTCTGCATTGCTGAGTGCCACAGTGGCCTCCTTGATTCGTTGCGCGGTGCTCCGACCCGATGCCGAAGCGCTCTTTATCCGCGGGCGATCCTCACGCCGAAGAGCAACTCTACCATCAGGTCCCTATAAAAGGACGACTGAGCGGACCACGGCGGGGCGGAAAGGAAAGACTGACGAAAAACAGGCCCTGGCGGGCGGAAAACCCGAAAGAGCCTGTCGAAAAAGGTCCGGTGAAAAGACCAGCCGGAAAACTATCAGCCGAAAAGTTCAGGGCCGGTCAGCCAATCCCCTATTCGGCCGCGTGAGCCCTGGAACCGGCGGTCGGAGCCTGCTGGGCGAGCAGCCCCTTGATGTCGGCCAAGAGCTCGGTCTGCTTCATTTCGTTGTCCAGCTCCTCTTCCTCTTCGTCCTTCTTATTGCGATTGAGCAAGGCGGTCAGCTTGTTCATGGGCAGAACGATGCAGAAGTAGACCACAAGGGCGATGATGAGGAAGTTGATGATGGACCCGACGAAGAGGCCGAACCTGATCGGGGAATTATTGAGGGTGACGACCCAGACGTGCTTCATATCCGGCATCTTGAAGATGGCGGCGATGAGGGGCTGGATCACGCTCGTGACCAGGCTGTTGACGATGGCGGTGACGGCGGAGCCCATGACGAAGGCGACGGCCATCTCCACCATGTTTCCGCGGGAGATGAATTCCTTGAATCCTTTGAACATTATGATTTCCTTCTCGGTCGAAACAGGAAGCAGCACCGGTCCGATGCCGCGATGGATTCCTTCATTTTATGCATAGGGATGGGCAAAAGGAGGTCAGTAGACGACCATGGACACGATTCCCCCCAAGTAACAGATGAGCAGGACCAGGACTTCGACCAGGAAAAGGAAGAGCAAAGCCATCCATGACCGGGTGAGGATATTCAAAGACGAAGTCTTCTTCACGGCCAAAAGAAGGATCAGATAGATGATGAGGAAAAGGGCCAGCCCCGCCCCGGAGGCGAAGACCCCGATGTTGAGGGCGTTGGCGTAACCGGCCGCGCGCCCGTAGACGACGGCGGTGGCATGCCAGAAGCCGGTCTTGACTAGGCCGATTCCGCACAGGAACTGCTGGAGGCTGAAAGCCAGCAAGGTGATGATCCCCCACAAGGTCCTCTTGGAATCCGCCAGAAGCATGCCGGTGGCCATGAAGGTCAAGGTGGTGATGGCCCAGGAGAGCAAGGCCCCACTGGAGGGGTCGTAGGCGGAGACGAGACGGATGAGGCTGGAGGTCTTCTCCAGGGCCAGATGACGGCCGAGGCCATAAGGGAGGGTCAAGGCCAAGATGGTCAGGATGACGAAGACGCCGATGCGCACCGGGTGGGACTGCCTTTTTTGCACGTCGGCCACCGAGAGGTTGGATTTCTCGGCCGATTCCACCAATTCATCTTGTTCTGGCGCGCTGTTCATGACCTCTAGCCTAGCAGCGAGTCACGCCACGGCGGCGACGTCGATAATTCCAGAGCCTATGTATAATGAATCTTGTTCCTGATGGCTTGGTGACTCGCCTGCGGAAACATCGCGAACGTAGCTCAATGGTAGAGCCTCAGTCTTCCAAACTGATTACGCGGGTTCGATTCCCGTCGTTCGCTCCACACCTGCCTCCCGAATGGCGCCTTCCCCATTTTTGCGGGTCTTGGCAAGAATCGACAAGCGAGGTGGCGGATGCATCCTGAAAAGAAAGAAGCCGATTCGCAGGCGGACCTTCGCCTGTCCCCTCCCTCCCGTTTCTTCCGTCTGGCCTGGATCGTCCTGCGCTGGATCCTCGTTTCCTTGGTCTGCCTGTGGCTGGCCTTCTGCACGGCCGTCGGCCCCCTCTACCGGAAGGACTCCACCATCGCCGCCTTCTCTTGGCCAAACGCGGTCATCCTCATCGTGACTTTCCTAATCTACCTTGGCCTGGTCGGGCTCATGGTCTCCCTCAGCCTGAGGGAATCAAGGACCAGGGCCTTCCTGCGGACCCTGGGGTCGAAGCTCCTCCGCCTCCTCCAACAGGCCGGTCGCCTGGCGGCCAAGGCCTTGCTCCCGATCGGCCGCAAAATCCGAAGCCGGTTCCCTGTGATAAATAAGGGGGATAAAGGGAATAGGAGGAACAAGAAAAAAGAGGAGGGAAGCAAGGAGAAGAGGCGGATCTTCTGCCAAAAGATGAAGGTCTGGTCCGTGAGACACACCCAGTCCCCCTGGCAGATCGCCCTGGTCATCGGCTTGTTCTGGGGAGTCTTCCTCTTCTTCATCCCCTCCGTCTTCAGCGCCGACGCCATCTCCCAATGGACGGAAGTCAACCGCTGGATGTGGTTCCTGCACGGGGGGCGGCCCTCCTACTCCGATTCCTTCAACATCGCGGACATCTACCCCATCGCCCATTATCTATGGCCGACCACCTCCACCTACCTGACCAATCAACACAACATCGTCCTCACCCTCATCACCGGTTTCCTGGTGGAGATGTCCTCCCGCTGGACCGGCTCCTTGGATTGGGGGCTGATCGCCGCCTCCGTGCTCCAGGCCCTCTTCGCCCTCTTCTGCGTCTGCGTCACCCTTCCCCGCTTCTTCCGTTATTGCCGCCCCCGCCGGGTCTACCGGGATCCAAAAGGAGCAGGCCGTCAACAGGAGATCAGGCAGGAGGCCGGCCCCTGGATCCGCCTGATCGTCCTCCTCTTCTTCGCCCTGAACCCCCTGGCCGTCTTCAGCATGGGGGCCCTGACCAAATCCCCGGTCTTCGCTTACGCCTTCCTTTGGTGGTTCGGCATCTGGTATCAGATCCTCTCCACCCCGAACAGCCGGAAAATAAGCCCCCGCACGATCATCGGCCTTTTCGTCAGCTCCCTGGCCATGCTGGTCAGCGCCAAATACGCCGTCTACATCATCGCCGCCCAGATCGTCCTGATCCTCATCTGCGACCGGACCCGGTGGAAGGTCTGGCTGATCGGGCTCATGGCTCCCCTGCTCATCTTCCAAATCGGCCTCAACGTGGCCATCAGCACCGGGTCCATCATTAACGGGGACCCCATCGAAAGCCGCGGGGTGCAGGTGCAGCAGATCGCCCGGGTCATGAAGCTGGACCCGCTCAACATCTCCCCTGAAACCAAACAGGAGCTCCAACCGATCTTCAACCTCTATGCCATGGGAAACACCTACTTCCCCAACGACGCCGACCGGGTCAAGTCATCCGGCAGCGACAGCAAGGTGGAGACCTACAAGTGGAAGACGGTCACGGCTAAAGACATGGAGAAGTTCAACCATGCTTGGCTGGCTTTGGGCAGGCGGAACCCGGTCATTTACACCGACGCCATGCTGGCCAAGATATATGGCTATTTCGACGTCAACGACAAACCTTACACCTCCGTCTCCTACTACCTCAGCACCCCCCAGCTGGACACACAGACGGAATGGCTGAAATCCTGGTTCCCCTGGATGCGCGAGGGCTTGCGAAACCTGACCGATGACCTGCAGGACCTGCCTCTGATCGGCTGGATCATCCGGGGGAATTTCTATGTGGTGGCGGCCCTCCTGCTCATGGGGGCCGAGCTCATCCTGCGGCGGTGGAAGCACCTTCTGCGGCAATTCCCCCTCCTCCTGCTCATGGGGGTGATGATGCTCTCGCCGGCCAACAATTTCGACCGCCACATGCTCCCGGTGGCCTTCGTCTTCCTCCTCATGGCCATCGAGTTCTGCCACGAAACCAGGCGGCATCGGGCCAGGACCCGCCGCTCCTACCTTATGTGAGGCGTAGGCCGCCTTGTGTGATCGGCATGCTTGATTATGCTTGCCCGGCCTGGTCATGCGTAGCGTAGACCGCCTTCCCAGCGGTACCATCTTGGGCGCTTCCGGAAGCCGGCCTTAAACCAGATGCCAGGAAAGACGATGATAAGGACTGGGCCCTTGCTCTTTGATCGCCTCTCGGTGCTCGGCGGAACCGTAGCCCTTGTTCTTCCGCCAAGCGTAAGCCTCCCATTCAGGATGCCGGTCGGCCAAATCTACCATATACCGGTCCCGGGTGACCTTGGCTATCACCGAGGCCCCGGCCACGCAGGCGCAGCGCCGGTCCCCCTTGACCACGGTGGTCACGGTCATGTCGTCCGGGTCGATGCGGGCCTGAGGGGCCAGCAAAGACCGGAAGGCGGGGCTGATGTAGTCATAGGGCCCATCCAGGATGACCGCCACCCTGTCCCCGGCCCCGATCAAGCCGAAGACGGCCTGGTCGATGGCCTGGATGGCCGCCGCCCCTAAAGCCTCCATGATTCCGTAAGAATCAATTCCCCTGTTGTCGCAGGAACCCACGGCCGTCCCCGCCGCCCATGCGCGAAGAGGGTCAAGGAGGGATTCGCGTTTTTTCGGGGTCAGGAGCTTGGAGTCTTTGAGACCAGCCGGGATGGGCAAGAGGGGGATGTCTTCGGCCCGGAAAAGGCAGGCCCCAACCATGACCGGCCCGGCCAGACAGCCCCGGCCGACCTCATCGCAACCGATGATCCACTGTGGCCGACGGTCGTCCGCTTCCTGGAGCAAGGCTTCCTCCACCTACCAGGAAGGAGAAGAATCGTCCCGACCCTGCCGGGGCCGCAAAAGCCGGGAGCGAGGTCCTTGGGCGTCCATTCAGAGGCGCTTCCACTGGGAGGCCGGCCAAATCACCGCCACGGCCACCCCTACGACCGAAGACATGGGGACCAGACCCTGATTGCCGTCGTTGGCATGATAGCGGGAATCGGCCGAGTTCGGCCGGTTGTCCCCCATGACGAAAAGGTTGCCGGGACTGACCCGAACCCGGAAGGCGAAGTCGCTGGGGTTGGCCCCCGCCTTCAGATACCGGCTTTCGTCCAAGGCCTTGCCGTTGACCATGACCGGCTGCCCGCCTCCGGCGCATTCCACCAAGTCGCCGGGCAGCCCGATGATCCTTTTGATCAGGTAGCCGTTCTGTTTCTGACCCCCGTTCACCTTGGAAAGCAAGCCGTTCAAGCCGCCCTGGCCCTGCATGTCTTGGTCGGCCGAAAGCCACTGATGGGTATCGTGGAAGACGATGATCTCCCCCCTCGCCAGGGAGCTCGGCCGCCGGCGGAGCTTGTTGACCAGAACGCGGGAGCCGACCGGCAAGGTGTCCTCCATGGAAGACGAGGGGATGATGAATTGGTCGGCGACGAACAGACGGATTCCGATGAGGATGACGGCGATGATGACGATCATGACCAAGGTGTCCCTGACGGAAGCCATAGTCTGGGCCCGTTTGGACGCGGTCTTGCCGTACTGGGGGATGATGTAGCCGCCGGAGCTGGAGTTGGCTTGGGGGTCATAGTCCCGGGAATAGGCTGAGCGGGGGATCCTCCGGCCTTGGGCGTGCAAAGGCCACCCTGCGCCTGATGGTCTGGTGGGCGTCCACTCTTCGCGGGTGTCGTTCTGTCCGTCATCCTGATTTTGGCTCATAAGCATCCCCGTTATGACAATATCATGACAATGATTATTTGAATTATAGAGAGAGGAGGGGGAATGCCCTCTGGCGTCCCCTTTCCACAGTATGGACAAGCGATGAAGTTTGAAGTTAAGTTATGAAGTCAGAGCTATGGAGTTTTGAAATCTGAAGTTATGGAGGGAGCGGGCCGGACCGGGGAGATAAGCGGGTAATGGCCGGTTATGACCGGGGTTATAAAAAAGTCCCAGGAGAAAACGTCCTGGGACCGGCTCGATGAAGGCTAAGCGACCTTCTGAGTGTTATTGCGACGCTCCACAATGCGGGCGGCCTTACCGCGCAGGTTGCGCAGGTAATAAAGCTTGGCGCGACGCACGCGACCACGGCGGACGAGTTCGATGGACTCGATGACCGGGGAATGCAGGGGGAAGCGACGCTCGACGCCGACGCCGAAGCTGATCTTGCGGACCAAGAAGGTCTCGCGGTAGCCCTTGCCCTGACGGCCGATGACCACGCCCTGGAAGGCCTGGATACGGGAGTTGTTGCCTTCCTGGATCTTGACGTTCACCTTGACGGTGTCACCGGGGCGGAAATCGGGGACTTCCGGGGCGTCCTGCAGACGCTTTGCTTCGAACTGTTCGAGAGCGTTCATGTTCTATCCTCCATCGCCGCCGCATATCAACGATTGAATTTTTTCTCAGCTTGCGGTTTGCCTCAAGCTTCCAGCCGGTCCGGACGGCCGTGACCATCCTGGACCCAAGGGAGACGGCCCTATGCGGCAGACCGAATCCGACAGATACAGACCCACATTATACACGCGGGGGTGAGAATACCCGCTCCCGTGTGGAATCTGGCCGAAGCCGTCTGATTTACTTCTACTTGTTGTCTATTTGTCCACTCTGTCTACCGTGATCGCCTATTTGGCCTCGTGGTAGGACTTTTCGGTGTTGACGCTCCAGACGTTCTTCTTGGAGGTCTTGCCGGACTTGATGTTGCTGACGGCCTCGATGGAAGTGCCCATGGAGTGGTCCTGGTTGTTGTAACGGTGCTGGCCGTTACGACCCACGCAATAGAGGTTGCCGAAGGAATCCAAGTACTCGATCAGCTGGTCGATGTCCTGATAGGTGTCGAAATAGGCCGGATAAGCCTTGGGAACGCGCTCGCGGTGGGAATCAAGGACGTCCTTCTTGCCATTGATCACCTTCATACGGGTCAGTTCCTTGATGGCCAGGTCCGTGGCTTCCTCATCGGTCAGGTTCCAGAAGTCATCGCCTTCGTCGCAGAAGTATTCCATGCCAATCCAGACGGTGCCATCAGGATCGTTGACCAGGTAGGGGCTCCAGTTGTTGAAGATCTGGAAGCGACCGACCTTGTAGCCGGGATCCTGCACGTAAATCCAGTTATCGGGGACGATGGGAGGATGGCCCAAAGTCGGTATGCTGGTGGTGTTGCGGATGCGCAGCTTCTTGACCAGGAGACCGACGGTGACGAAATCGCGGTAAGGCAGGCCGTAGGCGATCTGCTTCATGTCTTCGGGGGCCTTGACGTTGGCGTTGTCGATGGCCTGGACCAGATTCTTGAGCGGCATGGAGGAGATGAAGACGTCGGCGTCCAAGGTATGCTCGGCACCAGTCTCGTCCTGATAGACCACGGAGGAGATCTCGCCGGCTTCCTGGTTGATCTTGGTCACCATGGCGTTGATCAGCACCGTGACTCCCTTATCGGTGGCCTTCTTCTCCACTACTTCCCACAGCTGACCGGGACCGAGCTTGGGATACCAGAATTCCTCGATCAGGGAGGTCTCCACCTTGGAATTGTCGGTCTTGTGCTTGGGCATGAGCTTGAGGAAGGCGTTCTTGAGCACGTTCATGATGCTCAGGCCTTTGACTCGCTGGGCGCCCCAATCGGCGGAAATCTCGGAGGGGTGACGGCCCCAGAGCTTCTCCGTATAGTCCTCAAAGAACATGGAGTAAAGCTTGCGGCCGAAACGGTTGATATAGAAGTTCTCCAGATTGTCTTCCGGCAGCTTGTGGAAGACGGAAGCCAGGTAGGAGAAGCCTACCTGCATGGCGATCTTGGGACCCATGGCCTTGAGGGTGTCAGCGCTCAAAGTGACTGGGTAATCCAGGAAGTGCTGGTTCCAGAAGATGCGGGACATGCGGTGGCGCTTGAGCATGACCTCGTCGGTCTTCTCGGGGTCGGGGCCGCCGGGTTCCAGGTCGTGATGCCGGCCCAACTTCTTATCGTCATAAGAGGGGGCGCCTTGCAGGGGAAGGATCTCCTTCCACCACTGCATGATGCGGTCGTCTTTGGAGAAGAAACGATGGCCGCCGATATCCATACGGTTGCCGTTATGCTTGACGGTGCGGGAAATCCCGCCGAATTCCTTCGTCGCTTCCAAAAGGGTCACATCGTAAGCCTGGGAATCATCCTTGACGAGTTCCCATGCCGCCGTCAGACCAGCGGGGCCGCCACCGATGATGACCACTTTCTTTTTCTCTGCCACATTTCCTCCCTTACGGAATCTGAAAAGCAGTAATAAACTTAATAATTCTACCGAGAGAGGCCAACAAGGGAGGATCGGGAGGCGGGAAAGGCGAGCCGGATCCCAGCTGCCTTTAGATTCCGGCGGGGATGGTGGGAGGCATGTCGATGTCGGACTTCTGGATCTCCTCCACGTTCACGTCTTTGAAAGTGACGATGCGCACGCTTTTGACGAAACGGGAAGGCCGGTAGACGTCCCAGACCCAGGCGTCGGTCAGCTTCACGTCGAAATAGACGTCCTGCCCGGCGGAGCGGACGTTGAAGTCCACTCGGTTGGCCAGGTAGAAACGGCGCTCCGTCTCCACCACGTAAGTGAAGAGTTTGATGACGTCGCGGTATTCGTGGTAGAGGGAGAGTTCGGCTTCCGTCTCGTACCGATCCAGGTCTTCAGCGCTCATGTCCGCCTCCTGCTTCTAGGCTCGTCCTGTCAGATGTCCGGTGTCAGATGTCCGACTTTTCTTCGTCGCCTTCTGGCGACCCCCTCCCCTCTCAATCTCAGGCTATCTCAAGTCAGCCTAAGCCCTCTCAGGCCGACTCATGCCAGATTAGGCCAGTCTAAGCCTCTCAGTCCGCGTCTTTCCTGGCCTCCGGCTTCTCCTCCGGTTTGCGGCCCCGGCCCAGCTTGCGCCACCAGGGGGTCTTCTCCGGTGTCTTCTCTTCGGCCTCGTTGGGCAGGAAGCCGGCGGGAATCTCTTGGGCGATCTCCTCGGCCACGGCCTCCTCCTCCCGATCCCGCTTGTCGGTCTTGGCCTGGGCCGGATGGTGGGCCGAAGAAGCGGAAGGATCGAAGTCCTCCTGCGTCCGGTCCAGGGAGAAATCTCCATCCATATGGTTCCACTGTTTGCGGGGGGACCCGGATTCGGACTCCCCCTCATCGAAAGTGATGTCTGCCACGGACTTGATGAAGGAATCCTTCTTATGCATCTGAACCGAATGTTCATGCATGGCCATGGCTTCGTTGATGCCCGGGTTGGTCATGATCGGCCTCATGCCGAAGGCTTCCAAAGAGCCGATGGGATCGAACTCGTCCGCCAAAGTGCCCAGGACCTCCAAGTCCTGATACCGCTGGTTCTCCTGGTCCCAGAGGGCGTCCCGGGAATCCCCTTCAGACGTGAAGCCCAAGGATTTGTAGACGGTGGAAGAGCGGCTGTTGCTCTGCGGGACCGCCACCCAGATGCGATGCAGGCCCAATCCGGCCGGCCGGGGGGCGAAACCGTAAGTCATGACCCGGGGCATGGCGTCGCGGGAGAAGCCACGGGAGCGGTAATCCCTCCCCAGCAAGACCTGGATGCGGGCCGACGAGGCCCAGGCGTCGATGTCGACCAGGAAGATCATGCCAATGAAGGCCTCGGAAAGGGGCTGGCCATCCGGCTGATCGTCATCGACCGCGGAAGTGAACATGGACCAGGCGATCAGGCCGCGAGCCTCGGGGTCGTCGAAGCTTTTCTCCGTGCGGAGGTTGCCTTCCGACCAGGCCAAAGACCGGGAGACCCAGGCGTGCACCGTGTCCCGCTCGGCCTTTTCGCTTTTTCCGGTGATGACAGCCGAGTCATGGAAGGCGTCCAAGCCGTCCAGACGGAGGCAATCCTCCCAGGTGGCGGGCCGAAGGACCAGCATCTCGCCTTCGATCTCAGGGATGGCGATGGTGGTCGGGAGCTTGCGCCCCTCGTCCGCCTCGCCCTTGTCGGGACGAATGTCAGTGAATCCAGGTTGAGACTCAGTCATCGGTACTTCCTTGATCGTCATCGGTCTTCGGCTTGCTTCGTCTTCTTTTATTTTACCCGCCTCATTTGATCCGTTTCATGACGATGGCGGTGACGGCCTTTGCGTCGGCCTGGCCCCGGGTGGCCTTCATGACGGCGCCGATGATGGCCCCCATAGGCTTCATGTTGCCGGACTTGAGCTTCTCCACGATGTCGGGATTGACGGCCAGGGCCTTGTCCACTTCGGCTTCCAAGGCGCCATCGTCGGAGACGACCTCGTAGCCATGGGCCTTGACCACCTGGTCGGGGTCCCCTTCGCCTGCCAGCACGCCGGCCACGGTCTGTTTAGCCAGCTTGTCGTTCAACTTGCCTTCGGCCACCAGGGCCTCCACCCGGGCCACATCGGCCGGAGCGATGCCCATATCGTCCAAAGACTTGCCCTGCTCGTTGGCGGACCGGGCGATCTCGCCCAGCCACCACTTGCGGGCCCCGGAAGCCTGGGCTCCGGCCTTGACGGTTTCCTCCACCAGGTCCAGGGCGTCGGCGTTGACCACGTCGCGCATTTCCAGGTCGGAGAAGCCCCACTCCTTCTGCAGGCGGTTGCGGCGTTCGCGCGGCATCTCCGGCATCTGGGCGGCCAACTCGTCGATGTGATCCTGGGTCACATGAACCATGACCAAGTCGGGATCCGGGAAGTAACGGTAGTCGTCGGCGTCGGTCTTCAACCGGCCGCCTGCCGTGGTCTGCGAAGCTTCATCCCAGTGACGGGTCTCCTGCAGGACTTCCCCACCGTCTTCCAGCAAAGCAGCCTGACGACGGATCTCGTAGATGATGGTCTTCTCGATTCCGCGGAAGGAGTTGACGTTCTTGGTTTCGGACCGGGTGCCGAGAGGATCGTCGGGGCTCTTGCGCAAGGAGACGTTCACGTCCGCTCGCATATTGCCCTGCTCCATACGGGCGTGGGAGATGTTGAGGGCCCGGGCGATGCCGCGGATGGTGCGCACATATGCCCCGGCCACTTCGGCCGCCCTTTCCCCGATTCCGGTGATGGGTTTGGTCACGATCTCCACCAACGGCACGCCGGCCCGGTTGTAATCCACCAGCGAGTGGTCCGCGCCTTCGATGCGGCCATCGGCCCCGCCCACGTGGGTGTTCTTGCCGGCGTCGTCCTCCACATGGGCCCGTTCGATCGGCACCCGGAAGATATCCCCATTCTCCAGCTCCACATCCAGATAACCGTTGCCGTTCAAAGGCTTGTCGTACTGGGAGATCTGGTAGTCGCGGGGCATATCGGGATAGAAATAGTTCTTGCGGGCGAACTGGGACCATTCGGCTATGTCGCAATGCAGGGCCAGACCCAGCTTGATGGCGTAGTCGATGGCGGTCTTGTTCACCACCGGCAGGCTCCCGGGCAGGCCTAGGGAGACAGGGGTCAGCTGGGTGTTGGGCTCGCCTCCGAACCGGACTTCGGCCGGGCAGAAAAGCTTGGTCTTGGTGCTCAGCTCCACATGGACTTCCAGGCCGACGACGGGATCGTACTTCTTCACCGCGTCAGCGAATTTCATCAATTTTTCAGCCATAATCTTTTAACGCTTACCTTTCATCATTCGCGGTCGAATCACAGATCCGAACCAGGCGTTCGATCATCCGCGGTCAGTCGGCCAGCCAAGGGGTCCGCAGGGACTTCCAGATGGGGCCGCCCCACTTGTCTTCCAAAGCGGCTTCCAAAGCGGCGGCCGGCTTGTACATGACATCATCCTGCATCTGGTGGGAGATGAACTGGAAGCCGACAGGCAGACCATCATCGCTCAGACCGCAAGGAATGGACATGGCCGGGACCCCAGCCAAGTTGGCCGGGATGGTGGCGATATCGTTGACGTACATCTCCAGAGGATTGTCCATCTTCTCGCCGAACTTGAAGGCTGTGGAGGGGGAAGTCGGGGAAACCAACACATCCACCTGGTCGAAGGCCTTCTTGAAGTCGTCGATGATGAGGGTGCGGACCTTCTGGGCCGAGCCGTACCAAGCGTCGTAGTAGCCGGCGGACAAGGCGTAGGTGCCCAGGATGATACGGCGCTTGACTTCGTCGCCGAAACCGGCCTCGCGGGTGTAAGCCATCATGTTGGCCGAAGTCTGACGGACGTCATCCGGGGGCATGACGCGCAAACCGTAACGCATGCCGTCGTAGCGGGCCAGGTTGGAGGAGACCTCGGAAGGCATGATCACATAGTAGGCGGCCAAAGCGTATTCGGCGTGAGGCAGGGAGACTTCGGTCACCTCGGCTCCCATGGCGCGCAACTCATCCACGGCCTCGTTGAAGCGGGCTTCCACGCCAGGCTGGAAGCCGCCTCCGCCCAGCTCCTTGACCAGGCCGATGCGCATGCCGGTCAGGTCGCGCCTGCGGCCTTCGGCGGCTTGAGCGGACAAGGCGGGAACGGGTCGAGGGATGGAGGTGGAATCCTTGGGATCATAGCCTCCGATGACTTCCTGCAAGAGGGCCGCGTCCATGACCGTGCGGGTCACAGGACCGATCTGGTCCAAAGAAGAGGCCATGGCGATGGCTCCGAAACGGGAGACCCCGCCATAAGTGGGCTTGACTCCCACGGTTCCGGTCAAGGCGCCAGGCTGGCGGATGGAACCGCCGGTATCGGTCCCCAAGGCGAGAGGGGCTTCGAAAGCGCCGACAGCGGCGGCCGAGCCACCGCCGGAGCCGCCGGGGACCCTGTCCGTATCCCACGGATTCTTGGTCGGGCCGAAAGCCGAATGCTCAGTGGAAGACCCTTGGGCGAATTCATCCAAATTGGTCTTGCCCAAGATCGGCATGCCGGCCTTCTTCAGCTTCTCGATGACGGTGGCGTCGTAAGGGGGCACCCAACCTTTGAGGATCTTGGAGGCGGCGGTGGTCTCAATGCCTTGGGTGACGATCATGTCCTTGATGGCGATGGGGACGCCGGTCAAAGGGGCCAGATCCTCCCCAGCCGCGCGACGCTTGTCGGCGGCGTCAGCCTGCCCATAGGCCTGCTCCTTGCTGACCGTGAGGAAGGCGTGAATATCGCCTTCGGCGGCTTCGATCACATCGAAATGAGCGTCGACCAGTTCCCGGGAAGACACTTCGCCCGCAGCCAGTTTGTCCGCCATCTGGCTGGCGGAAAGCTGGACCAATTCCTTACGCTCTTGTGCGCTGAAAGTCATATCTTTCCCATTCCTTCCCGGTTAATCCGCCAAAATCTGGGGAGCGACAAACATGCCGTCTTCCTTGGCCGGGGCGCCGGACAGGGCCTGATCCTGGGTCAAAGGCTTCGCAGGCTCATCGGGACGCAAATAAGCTTCCAAAGGGACCGGGTTCGCGGTGGGGGGAACGTCTTCGGAAGCCACCTCCTGCACCTTGGCGATGGAATCGGAAATGACGTTCAATTCGCCTTGGAGGCGTTCCGCTTCTTTGTCGGAGAGAGCGATGCGGGAAAGGTCCGCCAGATGCTCAATCTCCTGTCGTGTGAATCTAGGCATAGACCCCACTATAGAAGTTCAGCCTGACTTGCTCACATCATAGCAGTAGTCGCATCGGGACATCAGCCTGTCGTCATGCGTGGCGATGAAAACGATGCCTCCACGACGCGCGTGATCGACCAAGAGATCCGTCACCAGTCCCCGATTCGCCGCGTCCAAAGAGGCGGTCGGCTCATCGGCGAAAATAATCTCCGCCCTCTTCCACAAGGCGCGAGCGATCCCCAACCTCTGTTTCTCTCCCCCGGAAAGAACGGCGGCTTTATCCCTCAAACGCCCTTCCAAATGGACCATCCGCAGAATCTCATTGATCCTTTTATCTTGATTCTCCCTTTTCTTCGCGGAAACCTGGAACTTCCACGGCTGATGGGTCAAAGTGATGTTGAATTCCACGGTCTCGTCTTCGATGATTCCATAATCTTGATAAATGAAAGCGCAGTCATTTTTCCATAATTTCCTCCGGGAGCCATCGGTCATCCTGGTGGCGTCCCGACCGTCGAAGCTTATGCTTCCCGAGCTGGGGTCAATGAGCCGCCCGATGATGTTCAGCAAAGTCGTTTTGCCACAGCCAGAAGGCCCGATCAGCCCCACCACCTCCCCCGCGGAGGCCTTGAAGGACACGTCATGGAAAAGCAGCCTTGGCCCCACTCTGTATCCGATATTTTGCAAAGTTATCTCTTTGATGTCCATGAAAGTCCGACCTTTCTATCCTATTCACGGTGAATCATAGCCGCAAAAGCCTGCCGCGCATGGAAAAACGCGAAACCGCATTCCAATCCGATGAAAGCCAATAAAATCATCACGACCGTCAAAACGGGGTGAGAGACAGCCTGCCACTCGTGGGCGAAAAGAAGCTGGGAAAGGGTGAGGCTCCCCGCGATGATGAAGACTGCTTGCAGGAGATAGGAGGAGATGATGCTCAAGTATGGCTCCCCGGACGTATGTCTGACGAATATCCATCGACGCTTGCGGATCATCCATAGCCTGCTGGATATGGCCGCGCAGAGTATGATCGCCATGCAAGCAGTGATGACGAGAATGAAGTCAAGGTAGACTTCATATTCCATGATCTGAGAAGCCAGAACGGCGTCATCGACAATGGAATTGATGGCGTAAACAGCCTGCTGAGCGTTCTCTTGATGCAGGGCCTCTTCGACACCATCAGGCTGCGTGAAGAAAAGATTACCCGTCGTCATGGCCGGATAAAGGAATTGATCGGGATCAAGCACCTTCAAATCCTTCACTAGGATGATCAAAGGCTTGTGGACCAAGGAGAAAGTTCCGACTCCGCCGGTCGCTAGGAGGACCGGGATGGAAGCATGAGATCCCTGACAGGGGGAATAAAGCATGTCGGTCATGGACTTGGTGGAACCCTGAGCAAGCCAGAGATCATCGTATTGTCGGATTTTCCCAGCCAGAGCGGGGTCGATCATCGAAGGCTGAACCTTGCACAATGACTTTTCCTGAATATGGAGACTGGTCAAAAAGGTCGGATTCATTACGGCGATGCTGTCATAAGGAGCCATAAGACCTGCGTCTATAGTCCCGCGGCTGTTCTGCGCGATGCTATTCGCAGCAGAATAAGACAAAGCGGCTTGCCGCTTGCCTTCCATCCGATAGGCCACACGGACGAGTTTCCGAGCATACGAATCCTCCGTTTTCTCGGAAGGGTCAATCTGGAGGTTCACCGCATGGGATATCTGTCTCCAGCGCGACACGGACCCAAGCTGCTGCCTTGCGACGCCGAAGTTCGCTAAGGCCGTGGGGAAAACAGATACGACGACGATGGTGGATAAGACTTTGATCACGATAGAGCCAACCAGGGAGGCCCTGGGGGCTCCTTCGCGGATGGCGATTTGATGGGTGGAAGGAAAAGTCACCACCGTACTGATACTGATGAAAAAGGCCGGGAGAAGGAGAAGACCGAGAAAGAAAATCAGGAGATATTTGATGACGAAGCCAAAAAGATAGAATTTGTGGAGGATACTTAGAATAAGACAAGACAAGAGGAGAAGAAGAAGGAGCTGCAAAGACGAATAACGGAGAAACTCGTAGACACTTTGGGCAGTGATTTCCGCCTTTCCTAGACCGCTTTGGGTTTTGATCCTGACACTTGGCATTTTTTCAGCAAGAAAAGCCCAGACGAGGGAAACGATGAAAAGCAAGGCTGCCACGGCGAGAAAGGGAATGGTGGAATGCGAGCGCCACATATATGCCAATAAATGGTCATTCTTCTGCATATTCTCTTCGATCGTCACGCCCTGTCCTCTGAGGAAACGCGAAAAAGAGAAACACTGGTTCGAATCGTGAAAGAGATAGGTTCCGGAGAGATTTAAGGCTTTTATCTCGCTCGCTGGCAGATAACGCCCTTTCATCCCCCTCTGATCCACGATACGAGGCAGTCCCCTGACGCGCATCGCTTGGGTTTTTGACCGAAATAATAGAGGTTTTTGACGTGAATCACATCCGTCGTACCTGGTTTGACCAGAACCGGAGTTATCCGGGATTCACGGGCCCATTCGTCTATGTTTTCGATCAGCTGCCGTTTCGGGGAAGAAGATGAGGAGACATTGACATTGATTGCATAAGAATAACCCTCAGGGAAATCCTGATCAATCTCGCCCACGGTCACATCGACTAAGACAGCGCAGACAAGCATAATGATGCACAGGGCTATTTGGGTGACTTTTTTAAGCATATCCGTCCTCCCCAGCGCCACCGCGCTTTTCGTCTTCGTTGACTACCGCCACCTCATCCCGCGCGCTGATCCACGAGGAGCTCGCGAAGGATTCGCAAAGTCCCGGCGACTGTAAACGCTGGCTTTCAGTTCTCACTTCATTTTAGCCCGTCCGAGAAATGACTCATATAAATTTTATAATAATTTTGTGAAAAAGAATAATCCGATTCTTTTCTCACCACTCTCCTCAGTAAGCCCCTCCGCCCCCTACACTCCTCCGCTCTTCCTATCTTTTTCGCCTCTCGCCGTTTTTGCTTCTTTTGCTTCTTCCTTCTCCCTTTTCGCTTCTCTCTTCTCCGCCCACCTGTAAGCTCGAGCTTAATCCGAGGCTTCACCCGTTCTTAGCCGTGCTGCATCATCCAAGCATGCATGGAAACCGCGGCCGCGGCGCCAGCATTGAGAGAGCGGACAGAGCCATACTGAGTGATGTAGACCACGTCATCCGCTATGTCCAGAGCCTTCCGAGTCAAGCCAGGTCCCTCGGCCCCGAAAAGCAGGACGCACCGTTCGGGGAAACGGTAAGTCTCGATGGGAACCGCTCCGGGAACGATGTCCAAGGCGACGATGCGGGTGTGGATAGGTTGAGCTTTGTTACCCTCTTTACCCTCTTTGGCCGCGGCCTCTTGGGACTCCTTCCGATCGCGAGCGCGGATGTCCGCCGCAAATTCATCGATGGACGGATGGTAGTCGATGGTCTGGTAAAGCTCGGTCATAAGGGAGCCCTTGCGGTTCCACTTATGCGGGCCGATGATGTGTACTCGCTTGGCGGTGAAGGCGTTGGCCGTGCGGACCATGGAACCGATGTTGAAGTCGTGGGTCCAGTTTTCAATGGCGACTTCAAAGGAATGCCTCCCGCGGCTATCCAGGTCGGCCTTGATGGCCTCCACGGTCCAGTAATGGTAGTGGTCCATAACGTTGCGGCTGTCGCCTTGTTCCAGGAGCTCCGGGTCAAATCGTGGGTCTTGCGCGGGGTCTGGCCGCGGCTGGTCCGGATGCTCCCGCTCCCACGGTCCGACGCCAATCGGCCGCAACTGGGGGTCTCCCGCGGCCATCACTCGTTTAGTGTATTCGCTTGGTTCGTACATATGCTTTGATTGCCTTGACTGGCTGACCTTGTTGTTCTTGTTATCCCTACTATCGTTGCCTTGGGAAACCTGTCTGCGGAAAACGTATCTTGGGAAAACTTATCCTCCGCAAACTTATCCTCGGAAAAGAGGCAGGAAAGGAAGGTCCTGTTTTCCCTGGGAAAGCGGGTTGACAAGGGTGATGGTCATTTCCTGATCCTGCCCCTCGTCGATATTCAAATCCAAACCCATATCTGTGCCTGAGCCCACATCCGTAGCCGTATCCGTGGACCCCCCGGCGGCCAAGCCCTTCCCCAATGAGCCAACGAGGGAAGTAATCGCCAGCAGCTCGGCGCCTTCGTTCTGCAGGATGCTGAAGTCCAGATTGAGTTCATTGCCATGGCGAAGGGTGACCAAAGACGAGGTCTGCACGAAGGATTTCTCCGACAACCAAGCGTCCACCAAAATGACCTTCTTCCCCTTGATCGACGGCCCTTTGATGGACGGATAGACGAAATCCATCAGGAAACCGTCCAAGTCCTCTCCCCGGGAAGCGGCCGCATGCATGATGGCGCAGACCAGGGGTATGGCGGCTGCGGTCAATGCGCCGACGGCGGTGAAGTCACCGATGACAAAGCCTTTTTCCTCCAGGTTGTCCAACATGACGTGGCCGCAGAGCTGGGCGCCATCGTGGTCATAGGTCACCTTGGTCAATTCGCTGAAAGGCTTGCCCTCGATGTCCGCTCTCACCATTTTTTCCAAGCGCCTGCGGGGATCAAGCATATCGACCGGCAACTGGGAGATCTCCCGTTCTAACTCCTGGCGGGCCTGGGCCGGGCCCGTGGCCTTGAAACCGTCTTGGCTGATATTCCGTTCCTGTGTCATATCCGTTACTTTAGCGGGGCGCTTGCCCAATCTTTCAAAAGACGAAGTGGCACTCAACGCAAGTAGAAAATTGAAAACGTTGAAATTCCGCCGTTCTCAGAAAACTATCTGCCTTGAGTGCCACTTTCCATTCCCAACCTTCGTCTCTTTTCGTCCTTCCACAGCCTCGTTCGACCATCGGCGATCTGCGCGACGGTCATCGCACTGCTGAGGAAACCCGTGCTTTCGGCACCAGCCACGGACAGGGCGCTCATCACCTGCATCATAAAGGAGGTACGCCAGACCGGGTTATCGATCATCTCCTTCTCCGCGATAAAGACCTGCCATCCGTGCGATTGAAGGGAATTGAACCGATTCCAATCTTCGAACCACTGTTCGTGATGGTGCTTCCCGTTATATTCCACCCCGATCCGCCACTGGGGGTAGGCCAGATCCAGGTAATAGACACGCCCGGTAGGGTCTTCCATGCGGAAATTCACGCAAGGCTCCGGTAAGCCATAGCGAAGCATCCACAGGCGAAGCAGCGACTCGCGCGGAGAATCGACGCCTGACCGCATAAGACGCAGGGCTTGCCCGCACTTTCGCCGGCCGGCGAACCTTCCGCACGAATCGACGAACTCGGTTAGCGCGTCAAGCGAGGTCTTGGCCAAACCTTCGTCGCGGCAAATCAAGGAATCACCCAAAACAACGAGATCCCCGAGGAAACAGGTGGAAGCTAGCTGGCAGAAAGCCGCTTCCGGCGAAGAACAACGGAACTCCCCCACCGAGATCGTCTGCCGTGACAGGCTTTGGGACAAGCGATGACAGCGAACTCCTTGCAGATTCACTCGCGTCTGACCGGGCGGGACCAGAACATGCTGGAGCGGGAAATCCGCACGATCTTTGGAAACGTCGGGCTCGGGAATATGGTCTTCGTAGGTGCGGAGATCGGATAGGCGGTTTTCGGAAACTCGATGCTTGGAAGCACGATTCCCGGAAATGCGGTTTTTGAATGCACGGCCCTCGGAAGAATGGCCCTCGTAAACAAGGTCCGGCTTCACGGCAGCCGTATCCAAAAAGCCTACGCCCATAAGACCGAGCGCACTCTCGTGGCTGAAAATCAAGCGGTTTTTCGTGCGGGCCTGGACCTGCCCGCACCACCGAAAATAATCGTTCTGAACCCGCCACGCCGTAAAACGCATAATCTGGCCCGGCAGCGGCGGGTGATAGAGCTCGAACATAAATCGAGTCTATAAGGCGGGCGGCGGAAGCGCCAGTGGAAAATTTAAAATGTGGATAAGTGAGACGAAGTGGCACTCAACGCAAGTAGAAATTCGAAAACGGCGGAATTCCAACGTTCTCTATTTTGTACTTGCGTTTTGTGCCACTTCACTGACGTCGCTTACCTCTCCTCAGAGACCAAATCCTCAGTAGGCCAGGCGGAAAGCTCCAAATGGTCGCCCCCGGTCTGGTCCACCAAGACGGTGTCACCGTCGTGCACCTGCCCGGCTAGGAGCATGCGGGCCAATTGGTCTCCCACCTCGTTCTGCACCAGGCGGCGCAAAGGACGGGCCCCGTAAGCCGGGTCGTAACCGGTGTCGGCCAGCCATTCACGGGCGGAATCGGTCACATCAAGGGTGATACGACGTTCCTTGAGTCGGTCGGCCACACGAGCCACCTGAATATCGACGATCCCAGCCAGCTCATCGCGGGTCAGAGGGTTGAAGACGATCATGTCATCCAAGCGGTTGAGGAACTCCGGCTTGAAGTGGGCGTGTACGGCGTCCATGACCGCGCTCTTGCGCTGGTCGGCGTCCAGGCCTGAATCCACCAGAAACTGGGAACCCAGGTTGGAAGTGAGGATGAGGATGGTGTTCTTGAAGTCCACCGTCCGGCCTTGGCCATCGGTCAGGCGGCCATCATCCAAGACCTGCAGGAGCACATCGAAGACCTCCGGATGGGCCTTTTCCACCTCGTCGAAGAGAACGACGGAGTAGGGACGGCGGCGAACGGCCTCGGTCAGCTGGCCGCCTTCCTCGTAGCCGATATAGCCAGGGGCGGCGCCGATCAGGCGGGAGACGGATTCCTTTTCCATATACTCGCTCATGTCGATGCGGACGATGGCCTTTTCATCGTCAAAGAGGAAGTCAGCCAGGGCCTTGGCCAGCTCGGTCTTGCCCACGCCGGTCGGCCCCAGGAAGAGGAAGCTGGCGGTAGGACGGTCGAGGTCGGAGATGCCGGCCCGGGAGCGGCGAACGGCGTCGGAGACGGCGGCGACCGCTTCCTTCTGCCCAATGACCCGCTTGCCCAAGACCTCTTCCATGTGCAGGAGCTTCTCGTTCTCGCCCTGCATCAGGCGGCCCACGGGGATGCCGGTCCAGGAGGAGACGATGGAGGCGATGGAATCAGCGTCCACGTGATCGGGGACCATGGGCTCCTGGGCTGATTCCCCGTCCGCGCCAGTCGCGGCGGTCTCCGCGGAGGCGCTGTCCTCAGCGGCGGCCAGCTCCTTCCGGATTTGCGGGATCTCCCCATAGAGGATGCGGGAAGCGTGTTCCAAGTCCCCCTCGCGGGTGGCCTTATCGGCCTGAACCCGCAAATCGTCCAGCTTGGCGCGCAAGTCACCGACTTTGTTGTGACCGGCCTTCTCCGCAGACCACCGGGCGTTCAGTCCAGCCAGTTTTTCGCGGGTGTCGGCCAGCTCGGATTGGATCTTGGCCAAGCGCTCCTGAGAAGCCGTATCCTGGGACTTCTTCAGCTGCATCTCCTCCATTTCCAGGCGGGTCACGCGGCGTTGCAGCTCATCGATCTCCTCAGGCTCGGAATCCAGTTCCATGCGTAGGTGGGCGGCGGCCTCATCCACCAGGTCGATGGCTTTGTCCGGCAACTGACGTCCGGAAATATAACGGTTGGACAAGGTGGCTGCTGCCACGAGGGCGTCGTCCCCGATGGTCACTTTGTGATGGGCTTCGTAGCGCTGTTTGAGGCCGCGAAGGATGGCCACCGTGTCCTCCACGCTGGGCTCTCCCACGAATACCTGTTGGAACCTACGCTCCAAAGCCGGGTCTTTCTCGATGTTCTCCCGGTACTCATCCAGAGTGGTGGCACCGATCAGACGCAGCTCGCCGCGGGCCAGCATAGGCTTAAGCATGTTGCCGGCGTCCATGGATCCTTCCGTGGCCCCGGCCCCCACGATGGTATGGATTTCGTCGATGAAGGTGATGATGCGGCCGTCGGACTTCTTGATTTCGTCCAAGACGGCCTTCATGCGCTCTTCGAATTCGCCCCGGTATTTGCTGCCGGCCACCATGGAGCTCATATCCAAGGAGACGATCTTCTTGTCGCGCAGACCGGTAGGTACATCCCCGGCCACCACACGTTGGGCCAGGCCTTCCACCACGGCGGTCTTGCCCACGCCGGGCTCGCCGATGAGGACAGGGTTGTTCTTGGTGCGGCGGGAGAGGATCTGGATGACCCGGCGGATCTCCGAATTGCGGCCGATGACCGGATCCAGTTTGCCTTCCCGGGCCTGCTCGGTCAAGTCAGTGGAATACTTTTCCAGAGCCTTGTAAGAGCCTTCGGCGTCGGGAGAAGTGACTTTGGCTCCGCCTCGAACTTGGGGGATGGCCTTGCGCAAGGCTTCCACGCTGGCCCCCGCATGGCGAAGGATCTCCCCCGCTTCCCCATCACTGGCAGCGATGCCAATGAGCAGGTGTTCGGTGGACACATATTCGTCCTCCAAGGCCTTCATCTCTTTTTGGGCGGAGGCGATGACCTGGGAAAGTTGACGACTGCCATCAGGCTGGGCGGTGGCTGAACCGCTGGCGGAAGGCAGCTTTGCCAATGCCCGTCGGGTTTGAGCCCCGATGGACTGTGGATCGGCCCCAGTGGCCTGGACCAGGCCTCGGACCACGCCCCCATCTTGGCGAAGGAGGGAATCCAGCAGATGAAGGGGTTCCACCTGGGGATTTCCGGCTGCGGAAGCGGATTGGATGGCGTCGCCGAGGGCTTCCTGGGCCAAGGTCGTATACTTTTCGTTCATGTTTTCTCCCGATTCACTTGGATTTTTACACTCTAAGCGGATTAACCGGGAGAATAGGAAGATTATTCCAAAAGTTGAGTTAAATCGGCTCAACTTTTAGAGCAAATCGTCAGCAGCTTGCCGAACCAATCGTCAACGAACCGCTTGGAATCAACCCCTAGGGCTACCTTGGTATGAGGCCGAGGGCCATTGAGCCTGGTTGGATCGCCGATGGTCCGACCGCGCACGCCGAAACCGACGCCCGTCGCCAACTCCACCCGCAGGGCGATGGGAAAAGTCTCGACCAAGCTCGGCTCAAGGGCGACGGCGGCCGCCAAAGGATCATGCAGAGGGCTGCCCGCCAAAAAGACCGGGTCAGATTTCTCGTTCGCGCTCAGGTAATAGTCCAGCATCTGGCCGACGAAGGTCGCCAGCGGGGTCCCCAAGGCTTTGACCTGAGCCTCCTGTTCCCGAGTGACCAGACACCGGTGGGTCACGTCCAAACCGACCATGGTGATGTCCATATCCGTGGCGAAAACGGCCTGGGCGGCTTCGGGATCGTTGATGATGTTGGTCTCCGTCACCAGATTATAGCCATTGCCGGGCTGAGTCAGGACCCCTCCCATCAGGACCAGGCGAAGATCCGGGATGATGGACGGCTCCCTGCGGATCGCCTCGGCCACATCGGTCAGGGGTCCGGTGGCCAGGACTGTCAAGCTGGTCCCGAATTCTTTGACCGCCTTGATGATGGCTCCGGCTGCATCGGGAAGAATCCGAAACCGCTTTCGGGGTTCTTGGCGCAGGGCTTGACTCGCGTTTTGAGGGGACTCTTGTTGGGATTCCAGACTGGTTTCCCAAGGGATTCCTCTCCCGTCTTTGGCCGAGCTCGGCCTCACAGGAAGTTCCGCATTCCCGAAACCATTGATCCCGTGGAAAACCATGCAGCCGGGGTCCACCTGGTAGGGCTTGTCCAAGGTCTCTTCGGTCTTCCCCCAGAAGGAAGGCCGAGCGGCCCCCCGATAAACGGGGATCTCCTCCCGACCCAGAAAATCCAACAAGTCCCGGCTGTTCTTGGTCGCGATCTCCTCCGGGACATTCCCGAAAACGCCGGAGACCCCCACCAGGTCGGCATGGGATTCCACTAGGTAGAGGATGGCCAGGGCATCGTCGATGCCAGTGTCGCAAGAGAGGAAAATCCTGGGAGAAGAAGTCATGCGAGTCCTTGCTTTGTCGCTGATTTCCGGTTGTTATTTTCCGGCCGCTGATCCCCAACAACCGTAACGGATACTTCGTCGTGACGGTTATCTCACCGTTACGGCTACTTCACCGCAAAGCCTACTTAACCGCCGCCTGCAGCTCCTCCGGCGAGGTCAGGTACGTGTCGGTGGCCTGTTCGCTGGCCTGGGGGGCGGAGGAGATCGGCCGACCTTTGGCGTCCTGATAAGAATGGGATTCGAAGAGGAAGTCGAAATACTTCTGGGCGGATTCGGTATCCACGGTGCCGAAGGTGGCGGAAGCGGACCGGTAGGCGGTGGCATTCCCCCAGTAGGAACCGGCGGTGATCACCTGCATGCTCCGTTTGACGAAAGGCAGCTTCAGCCCGGCGGTCTTGCCTTCGGGGGAATCGGTCAGAATCTTGGCGGCTTCGTTGGGATGCAGGTAAGCGCGCAGGTAGCCTTCCTGCGTGGCCAGGATGAACTTGCGGGCGATGTCCGGATGCTGGGACAGGTAGGGGCCGGAAGAGATGATCCCGATTTCGTCCGCATTGCCCGGCACCCCGTAGGCGGGTTCGGTGAAGCAGTTCAGCTTAGGGCCGTACATGTCCGCCTGCACCCCTTCCCAGGTGGAGTAGAATCCGCCGAAATCGGCCTTGCCGGTGGACAAGGTGTTGAAAGTGGAGGTTCCCACGGTCACCTTGCTGAACTGGCCTTTGCCCCCATCATGTTGAATCATGCGACGGACGACGGAGTCGGATTCATTGCCTCCGAAAGTGGCGAAGACCTTGCCATCAAAGTCCTTGGGGGATTTGATTTTCTTGTTGGCCGCCAGGGAGCACCAGATGGCGGAAGGCTTGCGCTGGACCTGCATGATGAAGGAAAGCCGTCCGTCTTTGATGTTGGCGTCGGCCACGTTGGACATGTTGGACAGGGCGAAATCGGCGCCACCTTTGGAGACGGATTGTTCGGCCCCGGCCTGGCTGGTGGCCAGAATGGTCACGTCCAAGCCCAGTTTTTTGTAGTAGCCCTTGTCCCTGGCGACGAAGACGCCGATGTGATTGGTATCCGGCGCCCACGACATCATGAAGGTTACTTTGGTCAGGTGGGAGGCCTGCTCTTGGTCGGCGCCAGGGGCGGTGCAGGCGGAGAGGCCCACGACGGATATAGCGGCCACGGCCGTGACGGCGGCGGTCTTGAAAGGACGAGGGCCCCTACCGCTGCCGGCTGGCGCCGACACCTCTCCGGCCAGCCGCGAAGGACCACTCTGCCGGGATGAAAATGAAAGAAATGAAAGAACAGACCGCAGACGCTGTTTGATCGTGGCGAACATGCCATACTCCCCGTCTCTAGCCATAAGCTTGGTGCTTTCAAGACGGCAAGGACTGGCAGAGACGACAAGGTACAGACCGGCCGCCCCAACGCCAAGCGGGAATCATCCTTCCGATCGCCGCAGGTGCCACGCGTTGGCAAGCAGGGTCCATTTTTCCCCCTAGTGGAGACAAAGTCTACATCTTGTCGGGAGCGGTGACGGCCAGGAGCCCCAGACCATTCTCGAAGACCTGGGCGGCGGCGTCATTGAGCTTGAGACGGGCTGCGGCGCGGGCGGGTTCGGGATCCTTGGCGACCTTGATGGCCTGAGCGTCGGCGGATTGGGCTTCCTTCTCGGTCAGCTCCATGGGGACCACCCGCTCGGCCGCATACCACTGGTGATACTTGCCGGCCAGGTCCTCCAAGTAATGGGCCAGGCGATGAGGCTCGTTCAAATCGGCGGCGGAGGCGACCACGGACGGGTAAAGGGCCAGTTGGGCCAGAATCTCGGAATCCGCCTCGGTGTCCAGCAGGCTCAGGTCGGCCCCGCCGACCGTCAGACCGGCCGCGGCGGCGTTCCGGTCCACGTTCTTGGAACGGGCGTGGGCGTATTGCACGTAGTAGACCGGGTTCTCGTTGCTGTGCTGGGACAGGAGGTCCAGGTCGATGTCGATGTTCTGGGTGTAGGAAGTGCGTTCCAGCGAATAGCGGGTCGCGTCCACCCCGACGACCCCGACCAGGTCGTCGATGGTGACCACGTTGCCGGCGCGTTTGCTCATGCGGACCGGCTGGCCGCCCTTGACCACATTGACCAACTGGCCGATGAGGATCTGCATGTTGTAGTTGGGCTCGTCCCCGAAGGCGGCGCAGACGGCCTGGAGCCGGTTCACATAGCCATGATGGTCGGCCCCCAGCATGTAGATGGCGATGTCGGCCGGGTCTTGTTTGCGGTGACGCTTGTTCCAGTAGTAGGCGATGTCGCCCATGATGTAGGCGGCTTCACCGTTGGATTTGATGATGACCCGGTCCTTGTCATCCCCATACTTGGTGGACTTGAACCAGGTGGCCCCATCCTTCCGATAGATGTCCCCCAGATCCTTCAGACGCTGGAAGGCCGCGTCCACCTCCCCATCCTCGTAGACGGAGTTCTCATGGAAGTAGACGTCGAAGTTGACCCGGAAATCGGCCATGGACTGCTTGATCTCGTCGAACATCATAGGCACGGCCCGCTTGCGGAACTCTTCCCGTTGCTCGCTGTCGCCTTCGCCCAAGGGCTGACCATCCGCGTCCTTGCCGCCATCCACCCGGGGCAGGGAAAGCACGTCAATGCCTTCAGCCTTGGCCTGGTCAATCACCTTTTGGGCGATTTCGTCAATATAAGCGCCCTTGTAACCATCGGCCGGGGCCTCCTCCCCGTGGGCGGCAGCAACCAGGGACTTGGCGAAACGGTTGATCTGCTCGCCGTGGTCGTTGAAGTAATACTCGCGGATCACATGGGCGCCGTTGGCCTGCAGGATACGGGCCAGGGCGTCGCCGATGGCCGCCCACCGCGTTCCCCCGATATGGATGGGGCCGGTGGGGTTGGCGGAGACGAATTCCAGGTTCAGGGTTTTGCCTGCCAGGTGGTCATTGGTTCCGAAGGCGGCCTTCTGATTCAGAATCTGATCGACGATTTGAGAAGCCGAAGCGGCGTTCAAAGTGATGTTGATGAATCCGGGGCCGGCCACTTCCACGGAGGCGATGCCCGGGTCCGCCTGCAGGGCCTGAGCGAACTTCTGAGCCAAGTCCCGGGGGGCCATGCCGGCCTTCTTACCCAGCTGCATGGCGATATTGGTCGCCCAGTCGCCATGGGACCGGTCTTTGGGGCGCATAACGGCGATTTTGTCTTCAGCCGGAATCATCTCATTGGCCAGTTGACCGGCCTGTCCGGAGGCCACCAAGTCGTGCGCGGTGCGGGAAATAAGCTGTGCGAGTACTTCAGGATTCATTCTTGTTAGTTTATAGTCAGCGGCATACACCGCCTTCGGCCTTCTCCGACAGGACCGAAAGACTTTAAAAATAACAAGAGGTGGGAGAAAAAGAAGACCCTGATCCCCGAGAAAGAGAAGGACTGTAAAAAGTGGGCTTGAAGGGATTCGAACCCTCGACCTTCTGTTCCGGAGACAGACGCTCTATCCACTGAGCTACAAACCCGAACAAAAGACGCGAGACGTCGGCCGCCCCGCATCGGATGCACTCCTACTTTAACCCATATCACGGTCAAAAGCGACATGGCCGTGACACAACCCAGCCTCGGCCCTTCATTCCCAAGGCCTGTCTGCCTTTCCCGGCGAACGTCCGAGGAAAAGAAGCATCAGCTGGTCTTTCTCCCCTCTCCCACTTTTCCCATCTTTCAAAATCCCACCCTCGCTCCGGGTCCCTATCCTCGCTCCGGACCTCTCCGCATCCCCCCCGAAGAGCGAAGAAACCCACAACGGGTCCAGCACGGCGATAGACAAGTCGCGAGTAGGCGTTGGTAGGCGGAAGGCCGTAAAATGAAGCTATGACAGACCCCCTGAATCCGGTGCCCAGCGCCCGGGATTTCGAATACGATCGTCGTTTCTTCTGCACCGCCCTGCCTGGCGACCTCACTGTCAGCGAACAACCCAGCCTTATCATCCAGAGCTACTACGTGCATGAGGACAACTACGCCCTACGGGTCCGGGTCAAGACACCGGGGGTCCGCCTGGACATGGACGAAGGGACTGACCCCTACCAGGCCTTGGACCGGTTCCAGGACCGGTTCGCCATCGCCACCGTCACCGTGAAAGGGCCATCCCTCAGCGGGACACGCTACGAAGCGGAGCGGGAGATTGACCCCGGCATCGCCGTGGAGCTGATCAAACGGGGAGGCAAGGCCTTGGTGAAGACGCGCTACACCGCCTGGATCGGCGAAGACGGGTGGAATCTGGACGTTTTCGGCGGGGATAATTTCCCCTTGATCTGCGCTGAAGCTAAACGGAACAAGCCAGTGACCAACCTGCTCATCCCCGATTTCTGCACGACGGAAATCACCGATGACTGGCGCTTCTCCAACGACGGCCTGGCCGAGCACCCCTACAGCCAATGGAAGGACGCTTTCTTGGCTGAGCTGGAAAGGAAAGGCCCGCGCTTCCATGAAGGATTCGGGGTCAACCGCACGGCGGCCATCGACTGAAACTGAAACCTGGCTCAGCGCGTCAGTACATGAGCGTGGCCAGGCGCATGCGAGCCTTACGCACCCTTTCATCCGTCGCCTCAGGAATGGCGAAGTATTCCAAGAGCCGCTGGCGGACGGCATCCAAAGTTTCCGGGTCTCCCTTGTGCCCTTGCAGGAAGTCGAGCAGGCGGGAGAAGGCGTCATCCAGGTGACCGCCGATCATGTCCACATCGGCCACATCCAACTGGGCCTGCACATCATCCGGTCTGTCCCCCGCGGCCTTTCGCACGGTCCTCAGATCCGCCTGACCGTTGCGGGCCAGCAGGGCGGACTTGGCATGTTCCCGGGCGGCGACGAGGTCGTGGGGATTGGATTCCATGATTTTGGCGTAAGCGGCGGCGGCCTGTTCGTATTGACCATCCTGGGTCAGCTGATAGGCCTGCTCATGGCCTGCGGGGATTTGCGCGGCCGCGGGTTGAGAAGAGTCGCCAGAGGCGGCGGACGAGTCGGAACCTTCCCCGGCGCCCTCGTCACCGCTCTTCTCCAGGTAAGGGGCGGTGCCGGTGATGCCGGCCTGCTGGGCGACGGAGACCAATTGGGGCAAAATCTGGTCTTCGATCTGAGTCAGCTCTTCCTCGGTCGGCATCCCTTGCACGATTGGCATGGGCCGTCCTCCGATCAAGGCGTACAAGGCCGGGGCCCCTTGGACCCGCAAGGCCTGCACCACTTGGGGATTCGTGGCAATGTCCATCCGGACCAGCTGCATCTGCCCTTTCATCCGGTCCACGACGCCAGCCAAGCGGGAAGCCAGGTCGAAGTAACGCTCATCATCCGCCTGCCAGAGCAGAAGCAGGATGGGATAGGTGGCGGACATACGGACCATGGACTCGAAACCGGCCGTATCCACATCCACCACATAGCCGCCCGCGGCGGGAGCCCCTCCTTCTTGCCCGGCAGGGGCCTCAGGCTTATGCTTGAGGGATTCCAAATCAACGGCTCCGGCCAGATTCATCCCGGCCAAGGAACGCTGGGCCTGGGCCCGGCGGGATTGTTCATCCATCGAATGCCTCTTTTCTTTTTTCCTTTATCGCCGGCCATGGCAACGCCGGCTTGTCTGATAGCCGGAACGGCAGGCGCGCAGACCCGCCGCTTCGGAAGAATTCACAGGTCGCCAGCCGTCACTTAGCTTGGACGGAGACGGGGACCCGCTCGGATCCCACGCACCTGATCACCGTATTGGTCTTATCCCCTTTGAAAGGAACATACAGGGCGACCACGTTCACATAATCCGCCTCGATGGACTGCTTGCCGTCCTGCTGGCCGAAGAGGGCCTTCTCCGAGTCGGAGATGGGCAAGGACTTGCGGTCTTTGCCGGCGGTGCGGGTCCAGGTGGAATCGATTTCCGCGATTACCAAGGCTCCCAAGGTGGCCTTGGAAGCGTTGGAGGTCCGGGACGTGACCAGCACGCGGATCGCCCCCTTCCTAAAGCTGTATTCCTGCCGCTGGCTGCCGCCGTTCTTCTTGATTCCTTGGTCGATGACGGTGGTCAGTTTCTGCATCTCGGTGCTGAAAGCGTCTTTGTCGAACTTGGAAGCGTTCGAGGAGGAGGTCCCCTTCTGCAGGTAATCGGCGTAGGCCTTCACCGCCTCCTGGGGGGTCATGATCAGCCCATCCTCGTCGGCCGTCCCCTCATGATTGGGGTAATTGGTCTCCGAGGATTTGGCCGTGGCCGGGGCCTGAATGGCGAAAGTCGGCATGGTCACGCCGGGAAGCATGCGGACCAAGCCCCAGAGCTTGTAGTTGGTGCGGGCCGAGTCCTGGGAGAAAACCAGGATCCGGGCCGTCTGCCTGTCTTCGGTCGGGCTGGTGATGGTATAGAGGGACCGGGGCCAGCGGGACTCCACGGGGACGACCAGCTGCTGGTAACCGGTGGGGATGGTCGCGGCCGGGTCCAGTTTTTTGGTGGCCTTGGCGATGGTGAGCTGGGCCGTGCGAACGGCCAGCTCCGGACCTTCGGCGTATTTGGCCAAGGCGTCCACGTCCTGATTGGCGTCGGCGGAGACCACGTCCTTGATGACCCGGGACCGGATCTTTTCCTCCTGGGTCAGGGTGACCACGGAAGTCTGGGACAGGTCCGATTTCTTCGGCTCGGGGATGCTCCCGCAGGCTGCCAGGGAAGCGACGGTGGCCACGCTCAGGCAGGCGGTGATGATTTTGGGGAATCGCTGGAATCTCTTAGTCATGGTTTTCCTCCTGCTGGGATCCGTCTTCTTCTTCGCTCGGGCTTTCTTTCGGATTTTCCTTCAGGCTTTCTTCTGGATTTTCGCCCGGATCGATCGGGTTTTCCTTCTGCTCGGACCGCCCGTCCCGCCCTGCCTGTTTTTCCTGCTGGGCCAAGGCTTCGGCTGCCGCCGCTTCCACATTGGTGATGGACGAATCCGGATTGCTGAAGAGGTCCTTCTTGACGGCGGCCTCCTTTTCCTCGGCCAGGATGTCGACTGTGTTGTCCTCAGGCGGCTGGGAGTTCTCCGATTCCATCCGGGCCAACCAGGCGGACATCTCGTCGAAGGAAGCGGTAGCCGTTTCGGCGGCCTCAGCTTCGTTGGCCTCCGACCCGGCCCCCGCATGCCGGCCCGCATTCTGCTGGGCCAGGTGGGAGCTGCCCGTGGTATGGTCGCTTTTCCTTCCTCTGGCCTTCATCACGATGTCCCGGGCGGACAGGCCGGCTTCCTCATCGGCCGGCTTGTCGGACAGGGCGGCCAGGTTGGCGACCATGTTGGCCTTGGTCGGATCGACGATGGACGGCCCTTCGGACGCGCCTTCGCCTTCCGCGTTGGAGAGGGCCTCCTGGGCGCTGAGGACTTGGTGCTTTTTGCGACGTTTGAAAGGCCCGAAGCCGGAGGAGATTTCCTGGGGGTCGGCGTGGGAGGGGACCTCTTCAGGCCGCTGGTATTGGAAGCTTTCTTCCGCCCCAACCAGAACGGCCGTCGGGGTGAGGTCTTCTTCCACCGCCTCTTGTTCGGCTATGTTCTTCTTGATCCGGGGCCGACGTTTGAAGGTGGCCAAAAGGGTGGCGGACAGGAGGGCGAGCAGGGCCAGGATTCCGGCGGCCAGATACCAAGGCCAGGCCAGGTTGGGCATGGTCGTGCGGTGCCACCGCATGGTCACGGAGGTCAACGGCTGCGAGGAGGAGATGATGATGGACTGCCCCGACGAATCCGACAGGGTCTCGGTGACGGTCCCGGTTTTGCAGGTGACTTTTTCCCAGAGATCGGAATCCTTGAAGGAGATGAAATCATCCCCCGAAGGCTCATCCACGGCCGGGGCTTCCCCTTGGCCTTGGACCTTGGACTTAAGATCGGACAAGGAGGACAAGCCGGTCAGGACGGTGACTTTGTTGTTCCCCGCCCAAGCGGCTGCGTCCCGGGCGCGGCCGACAGCCAAGCAGACTTTGGCATCGGCCGAGGCCTGGGCCGTGACCTCCAGGCGGGACCCATTGACGTTGGACACCCCATCAGCCGTATAGACCAGGCTGGTGGTCATTTTGCCGGTTTTCGCCTCCAGATAAGGTTTGGGAGCCCAGGCGGTGCTGTAAAGAACTCCGAAGACCAAGTTGATCACGGCCGCGAAGAAGAAGAGCGGGGCGACGATACGCCGCAGGACTTTCTTCCTGGTCCAGCTTTGATGTCCAGACCCTTCCTTTGACTCGGAGGAAGAAGCGGAGGGGCCGTCGGACTCCTCATGGTCGGATGCATGCTCGGCGACTCCCAGGTCCGCTCCAGCCCCTTCGTTCGCGGCGACATCCGCGGCGGCGTCCTGGTCGGAATCCCGCTCCGAGGATTCCCCTTCGGCGGGATCCTGGTCCCGCAAATCCTTGTTCTCTACGATTTCACCCTCGGTTTCGTCCTTGGTTCCATCCTTGGTCTCATCAGAATTCGTCTTATCGTTTTCCACTATGAGGCTCCTGACTCGTACGTAACGGAACCATTCTAGCGGATAAGAGGCACAATTCCCACACAAAGCGGACAAACCCCTTCCCTCCGGCCCCTTCCTCATGCTATGGTGAACTTGTCGTCCACCGACGACACTCCATGTTTCAGGGCAGGGTGCGATTCCCTACTGGCGGTAGAGCCCGCGACCCGCGAAAGCGGCTGA